>Ga0315901_10005792_pt1 | contig 14940 bp, 12 predicted proteins | sample LakEriMetagenome_10_FD_203761 | JGI IMG/M metagenome (GOLD analysis project Ga0315901, IMG submission 203761) | Freshwater fungal communities from buoy surface, Lake Erie, Ohio, United States - Buoy 2 MA116 | ecosystem: Environmental > Aquatic > Freshwater > Lake | place: USA: Lake Erie, Ohio... | reverse complement strand
CTTGCGCGGCAGGCCGACCTACTAATTTCGCCTTAAAGCAGAGTCGTCACGGCTTATCGGGGTGCCATGCGAATGGCGCCGTCCAGCCGAATGACCTCGCCATTGAGGTAATCGTTTTCGATGATGTGGCCCACCAGCTGCGCGAACTCTTCGGGCCTGCCCATGCGGGCTGGAAACGGCACCGATCGGTTTAAAGAGTCTTGTACCTCTTGGGGAAAAGACAGCAGCATCGGCGTGGCCATGATTCCTGGCGCAATGGTCATTACACGAATGCGGCTTCTGGCCAGCTCACGGGCAATTGGCAGGGTCATGCCGACGATGCCACCCTTGGAGGCCGAGTAGGCGGCCTGGCCAATCTGACCATCATAGGCCGCCACCGATGCAGTATTAATGATCACGCCGGCGGTTTCTTCGGTTTCAGCCTGCGCTCGATCGCTGATGGCCTGCGCGGCAAGTCGCAGCATGTTAAAGGAGCCAATCAGATTGATGGCAATCGCGCGGCTAAAGCTCTCAAGCCGATGGGGACCTTCCTTGCCCAATACTTTTTCTGCTGGGGCAACGCCGGCACAGTTAATGAGTCCGTGCAGGCTGCCAAATTGATCGCAGGCGAAATCCACGGCCGCTTTTGCGCTCACTGAATCCGATACATCGGTCGTGATGAATTTCACTGAATCCGATAGGCCCTGGCTTGGGCGATTCAAGTCAGCGATGACCACACGTGCGCCGCGGTCCGCAAGCCAGCCGCTGGTGACGCCGCCAAGGCCAGAGGCCCCGCCAGTAACGATGAAAACGTTGTCTCTGATCTGCATGGGTTTGACTTTAGGGGAGGCTGACGCTAAGGTCAAACCGAAGCCCAATCATCAAATTCTGGAGTCAATTGCGTGCCGCTTGCTGCTTCTCGGATTGAAGAAATACATCGTAGTTTTAGCGGCCAGGGCCTGATGCGGACTTTCGCGGCATGCTTAGATGAGCTCGACGAGGGCAGGGCAGTCATTTCCATGCCTTTGTCGGATCGCGTGACACAGCAGCACGGTTTTTTTCATGGCGGCACCGTGGGGGCACTGGCCGATACCGCCTGCGGTTATGCAGCGCTATCGATGGTGCCCGCTGGAAAGGCTGGACTTACTGCGGAATACAAAATCAATTTGATTTCACCGGCCGATGGTGATCGGTTAATTGCAGTGGGCCAGGTATTAAAGCCGGGCCGTATGCTGATGGTCTGTCAGGGCGATGTATACGTCGAAAAAAATGGCCAAAGGAAAAAATGCGCGATTGCCCTAATGACACTTTTTGTAATGGATGGCCTGCCGTCGATCTAATTGGCGCAAGGAGAACACTCTGATGAAGCCCCAAGTCCAAGACCCTGTTGTAGTTCTCTCTGCTGTACGCACGCCGATGGGCAACTTCATGGGCGAGCTCTCCAGCCTTGCTGCTCCAGCGCTTGGCGCGGCCAGCATTCGCGGCGCCCTGGCGCAGGCCGCTATTGGCCCAGAGCTGGTCGATGAGCTGATGTTTGGCTGCGTTCTGCCGGCCGGCATGGGGCAGGCGCCAGCGCGTCAGGCTGCACTTGGTGCGGGGCTTCCGAAGTCGACCGTCTGCACCACGGTCAATAAGGTCTGTGGTTCGGGCATGCGGGCGGTGATGAGCATGCACGACACGCTGGTGCTGGGCGCCGCCTCAGTGGCGATCGCTGGCGGCATGGAAAGCATGAGCAATGCACCCTATCTTCTGGCACGGGCGCGGGCGGGTTATCGGATCGGCCACAACACGGTCTATGACCACATGATGCTCGATGGCCTTGAGGATGCTTACGAGCGGGGCCGTTCCATGGGCACTTACGGGGAAGATTGCGCCCGGCAATACAGCTTTAGCCGCGAGATGCAGGATCAGTTTGCGATTGAGTCGGTGACATGGGCAAAGCGTGCTAACGAAAGCGGTGCATTTGGCGCGGAGATCATTCCCATCGAGGTCACCAGCCGTAAGGGCAGCACAACAATTGACTCAGATGAGGGCCCGCGCACAATAGCCCTTGAGAAAATCCCAAGCCTAAAGCCGGCATTTGCAAAAGATGGTTCGGTTACTGCTGCCTCTTCTTCCTCCATCAGTGATGGCGCGGCTGCCCTTGTCATGTGCCGCGAGTCCACTGCCAACAAAATGGCCAAGGCTCCGATTGCGCGGCTCCTGGGCCATGCCGGGTTTGCGGGCCCGCCCGCCCAATTTCCCACCGCACCAATTGCCGCAATTGACCGGCTGCTGAAATCGAATGGATGGGCGGTTGCTGATATCGATCTCTGGGAGATCAATGAAGCCTTTGCGGTTGTGGCAATGGCAGCGATTCGCGATCTAAAGATTCCGCGCGAGCGGGTCAATGTCAATGGAGGCGCCTGCGCCCTGGGCCATCCGATTGGTGCCTCTGGTGCGAGAATTATTGTGACCCTGATCCATGCCCTGCGCGCGCGGGGCCTAAAGCGCGGCGTGGCGAGCCTGTGCATCGGTGGCGGAGAGGCCACTGCCGTTGGCGTTGAAGTGATCTAAGTTTTTGCGAGACCCGGGACCATGATTCTTTCAGATGAGCAGCAGCAGGTTCGCGATGCGATCGCGGATTTTTGTCGCAACGAGATTGTTCCCAAGGCGGCCCAGTGGGACCGCGAGCACCATTTCCCTCGCGAGATCCATCAGGCCCTGGCCGGCCTTGGCTGCTATGGGGTGATGGTGCCGCAGGAGTATGGCGGCGCCGGATTGGATGCGGTCTGCCTCGCCCTGATTCTGGAAGAGATCGGCGCTGCCGACGGCGGAACCAGCACCGCGATCTCAGTCAACAACTGCCCGGTCTGCAGCATTCTGTCGGCCTTCGGAGACGCCACTCAAAAACGCGACTGGCTCACGCCGCTGGCCCGCGGCGAAAAACTCGGCGCCTTTTGCCTTACCGAGCCCCAGGCGGGATCCAATGCGGCTGAGATCCGAACCACCGCGCGGCGCGAGGGCGACAGTTATGTGCTCAATGGCGTGAAGCAATTCATCACCAGCGGAAAAAACGGCCAGGTTGCCATCGTGATTGCGGTCACCGGAGATGGAAAGCCCAGCCAGCGCATGTCTGCTTTTATTGTGCCCACAGATACCCCCGGATACATCGTTGCCCGGCTTGAGGAAAAAATCGGACAGAACTCCTCAGACACGGCCCAGATTGTTTTTGAGAACTGCCGAATTCCGGCGGCCTATCGTATCGGCGCGGAGGGGCAGGGCTACAAAATTGCACTCTCAGGACTCGAGGGTGGCCGCATTGGTATCGCCGCCCAATCGATTGGCATGGCCCGGGCCGCGTTTGAGGCAGCACTCGCCTACGCTAAAGAGCGTGAAGCCTTTGGGCAGCCCATCTTTGAGCATCAGGCGGTTCAGTTTCGGCTTGCCGATATGGCCACACAGCTTGAGGCCGCCCGCCAGATGGTCTGGCATGCGGCGAGCCTGAAAGATGCCGGCCGGCCCTGCCTAAAAGAGGCGGCGATGGCCAAGCTGATTGCCAGCGAGGCCGCCGAGCGCATCTGCACCGATGCGATTCAGGTGTTTGGTGGCTATGGCGTGGTGAAGGATTTTCCGGTGGAGCGGTTTTATCGTGATGTGCGGGTCTGCCAGATCTACGAGGGCACAAGTGATGTTCAAAAGATTCTGATCGCAAGGGCCCTTGCAAACAGCACGACCGCCTAAAGGATTTGCTGATGACTGCCTCCCGATTTCCTGCCAAAGTAAAAATTGTCGATGTCAGCCCGCGTGATGGCCTGCAAAATGAAAAGCAGCTGGTATCCGTTGCCGACAAAGTGGCCCTGATTCATCAGCTTGCACAGGCGGGTGTGCCCAATATCGAGGCGGTCTCGTTCGTGTCGCCCAAGTGGGTGCCGCAGATGGCCGATGGCCTGGCGGTGATGCAAGCCATCAGCCGCACGCCAGGAATTGTCTACTCGGCGCTGACTCCAAATATGAAGGGCTATGCGTCTGCCCGGCAGGCCGCGATGGATGAAGTGGTTATTTTTGGCGCTGCCTCAGAGGCGTTTTCACAAAAGAATATCAACTGCAGTATCAGCGAGTCGCTTGAGCGATTTCGGGAGGTTGCCCATTCGGCTGCCCAAGACGGCATCCGACTGCGGGGCAGCATCTCCTGCTGTCTCGGCTGCCCCTATGAGGGCGAGGTGGCGCCTGCCAAGGTCTTGGAGGTGGTCGAACGCATGTCGGATCTGGGCTGCATCGAGATTGATATCGCCGATACCATCGGCGTTGGCACTGCCGATCAGGTGAAAAAAGTCTTTGATGCTTTGCTGCGTCGCTATCCGGCCAGCCGATTCAGCGGACACTTTCATGACACCTACGGCCAGGCAATCGCCAATATCGTTGCGGCCCTGGAATCTGGCATCGCGATATTTCACGGATCAGTGGCTGGCCTGGGCGGCTGTCCTTATGCCCGGGGTGCTTCTGGCAACGTCGCCACCGAAGATATTGTGTATCTCATGCACGGCATGGGCATTGAAACCGGCATTGATCTCACGCGACTCGCAACGGCTGGCGCAGAAATTTCACGTGTGCTGGGCAGGGCCAGTCAATCAAAGGCTGGCACGGCCTGGCTTACCAAACACGCTGCCGCGCAGTGATGCAAAGACCGCAGCCCTAGGCGTAGCTGCGGGCGTCTTCGATTTGTTTTCCGTCGTCGAGAAGGCTGCCAACGGCAACGAATTTCACTTCGCATCGCAGCCGTGTGATTTCGCGGGCGGAATCAATCAGGGCTGCGGTGATGTTGGCCGCGGCTGCTGTGTCGGCAACCTCGCAGTGCAGGGTCATGGTGTCACTGCCGATTGCGCCAGAAAGAATAAGCCGGGCTTTTTTGATATCCGGAAAATTTTTGATGATTTGTCCGACCTGGCCGGGATGGATAAACATGCCACGGACCTTGGTCGTCTGGTCGGCCCGGCCCAGCCAGCCCTTAATCCGCAGGTTGGTTCGGCCACACGGCGTGGGTGACTGAAGTGACTGCGGATCAATGGCCGAAAGGTCACCGGTGGCAAACCTAATCATCGGATATTCACGATTAAAGGTCGTGACGACAACTTCACCGACTTCTCCCAATGGCATCGGTGCAGATCCGCCCGGCTCAACAATCTCAACAATCGCGTCCTCGGTCATCACCATGCCCTGGGCGGGGTCTGCAGTCTCGTAAGCGATCATGCCCAGATCTGCTGTGGCATAGGCCTGGCCCACGCGGATGTTGCGCTCTGCCAGCCATTGCCGGGTTGATGGGGTCAGGGCCTCACCGGAGACCATTGCCTTTCTCAGGCTCGATGTGGTCAGGCCCATTTCGGCGCCTTTTTCGATCAGAATTTTAAGAAAGCTGGGCGTGCCGGTGTAGCCAATCGGCTTTAACTGGGCAATCGCCTGGACCTGCTGTTCGGTCTGGCCAATTCCGGCAGGCAGCACCCAGCAGCCCAGCGCATGCAGTCCGCCTTCGATAATCCAGGCGCCGGGTGAAAGGTGATACGAAAAGCTGTTGTGCACCAGGTCACCTGCTTGAAAACCAGCAGCCCTGAGTGCGCGCATCATGCCGAAATGATCGATGCTCATGCCTTGCGGCTCGTAGATCGGGCCTGGCGATTGGAATACCCGGCGCAGCTGTGTGAAGGGTGCAGCTAAAAATCCCCCGAACGGCGGTGCAGAGGCCTGAAGTCCGGAGAGGGTTGACTTGCGGGTAACCGGAAGCGCCGCCAGATCGTTTAAGGACGACAGCTTTGCGGGATCGATCTTATCGAGCGCCTGCTGATAAAACGGTGCATTGGCCTTGGCATGGGCGATGGCTTCGCGAAGCCGGCCAAGCTGCGACTGCTCGCGCTCTGCCCGGGAGCGGCACTCCTGCGGATCGATGGTCATTGTTAGAGAGAAAACAATTTACGCCAGCCAGCGCTTGCGGCGGCGGTAGGACTTCACTTCTTTAAATGAACTGCGCTCTGAGCCCGAGGATACGCCGAGATAAAACTCTTTGACATCTTCGTTGTTGCGCAGGTCTTCGGCAGTGCCATCCATGACAATGCGGCCGTTTTCGAGAATATAGCCATATTGCGCAAATCGTAGCGCAACGTTGGTGTTCTGCTCTGCAAGTAAAAAGCTGACACCCTCACGGCTATTGAGATCCTGAACGATATGAAAGACCTCTTCCACAATCTGCGGGGCGAGGCCCATCGAAGGCTCGTCGAGCAAAATGGTTTCTGGGTTGGCCATCAAGGCCCGTCCAATTGCACACATCTGCTGCTCACCACCCGAGGTGTAAGCGGCTTGAGAGTTACGCCGGGTTTTGAGCCGGGGAAAATAGTTGTAGACCTTATCGAGCGAAGCCTGCAGATCCCCCGAGGAGGCATTCCTGGTGTACGCACCCGAAAGCAGATTCTCTTCAATCGTTAGGTGGGCAAAGCAGTGCCGGCCTTCCATGACCTGCACCACGCCGCGTTTGACCAAATCAGCAGGGGAGAGGGCTTCAATACGCTCTCCCTTGTATTCAATAGAGCCCTTGGTGACTTCGCCCCGTTCGCCCTTTAAGAGGTTGGAGACGGCCCGAAGGGTTGTGGTCTTTCCAGCACCGTTGCCGCCAAGCAGGGCCACGATGCCGCCTTTATTGAGTGCTAAAGAGACGCCCTTCAGAACCAGGATCACGTGGTTGTAGATGACCTCGATGCCGTTTACGGTAAGTACGGGAGAGGCAGCTGTCATCACGCGATCCTTGTTCTGTTGGGGTCTTATTGCCCACTTACGACTTGCAGTCGGCCTCAGGACGGCGAGCGATTTTCTTTTCTTTCGCATAGCCATCCGCAGAAGCGGTCACCATGGGACGCATGATGGCCTCATCACCCTGCAGCCAGTCCGAGGACCAGTTGAACTTGGTGCCATCCCACGTGTGGACCCGTGCCCATGACGATCCCATATGGTCTGCGCATGAGGTCTGAATCGGGCTGAGCACACCAGTAAAGCCGAGTTGGCCAAGACGCGCCCGAGTGATGTTCAGGTTCTCATAACCCCAGCGGGCCTGCTCACCGGTCATGACCTGGCCCTTGCCGTAACGCTCCTGCGCACGGAAGACGCCTTCAACCGCAAGCATGGCACCCACGACACCGCGCATGTAGAGCACATCGCCGACTTCAGCACGGGGGCCGGTTCCCTGGCCCTTATCGTGAATCCGAGACAGGATCTCTTTGACAACCTCGGAGTTTTTCTCCGAGCCATGCTGCATCATCACTGCGCTGTAGCCACGGGCGGCTGCGCCGACATCGCGGAGATCAGGCTCAGCGCCAGACCACCAGGTGCCAACGATTTTATCCATCGGGTAGCCGACGGCGGCTGCCTCGCGGATCGCAGTCGGGGTCATGATGCCCCAAGTCTGAATGATCACCCAGTCAGGACGCTGCTGGCGGACCTGCAGCCAAATGGCTTTCTGCTCAACACCCGGTGCGGGGATGGGCAGCAGCTGCAGCGTGAATCCATGACGCTTGGCGCGCTCTTGCAAGATGGGCAGCAGTTCACGGCCAAAGGGGCTGTCGTGATAACCGACCGCAATCTTTTTGCCTTTGAGCTTGGCCATACCACCTTCTTTGTTGGCGATATGCTGAATCACGGTATCCCCCGCAACCCAGTAGTGGCCGATCAGCGGGAAGTTCCACTTAAAGACCATGCCATCCGCAGAATCACTGCGGCCATAACCCGAGGTGATCATCGGGATTTTGTCATTGGGAACCTTTTCGGTGAGTGCAAAGGTAATGCCGGTGGACAGCGGCTGGATCACCGTGGCGCCACCATGCTTGCCCTTTAAGCGCTCATAGCACTCCACACCACGATCGGTGGCGTAGGCGGTCTCACACTCTTCGACCAGGGTCATGACACCGTTGATACCGCCACGGGCGTTAACCAGCTTCATGTAATCCCAGTAGCCATTGGCAAAGGGGGTCGCGTTGGGGGCAACCGGCCCGGTCCGGCCTGTCAGGCTGGGAAAGAACTGGACCTTTGCCTGGGCAAGTGCCTGTGTCTGCATGCCTGCAGTGGTCAGGGCAAGGGCGGTTAGCGCACCTGCGATTAGGGTTTTGGATCTCATCATGCGGTTGTCTCCTCTAGTTAAACCAACAGATCACGTTAGAAAGTAAAGTTTTACGAGTCGATACGGGGTTACCCGAAAGTATTAATGGGGAAATGGCCATAGCCGGAGTTTTTGCTTGCCGATGCTCCATAGCTTGGCCAGGCCGTGGGGCTCCGCTATCAGGAACCAGACAATCATTGCGCCGAAAATCATGAATTCCGCGTGCGAGATCATGGCGATTGAGACTTCGACACCGAATAGGCTGCCGACCAGGGGCAGGGCCTGATTCAGAAATACAGGAAGAATCACGATAAATGCCGCGCCCATAAAGCTGCCCATAATCGACCCGAGGCCTCCAATGATCACCACAAAGAGCAGCTGAAACGATCGGTCAATTGAGAACGCGAGGGGCTCCCATGAACCCAAGTGGACAAATCCCCAGAGTGCGCCGGCCACACCCACAATAAATGAGCTGACCGCAAACGCAGTGAGCTTGGCATAGACTGGCCGAATGCCAATGACAGCGGCCGCCACATCCATATCCCGTATGGCCATCCACTGGCGGCCGATCGCAGAGCGGACGAGATTTTTCGCAAGCAGGGCAAAGAGTGCGACAAAGCCGAGACAGAAAAGGTATTTGTCGACCGGAGTATTGATTGACCAGCCGAGCACCTCCAGATTGGAGACAGCGACTGAGCCCGAGGAGTTGTTATTGGTAAACCAGGAGATGCGACTGAAGGCCCAGTCACAGAAAAACTGCGCTGCGAGTGTGGCGACGGCAAGGTATAAGCCTTTCACTCTTAGGCTGGGAATACCAAAAATCACGCCGACGATGGTGGCGAAAAAACCGCCGGACAGCAGCGCGATGATGAGTGGCATGCCATCGACACGCACAAAAACGTTGTAGGCCATGTAGGCCCCGACGGCCATGAAGGCCCCAGACCCCAGGGAGATCTGGCCGCAGTAGCCCACCAGAATATTTACCCCGATGGCCGCTAACGACAGAATCAGAAAAGGAATCAGGATGGCCTTCAGCATGTAGTCGCTGGAGAGCATGGGCACCACCACGAAGGCAAAGGCCAGTAGCCCGAAGATAAAAATGCGATCCTGCGCGATCGGGAAGATCTGCTGGTCTGCCCGGTAATTGACCTTGAACTGGCCGTTTTCTCTGTAAATCACGCCGTTTTCCCCTCAGACCCGATCAATGATTTTTTCGCCGAAAAGCCCCTGGGGCCGCACCAGCAGCACCAGCAGCGCCAACACATAAGAGAACCAAATCTCGATTCCACCGCCAAGCATCGGGCCGAAGTAGACCTCGGAGAGTTTCTCGCCCACACCGATTAAGAGGCCGCCGATAATGGCGCCCGGCACCGAGGTGAGGCCACCCAGAATAATCACTGGCAGGGCCTTGAGTGCCACCGTGCTGAGAGAAAACTGCACGCCAATTTTTGATCCCCAGATCATTCCGGCGACCAGGGCGGTGACGCCAGCCACACACCAGACAATGACCCACATCCGATTCAGCGGGATGCCAATGGATTGGGCGGCCTGGTGGTCATCGGCCACTGCCCGCAGTGCCCGACCGGTTGGTGTTTTCTGGAAAAAGACAGTGAGTGCGGCCACCAAGCCGGCAGCAATAATCGCGGCGTAGAGGTCCTCTTTGTTGATCAGAATGCCGCCCTCAAATACCGACTTCAGCAAAAAGATGGGCTCCTTCGGCATACCAATATCGATTTTATAGACCGCGCTGCCAAAGATGGTCTGGCCAAAACCATCTAAGAAGTAAGTCACACCGAGGGTGGCCATCAGCAGTGTCACACCCTCTTGGTTCACCAGCGGCCGCAGCACCAGTCGCTCGACTACCCAGGCCATTGCAAACATGCAAATCGCTGCCAAGGCAAACGCGATCAGATTGGCCAAGAGCTTGCTTTCAAAGCCCAGCATTGCGGGCATCCACTCCGAAAATCGTGCCATGGCCAGTGCGGCAAAAAGCACCATGGCCCCTTGGGCGAAATTGAATACCCCAGAGGCCTTAAAGATCAGCACAAAGCCGAGCGCCACCAGCGAGTAAAGGACTCCGGCCATCAGGCCGCCAATCAGTGTCTCAAAGAAAAATCCCATGACTTTCTCTGCCTCTCTTAATGCTCGGTGCCCAGGTAGGCATTGATCACATCAGGATTGCGCCGCACGTCGTCGGGAATTCCGTCGCCGATTTTCTTTCCGTAGTCCAGCACCACCACCCGCTCGGAGATATCCATCACCACACTCATATCGTGCTCGATTAACACAATCGTGGTGCCGAATTCATCATTTACATCCAGCACAAAGCGGCACATGTCCTGCTTTTCTTCTACGTTCATTCCCGCCATGGGCTCATCTAAAAGCAGCAGCTTGGGCTCCATGGCCAAGGCGCGGCCCAGATCGACCCGCTTTTGCAGGCCGTAGGGCAGCTGGCCCACAGGGGTTCTTCGGTATTGCTGGATGCCCAGAAAATCGATGATCTCCTCGACAAACTCACGGTGCTTGATTTCTTCTTTCTCGGCAGGCCCATAGCGCAGGGCCTGAAGCAAGAGGCTGGACTTCATCTTGAGGTTTCGGCCAGTCATGATGTTATCGAGCACCGACATGCCTTTAAAGAGCGCCAAATGCTGAAATGTCCGGGCAATGCCCAGTTCGGCCATGCGGCGGGGATTCACATCGCCCAGTAGCTGGCCATCGAAATAAATCTCGCCCTTTTGCGGCTTATAGGCGCCATTGATGCAGTTCAGCATCGAGCTTTTTCCCGCGCCATTGGGGCCGATGATGGAGCGAATTTCGCCACGCTGCACATCAAAGGATATTTCGGAAAGGGCCTGAACGCCCCCGAAGGACAGGCTGATGCCTCGGACCTCAAGAATGGTGTCGCGGGCGCTCATGCGGATGCTCCATAGGGAAAGGTCTTGGTGTCATGAATCTGCAGCGTGGCGGAGACCTTGCCGGCCCGGCCGTCTTCAAAGCGGACTGCGGTCTCGATGAACTGCTCGCGCTGGCCGCCATACATTGCTGAAATCAGCACCCCGTATTTCTCGTTGATAAATGAGCGGCGGACTTTTCGGGTTCGGGTCAGCTCGTCATCATCAGGGTCCAGCTCTTTGTGCAGAATCAGAAAACGTGAGATCTGGGCATGGCCGAGCATGCTTTCGCGCGAGAGCTCCTCGTTCATCTTCTCGATGCAGCCCTTGATGAGCTCGGCGACCGCAGGGTTGCCGGCGAGGTCCACATAGCCGGAATAGGCGATATCCCGCCGCTCGGCCCAGTTGCCAACGGCCTCAAAATCAATATTGATAAAAGCCCCGACCCAGTCGCGATCGGCGCCAAACACGACTGCCTCTTTCACAAAGCTGAAAAACTTCAGCTTGTTCTCGATATATTTCGGCGCAAAGACTTTGCCATCGGCCATCTTGGAGACATCTTTGGCCCGGTCAATAATGCGCAGATCACCATCGCTGTCGATGACCCCTGCATCGCCGGTGTGGAAGTAGCCTTCGGCATCGATAGATTCGGCAGTCGCCTCTGGATTTTTGTAGTACTCCTTCAGTAGGGATACGCCGCGGACCAAGACCTCGCTGCTCTCACCGATCTTGATTTCAATGCCAGGCGAGGGCTTGCCGACCGAGTCGTATTTGACTTCGCCGTTGCGTTGAATGCAGGCATAGGCACAGCTCTCGGTCTGGCCGTAGAGCTGCTTTAAGTTGATACCGATTGAGCGATAAAACCGAAAGAGGTCGGGGCCGATGGCCTCGCCCGCGGTGTAAGCAACACGAATGTTGCTCATGCCCAAGGTGTTGCGCAGCGGCCCATAAATCAGCACATTGCCGATGCCGTAGAGCAGGCGCTGGCCAAAAGGCACACTTCGGCCATCGAGCAGATCCGCACCACACTGCCGGGCGACTTCCATGAAGTAATTAAATAAGCGTTGCTTCAGTGGGCTTGCATCTTCCATGCGGATGGTGACCGAGGTCAGCAGCCCCTCGTAGACCCTCGGCGGTGCAAAGTAGTAACTTGGACCGACCTCTTTCATGTCCATCGATACTGTTTCCCGCGACTCGGGGCAGTTGATCGTAAAGCCGCTGGCCATGCATTGGGCCATCGAAAACAGGAAGTCACCCACCCAGGCCATGGGCAGGTAGGCCATGATGTTGTCGTGGTCATTGAGCGCATCGACTGAGCAGGCCCCATGGCCAGAGGAGAGCATGGACCGGTGGGTCTGGCAGACGCCCTTGGGCCTTCCGGTGGTTCCGGAGGTGTAGAGAATCACGCAGACATCATCGGGTGCGCCAAGGTCGACCTCGCGCTCGAAATAATCGGGGTTCGACTGATGAAAGCTGCGGCCCAGTGATACAAGTTCCTCGATTGGCTTGATGTGTTCGTGGGCGTAGTTGCGCATGCCACGGGGATCGAGATAAAAAATGTTGTTCAGCTTCGCTTCTTGGTTAATTTCAAGCAGCTTGTCGACCTGTTCCTGATCTTCCGCAAACGCAAAATGGACTTCGGCGTTTTGCAAAACGTAAACCATCTCGGCGGCAATTGAATCCTGATAAAGCGGCACTGCAATGCCGCCTAAGCTTTGGGCGGCCAGCATGGCCTGATACAGGCGAGGACGGTTATCTCCAATAATGCCGAGCGCCATGCCGCGCTTAAAGCCCAGGCTTGCCAGGCCACAGGCCAGATCGCGCACGGTGTTGTAGCTCTCGCTCCAGGTCTCGGTCTGCCAGATGCCAAGATATTTTTCCCGATAGGCCGGCCGCTCAGGCCGAGTCCGGGCATGCTCGCGTAGGGTGCGAGGAAAGGTCGTGTTGGCTGCTTCAATCACCACGTGTCATCCTGTCCAAGTTACATGTTGCGACGGTATTGACCGCCGACCGCATAGAGGGCCTCGGTAATCTGGCCCAGCGAGCACGAGCGGACGGTGTTCATTAATTCTTCAAAAACATTTTTATCTTCGATCACAGCCCGCTTCAAACGTTCCAAGGCGGGGCCGGACTGGCTGGCGTGGGCCTGATGGAACTGGGCAAGCCGCGACAGCTGGCTGCGTTTTTCATCCTCAGTTGACCGGGCAAGTTCAATGGATTCGGGATGCTCGGCCGCCTGGGGCCCGCGAAAGGTATTGACTCCGATAATCTGGAGATCGCCGGTGTGTTTCAGGTGTTCGTAATGCATGGACTCATCTTGGATCTTGCCGCGCTGATAGCCTGTTTCCATTGCGCCCAACACGCCGCCGCGCTCGGAGATGCGCTCAAATTCGGACAGCACCGCCTCTTCGACCAGATCGGTGAGCTCTTCAATAATGAAGGAGCCCTGATTTGGATTATCGCAACGCGATAAGCCCCACTCACGGTTAATAATCAGCTGAATGGCCATCGCACGGCGGACGCTTTCCTCGGTTGGCGTTGTGATGGCCTCGTCATAGGCGTTGGTGTGCAGGGAATTGCAGTTATCGTAGATTGCAATGAGCGCCTGCAGCGTCGTGCGAATATCGTTAAAGTCAATCTCTTGGGCATGCAGGCTTCGGCCCGAGGTCTGGATGTGATACTTCAGCTTCTGGCTGCGCTCGTTGGCGCCATATTTTTCCCGCATGGCCAGGGCCCAGATTCTGCGCGCAACACGGCCTAAGACCGCATATTCGGGATCCATGCCGTTGCTGAAGAAAAACGACAGGTTCGGCGCGAAGTCATCGATACGCATTCCGCGGGCAAGGTAGGACTCAACGTAGGTAAACGCATTTGCAAGCGTGAAGGCCAGCTGAGAAATCGGGTTGGCCCCTGCCTCGGCGATGTGATAACCGGAAATCGAGACCGAGTAAAAATTTCGAACGCCGTTTTCGACGAAGTACTCTTGAATGTCGCCCATTACCTTCAGGCTGAAGTCGGTCGAGAAGATGCAGGTGTTTTGGCCCTGGTCTTCTTTCAGGATGTCAGCCTGCACGGTGCCGCGAATATTTTTGAGAACGTCGGTGCGAATGAGGTGGGCTTCATCGGCAGTCAGCGGCCGGCCCTTTTCTTGGGCTGCGGCCTCTGCGGCCTGATCAATGGCCGCATTAAAAAACATCGCCAGCAGCGTGGGTGCGGGGCCATTGATCGTCATGGAGACAGAAGTCGATGGCGAGCAGAGCGCAAACCCCGAATACAGGGTCTTCATGTCTTCAAGTGTGGCCACCGAGACCCCCGAGTTGCCGACCTTGCCATACACATCCGGCCGCTCGCCGGGATCACTGCCATAAAGCGTGACCGAGTCGAAGGCCGTTGAGAGACGGATCGCCGGCATGTCTGCTGCCAAAAGCTTAAAGCGTCGGTTGGTCCGCGCGGGATCTCCCTCGCCGGCAAACATCCGGGTCGGATCCTCATCAGCACGCTTAAATGGAAATACGCCTGCGGTATACGGGAAGTGCCCCGGCAGGTTCTCAAGCATTCGCCAGCGCAGGATATCGCCATGGTCATGAAAGCGTGGCAGGCCGACACGCGGCATCCGGCTCCCCGAAAGTGTCGTGACCCAGAGCTCCTGGCGGTCCACACGGTCCCGTATCCGGGTCTCAAGGATTTCCTCACGATACGACTCAGCGATCTGGGGCCACTGCGCAATTGCCGCCTGCTCGGCCTTACCCAGCAAAGCTTCTCGGGCTGCAATAAGCTCGGTTAATGCCACCGGTTTTCCGCCTGCCGCCGCCATGTCCTGGGCAGCGCGCAGCTGCTGCAGCTCGCGGGCGATGACTGCCTGCTGCTCCAGATGTTCGCGGTAGCTTCGAATCGCTGCCGAGATCTCGGCGAGGTAACGCGAGCGGGCTGCAGGAATGATGGCATCACGAGAGTGAG
>Ga0315901_10005789_pt1 | contig 14944 bp, 9 predicted proteins | sample LakEriMetagenome_10_FD_203761 | JGI IMG/M metagenome (GOLD analysis project Ga0315901, IMG submission 203761) | Freshwater fungal communities from buoy surface, Lake Erie, Ohio, United States - Buoy 2 MA116 | ecosystem: Environmental > Aquatic > Freshwater > Lake | place: USA: Lake Erie, Ohio... | reverse complement strand
GTTCATTGAAAGTATCAATCGGGTACGTTCGCCGCGACTCAAGTTATCAAAGTCCAGTTCTCGACCCAGTTCTTCAATGCTCACAGAAAGATCATTCTGGAACTTTACTGTGTGTGGAAGACCAATACGATCCAAGTAGTGTGTGAGACGTTGATTGAGATAGCTCAAGTTTTGGTCAATGATTTTCTTGCGCACAAAGCTGTCTTTTGATGTTAACAGTTTTAGCAAGAAGTCTTGATGCTCTTGCAGCCTGGTAAGATCATTCAGTGTATCGTAGCTTACTGTCTGTAGAGCTTGGCCTTGCATGTCAGAAATTTGTTCGCCATACGGGTCTACCTCATTTTGACGAGTTTCTAGACTGTTTTTAAGTGTGCTCAAAGTATTGCGATGGTTTAGTGCATTTTCCAAGGTATCGTAGAACACAATGGGTGCTGTGCCCAACGGACCCAGTTTGGACAATGTGTCTTGATGTTCTTGCCTTTGAGTATCATTGGCCAGGAGTTGCAGTGCAATTTCCTGTAGGCTTTTTTCGCGATCAGCACGAACTTTGTCTAAACTGTTGTCGTGTATCTCTGTACCACAAGCAAAACACCGATGTTGTTGGATCTCTTTAAGATCTTTGTCTAGTTGTTGTTTTTGTTTTTGTAGCTTGATGTCGTCAGTGGCAATTTGTCGTATCCAAAGATTCAAGTCATCAATGGATTTTTTCTTGACGTGATAGGCGTCAAGATCACGATGGGCCTGGATTTCAACGTCAATGTTGATGTGTTCTAGGTCTGTGATAGCTTGTGCAAAATTTGCACAATCCTCAGTTTGTTTTTTCAACCAAAGTGTCTGGCGCTTGCGCAGGCTTTCTATCTGCTCTTCAATGCGCTTGTTGGCTTCTTGTACTGCACGAATGCGAAATTCTTCTTGCGAGATAGCATCCTTGGTTTGTCGATTTAACTCTTTGACACGATCTGCACGTTCGCTGAGTTGCGTAATACCCAACAACTGTTCAATGATGATTCTTTGTTCATTGGCTTTCAGACTCAGGAACGGTTCGGTATAAGTGTTCAGAGCCAGTACATGTTTAAACATGTCATGACTCATACCTAGTATATGCTCAATAGCATCCTGCGTTTCTCTGCTGTCACCTTGTGCTTCATCAGTAGCAGACTGTTCTTCGTTGTTGACGTAAAACTTCAGCACATTGGGTTTGCGTCCACGTTCAATCTTGTATTCTTTGCTGCCAACTGAAAAATCCAAACTCACCAACATGTGTTTAGCATTGGTCTTGTTCACAAGATTGTCCTTGCGAATGTTTGACAGTGCATTGCCATACAAGGCATAGCTCAGTGCATTGATGATGGTGGTCTTACCAGTGCCGTTGCGACTGCCATCGCCACCTAGGTCAAGGTTCTCGCCTAGTACTAGAGTAAGGTCTCTGCGGTCAAAGTCAATGCCTTGTGTGGCATTGCCCACACTCATAAAGTTTTTTACAGTTAAATTTTTAAAACGAATCAATATCTACTCCGCAATAGTACATAGTGTAGCAATTTTTAAGAAGTTAAGCAAGTTTTTCGATCATTTGCACTGTCTAAAATACCGCATCAATTTTTGTCTATCAATTTTTCTACTTACAGTGTACTCGATTGGATTAAGATGCCTGGCAATTTTGTTAACCTTGACATGGTCAAAATGCCTGTCAAGGTACTGCAAAAACTCATGCTCGGCAGATTGACTTGGCGCCCATACGCTGAGATACAACTGTTGTTCTTCGTTGTCGATTACAACTGTAGCTCCGTCTACGCCAAACAAATCATGAACCATCTTGTCAATGTCACCAAGATTTATCCACTCGTCACCAATTCTGAAATTAGTACCGCGGCCGTAAAAATAATAGTCGTTGTTTATTTTTTCAAATTTATCTGAACTGGTCTTCCACTGAGTTTCTCCTAGACCAAGAGCTCTAACATAGAGAAAACCGTCAATGATATCAAATTCAAAAAAATCATCTAGCTGTGGCCCAATGCGATTGGTAATATATTTGTCAGGATCAGTGTCTTGGTCAACGACCTTGACCAAAAATCCATATCCAATGGTAGTATCACCAAATACATTTCGAATTGATGCAATATTTTTTTCTTGCATGAGTCGAACACATTGTTCGTTGACATAGAACAACGTAACAATATCCAAATTAAAATCAATCTTTGGAGTCTGTTCTAAGAAATTGATTAGTTTTTCTGAGCTATAGAGTAAGATTTTGTTGATCTGATGGTCAGTCACATATTTGCACAAATTTTTGTAGTAATTTGAATCAGGATAATGGTTAAACACGTAGTGGTTTTTGCTTGTTATAAAACTAGGCAAAAAGTGATAACACATACTAGCACCGTGATGTAAATTATTGGTATGTAAAGTGTTTTCGTTGGGTTGAAAATTCAAATGTTTACACAGTCGCAGAGTTTGCAAAACAATTTCCTGATGAGTAATTTTGATTTGTCGCGGCAATCCAGTGGTCCCGCCTGTGGCAGTCCACACAGCATCTACATCGGGAGTTGCAAACGCAGTATTGAGTATTCTCGATACTAGACTATGATTTTGAATTTGATAGTTGTCAAAGTCTTGTTCAGTTATTATGACATTGCAATTGAGTCGATTCCGTTCGTGATCCCAGAAAGAATAGAAATCTTTGTCGTTGGGATCAGTTTGTCTGCTGTAAACTATGGCAAAATCAACTTTACCGTGCATGGTCATTCTATGACTAGTTGCATCTTCCAAACTGTAAGCATGCGGCCAATCTACAATCATGATCATGCCTAATTCCCACACAGCAAAAACTGCACTATAGTAGTATGCGTTGGTGAGATTAAATTCTAACATCACTGTCTGCCCTGGCCGAGCCTTGTATTTTTCTACCAGCAGTATTTTCCAGTAGTCAATCATCTCACAGAATTCATCTCTGTCGATTTGAAAAATTTCTCCTGTGTTTAGATTTTCTTGGTGCAGAACAAAGTCTGCAGATATTAGATTCCTCGAAAGAATGTTCATTGTTGCGAGCTAATGTTAAATTTGGAAATAATTGCGTTGTACTGTGTTTGATCGTTCTTGACTTTTTGTTTAAAATTGTTCAACGACATGGTGTGTAAAGAAATGTAGTCAAATCTTGACATAGTTTCTTGTACCCGTTGATCTTTTACTGCGTCACGTAGATCTCTTTCCAGTTGTTCTTTTACTGCTCGGGGAGCAGAGCTTGGCACATAAAAAGCACACCATGCAATTAGAGTAGTGATATTTTTACCAGTTAGTTCTTTTACTGTTGGAATGTTAGGATAGCGAGAATCTCGTTGCTCGGCAGCAATAGCAAACCATTTGTTTTTGCCAGCTTGGACCATGCTTTTGGTTGTTCCGGTACTGCCAAATCCATATGCTACTTGTTTGGTAGAAATATCAGCTTGCCAAGTACCAAAATCTTTATAAGGTACGTGAGTGGCCTTGTCTGTGAACAACAAACCATATTCAGCTCCTAATATATGACCCACTGAACCAATGTTCCAAGAGCTATAGGAAGGATTTTTCAAAATTTCTTGTTTAAGATCGTTGTAGGTCTGAATGCTAGCTGATGCAAACAAAGCCATGTTAGCGTCCAATACTGGAGCAACAGGTTCCAATCGACTAATAGGTTCGCTGTTCTTGAACAAAGAAGAATATGCAACCACAGTGCCGCCGTCTAAAAAACCAATGGTGTAGCCGTCAGTGGGTTGATCATTGATATGATTCAACCCAATAACTCCAGCGCCCCCGGGTTTGTTTTCTACAATCACAGGTTGTTTCCATTTTTCAGTTAGGACTTCAGAAATTTTTCTTGCCATGACATCAGGACCTGAGCCTACTCCAACTGACAAGACAATTTTCACAGGTTTCTCGGGCCATGTTTGTGCATTAACAGCAAGAGTTGCAGTCAATGATAGAAGTGATAAAAATTTTTTCATTTGATTTTTCCTTTAGAGATTTTGATAAATCTTCAGCAACAGTTTGTTGTCGTAAAATTCAGATTCAATGTTGGTGAGCTGGTCTGTCACAATTTGATCCACTGATTCGAACTTAACATCACCAGGAGCCATGTCTTCGTCTACACCTACAGCTTTGTTTGGAATCAGGGCCATCTCACGCAGGGTGTAGTCCCGCACAAAAGTTTCTTTGATGAAGTTGGCTTCTTCGTATGAAATCTCAATGTCTAAGTTAACTCTAACATGCATCTTGGGTCGAAGCAGAGACGCAGCGTTGTCGATAAGATTTGCAAGGCCGTAAACCCTGTAGGTAGGCTGATCGGGCCAAGCATGATATACTGGATCTTTGCCCCATTCTAACACAGCGAGTCCGCGTTCGTCGTCACCGGCGTCTGCGTAGTTGTGAGGGAACGCATTTCCAATGTAGGTGATATTCTTTTTAGTCTGGCGTTTGTGAAAGTGCCCAGTGAACACATGACCAAAGCCTCCAAGATCTTCGCGACGAATTTCGCCATGATCCGGCATCTCTACCATGGCATTCATCAGGTAACCGGGCAGTTCAAAGTGTCCAAACAGGTAATCGCCTTTTAGTTTGGCCAAGCGTCGATGATCGTCCCCACATAACCAAGGGGCAATAGTGACATTACCATCGCTGAACCAATCATTGCAGATTTCCACACGAGGGAGGTGCTTCGCCCACTCCACGCTTTGAATGTCACGTTTATCGCGATAATATAGATCGTGGTTACCAGGAATAAAATACACACGTTCAAAGTTGTCATTCATGTGCTCCAGGGCTCGTAGGCTGTAGTTCAGGGTGACAATGTTCAGACTAGCACGATTGTTGTGCCAGTCGCCTAGGAACAAACAGGTTTCACAACCCTCTTGCTTGGCTTTTTCGGTAGCCCACTTCACAAAAGCCAAACAGTCTTCGTTGTGAACGGTGCTGTTTGACTTGAGCCCAAAATGTATGTCTGTGAAGATTGCGGCTTTTTTAAATAGATTACTCATCTACTGATTATACTACTCATCTAGACTAGAAACAACCGGTCCGGACATTTCTGCTGCACTCTTACCGCCGGCATTTTGACGAGTCCATGATGGGTTCAGGCCGTTGATTTCCAGGATGTCATCTCGTATGTTTTGCATTTTCTTCTCAATGTTGAGAATACGAGTAAAACTGTTGGTGATTGCGGCGGTATAGTAAGCGAATGGGTTCTGGCTTTTTGATTCGTCGAATTGTAGACCAATTTGACTGAGTTGAAGAAGAGCTTGTCCGCGCATTTCCTCGTTGTAGGTGTAGCCACGCCAGTTTGATCTTGTGGCATAGCGTTCACACAGTTTCATAAACATCATAGCAAGCTTGCGGGTCATGTTGCCGTGTTCTCTCGAAAACTCGCCAGTTTCTAAATCGCCCCGCCAATGACTACGGCCAACCAGATAGGGATTTTTATCTTCATCTATGCGATAGTGTTCAAACGGCGGGAAATTCAATCTTACATAGTTCATGTCCAGCACCGGAACCTCTACTAGGTCATCCAAGGGGTCTGTTTCGACATCGTCTAGTTCAAAGATTTCATCCAGTTTCTTTTTCTTTTGCTCAGCTTTGGTAAGTTTTTTAGGTGCTTTGGGAATGTGATCCCAACAGGTAATACGAAACACTAGATCAGTGTTGGCAATTTTCTTCTGATCAATTACTTCGCCTGTTTCGCGCTTGATGCGGTCTGCACGGTTCTTACGTGCTTCAACCACAGTGCGTTGATTGATTTTGTCTACGCTGGGCAGTATCAAATCAAATTGATGATCCAATACTCTATCTCTGTACCAACAGTAGGTATTTTTACTGAGGTGAATTTCTTTGAGAATGTCTCGATTGTTAAGGTAGTTGACCTTGGCAGGGGTTTTTGTTAGTAATGTCATAGATGTATGTATTGTAGCATTTACGCAACAGTTGTCAACCAGAATTTGGTAAATATGGTAAACAGGAGCCATTATGCTTACAGCACCGGACTATTACTATTATCAACAACAGCAACAGGCAAACGCCTACAATGCTTATATTCAACAACAGCAACAAGCCCAGCAACAAGCCCAGCAACAGGCCTATCTGCAACAACAAGCCTATCTTGCACAACAACAAGCATACTATGCTTATCAAGCTCAACAGCAACAAATTGCGCAACAACAAGCCTATCAACAGTATTTACAACAGCAACAACTGGCCGCGCAACAAGCAGCTCAAGCAGCCGAACAGGCTCGTCAGTCTGCTGAAAACGCCGCTATTGAACAGGCTCGTGCTGCCCAGGCCGCACAGGTCGCTGCTATTCAGGCCGCTGCCCTGGCTGCTCAAGACATACTGGCTGCGCAGACTGCACAGGCTGCACAAGCCGCTCAAGATTTGGCAGCCGCACAGATACAGGCACAAATTGCTGCACAACAGTCAGCTGCCGCTGCCGCTGCTGCCGCGCAACAACAACAACAATTACAACTGGCATTGCAGGCACAAGGACAAGAACAATTTGCTGCTTCGGTGGCTGTGGCTGTAGGACAAGCATCCAACAGTGTGACAGCCAGCATTGAACAAGCTCAGGTAGCTGCTGGTCGTACTCTGTTTTTGATTGATGTGTCTGACATAGTGGTCACTCAACCTGAACAGAGCTTCTATTCAGATCCGCAGTACACAGCGCAACAACCAGTAAACGTGCGAATTGGACCCACTTCCACAGTATATGATCCCAGTGTGCCCACGGTTACAACATCAGCTGCAACCACAGGATCAGTAAACACCAACTACAGTATAAATGTTGGATCAGATTACAATCTGGCTTTGCAACAGCTGGACAACCAAATCTACGCAGGACCTGCGGTTAGACTAACACCTGTTGCAGTGTAATCAGTTATCTACGCCTTTTTTGTTTTGAGTAAATAACATATAAAGGTCAGTAGATATGCCATGGATAACAATTGAAGCCGGTGAAGGATATATAAACGTTTGGGAAGAAGACCCCAAACCGACGCCTGTATCTGCGGCCTCAGATCCTGAATTACCGCAACCAGATCCCCCACCACCTGCTCCAACAGCGACCAGCACCACTGCATCCAACAATGCTGCTACCACAGGCAACGGCACATCAACGCCAGCAGGAGATCAGTCAGGACCGACAGCTACCACCAGCACGGCAGATATTACTGCGCAGATTCGCGGCGAATTGTCTGGCGGTCCGCAAAATCAGGGCTATCTAAATCTAATTCTCAACAAATACAGCGCAGAAGATTTGGCACGAGCATATCCTGAGTTTGGTAATGCTGAGGATTATCGAGTTGCAAAAAATGGCTTGCCCAAGGATCTCATAGTGCCAGGAAGCTTGGACGCCGAAGGCCGACTACAACTAGTTCAAGGCACTCCTGAGTTTATTCGAGCAGAACAGCTTTCAAGACAAGCCAGCCGCGACGCTATACGAAAAGCAGCCATTGCCAATGGATTTCCGCCTGATGCAGCAATTCCTACCACCGGCGACATCAACGGCCGGGTTTATATTACGCTAGAAAATGGTAAAAATATTGACATCACTGACTACTTTGAAGGCAACCCAAAGCCTCCAGTGAATATACCTCTCAATGTGGCCACATACGGCACTTCTACAGTGACTACTCCGTTTAGAGAAGTAGAAATAACAGCTCTGCCTGCAGTATCTATAACTGTGAACACTTCTGAAGGTGCAATAGTAGTTGATCCTAACTCTGAAACAGCTAGATTTATTCAGTGGCAAGGTTCTCAGCCTGGTATTGATGGACGCCCACTTAGAGAAACGTGGGCTCGACAAGGTATCTCTGATCCTTACAGCAATCCTGCAATTGTTGGTCAGGCGGTTAAACAAATTGATCGTGCAGATGCGCGAACAGAACTGTTCAATCAAAGTGGAGTGACACCCCCGGCTGGACAAATTGCACCTTGGAACGATCCAAAATGGCCAGAATATCAAGGCAGCAACCGAGAAGCCTACGCATCCGCTAGTGCAGCTCTCGCGGATGTTGATGTTAAAAATCAACTCAAAGCCGAAAACGGTTGGGACGAAGCCACTTTTCAAAGCTGGGCGTTGAGAGCTACCAATCCTGAAGAGTGGGGTCGTCAGGCTGCTGCTTATGATGCAGCCAACGGCATTGTAGTAGGACCAAGTTCAGGTGCAACCACTGCTCTATCAGCCAATGGTGCCACAGCGGTGACCACAACTGGCCAAGTCAACAGCCAGGGCTTTGCGGTGACTGCATATTCAGCAGTAAACAACGCCGCTGGTGCGGTTGATGCAGCGACTGGAGGATTGATTACCACAGGGGCAGGTGCTATTAACACAGCAACAAATATAGTTAATACAGCAATACCTGTGGCCACAGCGGCACTGGCAGGTTTTGCTAGTGCCTCAGCCGCCGCTGATGCTGCACAGTCGCTGATCAGCGGAGCCGTTAAATCAGCAGTGGCATTGCCATCGTCGCTGAGTCCATTTGTGACTGCGGCCACTGATGCTTTTAGTGCCGCTGCCAGCACAGGATTGACCACAGTTGAAAACTTGTTTAGTGGTCAAGCGGCTACCTTGTTGTTGGCCAAAAATCAAGCCACTCTGCAGGCCAGAAACAACGAAGCGGCCACAGCCGATTGGCGAGTGCGATTGCAATTGGGGACACAAGCTGACTATCTGTACAAGGATGCTGAACCTGGAATTTTGGCACCATTGTACGACACTGACGGTGTGATATTTCCCTACATGCCCACGATTGAAACTTCCTATGCTGCCAACTATGACAAATTTGATCTCACGCATTCCAACTATCGCGGCTATTTTTACAAAGGCAGCAATGTCAATGACATCAATCTTCGTGCCACATTTACAGCACAAGACACACAGGAAGCTAACTACTTGTTGGCAGTGATACACTTTTTTAGATCAGTAACCAAGATGTTTTATGGCCAGGATGCGTATCGTGGCGCACCACCGCCCTTGGTGTTTTTGAATGGACTGGGCAATTATCAGTTCAATGAACATCCTTGTTTTGTGTCTAATTTTAGTTACAGTTTGCCCAACGATGTTGATTACATTCGAGCCCAGGCTCCCAACAACTACGGTAACTTGTTTAGCAAACGCGAACGCACTGGCAGCACCAGTGGAGGACTATTAGGCAGTGTAGCAACCAGATTGCTGGGTCTAGGAGTGTCTACCGTAAATCCAAGCATGCCCAATGTACCATCGCCGGGTATGATACAAAGCAATGTCACCAACATCAATGATGCCACTTATGTGCCTACCAAAATGGAAATCAACATTACTCTACTGCCAACAAACACTCGAGCTCAAGTCAGTCAACAGTTTAGCCTTACAGAGTTCGCCAATGGTAACCTGCTCAAAGGAGGATTCTGGTAATGGCTGCTATCTATAACACCGCTAGTCCTTATTATTCCACTGGGTTCACACAGTTCTACCTTGACGTCATGGTCAACCGGCCTATACCACGGGAAACTGATGATAAAGAAGTCATAATCAATCAAACCTATCAATACAGACCAGATCTCATGGCCTATGACTTTTATGGCGATGGCAGTTTGTGGTGGGTTTTTTATCAACGCAATCCTAATACATTGACTGCTCCAGTGATAGATTTTACAGCCGGCAAGAGAATTTTTGTGCCCAAAATTTCTGTGTTGCAACAAAGTCTTGGAATATAATCAATGACCAATCCAGCAGCAGTTGCATCACAAATTAACTATTTAGAAAGCTTGATCGCGGGCTACGCATCAACTTTGAGAGATCCTACATCCAGCCCGCAACAAAAATCTCAAGCACAGCGCGAAATTCCTCAGCTTGAATTGACCATAGAGTCTCTACGAACTCAGTTGACTCAACTGTCATTGACTGTGGCCAAAGATGCTGGAGTTGTGCCACCACCACCAAAAACTGCTGGTCAAACAGTCAACGACGACGCGGTGCCCAACCCAATCAAAACTGCGCCACTGGAAGCAGATCCAGTTACCGGTAGGATACGTCCTATTAAAACAGTGACGGAACCCAGCAACGCCGATATACCGTCTACGGCCGAAACCGGTGATGTCGATCGCAACATTGATGGCCCTGTAAAAGCATTTTTTACCACACAGGCTATATTTTCTCAACCTGGAGTGCTTGCTGGGCGTGCACTCTTTGATCCATCTACTATTAACTATCCCAACACTGACGTCAGTTTTGGTATCAGACTACCTGGCAGCAACAGTGATTCAGGATTGTTCACTGGAGGCAGTGCTCCGATACAGCCAGGCATTGGGTCCAATGACGATTTTCCATCTCCTAGCCCGCAAAAAACAGCCACAGAAGTCAACAACACCTACAACAATGCGCTGCCTATTCAACCGCAGCCCAATGGCCTGGACCAATTTGGCAGCTATACATATTCAGTTAGCCTGTATTTGATGACTCCTCAACAGTACTCAATCCTGGTGCAGAGTAAAACCAAAACAGTGGTTGGCTATAATCTATTGATACAGAGTGCAGGTGCGCCCACAGAAGGTCGTAATCCTTATTTTGGCGATGATTTTTATATTGAAAGTCTAACAGTAGAAAGCAATTTTCCTGGCGGCGGCACACGCATGGCACATTCGGTGTCTAGCATGAAAATAACTATCACAGAACCTGCTGGTATTACTCTGTTAGATAGACTATACAAAGCTGTGCAGGATTTTATTCCCAAGGATGGTGCTGGCGCCATTAACTATACCTCAGTGCAATACCTGTGTGTGATACGCTGGTATGGCTGGGACCTTGACGGCAAATTGATAAAAAATCCTGGTGGTGGTACAACATTGTCAGACCCCAATGCAGCTTTTGAAAAATTTATTCCGTTTAACATTCGAAAAATAAACTGGGGTGTCAGCAACAAGTTGGTGAGCTATGAATTAGATTGTGCACCCATTGGACAAACGCTGGGTGCATCTACTGCTCGAGCAACCATACCTTATGACATTGAACTCAGTGAGAGCACAGTCAAAGGTCTGCTGAGCGGCGATGCTGTGACAACCACAACTTTTACACCTACAAATAATTCTACTACAACGTCTACACCAGCACCTGACAAGGCCAATGCTGCACCCAGTACCAAAACAGTGATACGGCAGGGTCTCATGGGCGCCATGAATGATTTTCAACAAAAGTTAGTGTCAGACGGCATCTATGAAGTTGCTGATCAGTATGAAATTGAATTTGTCAACGGGGCAGAAGTCATTGCCAATGCCAGCGTGACCAAACCTGGTAACGTAATAAAAAATCAAAGCGCCACTCCCATGGCTCCGCCAGTGACCAAAAGTCCCGGTGGTGTAGATCCTAAAAAAACCAGTGTGGATAACACTGTAAGGAATTTTGCTATCACTGCCGGACAACAACTCATGCAGGTCATAGATCTGGTGATTCGCAACAGTACTTTTATCACAGACCAGGCCAGAGTAAGCGAACAAGAAGAAACTGAAATTTTTGAAGATGAACTGGGCAACGTAGTAGAGATACCAAAAAACACCGCAACCAAGGCCACAATTTTATGGCACAATGTAACCATGGATGCGGTGCCTATCAAGTATGACAAAAAACGCAATGACTATGCTTACAAAATAACCTATGTTGTAAGCACCTATGTGGCGCCAAACTTTGACAGCAAGTACTTTCCGATACCAAACTTCAATGGCGTTCACAAGAGTTACAAGTATTGGTGGACAGGCGAAAACATTGGAATTTTAGATTATCAAGTTTCCTTCAATGCTTTGTACAACATGACTATCTCTGGTAGTGAGCCAGGAAATTCAGCCACAGAACGCATACGCCAACAGCGTAGTTCCAGCATGCGAGACATTCCCAAATACACCTACCAAGCTCGTAGTACTGAAAGTTCATCTGGTGCCAAAGGCACCGGCAATGAAGTAGCGGCCAATGCAGCCGAATACCTGTACAGTCCCAATGACTTGAGTCAGGTCAAACTACGCATTGTTGGAGATCCAGCCTGGATCATGCAAGGCAGCTTGGCCGAAGGTATAAATGCAAAAAATTTCAATCGCTCAGGATTTTTGCCTGACGGTACTATAAACTTTGACAGCCAGCAGGTGTTGTTTGAAATAGCCTGGCAGCGTCCTCAAGACTACAATCTTGACACAGGTCTAGCAGATCCTTACGCATTGGTAAGTGGAGCGCGGGAACCTATTCAAAGTAACATCTATCATGCAAGAAAATGTCTTAGCGAATTCCGACAAGGCAAATTTGAACAAACCATTGAAGGTGCTCTATACTCCTGGCCAATCCCTGCAGGACAGAACACACCGGCTACAACAGTACGCAGCAATGCTGCGGTAAATCAAGCCAACAGTGGGCAGCCCGCAGGTGGCGGAGTGTGATTATGAAAAGGAAATGTCAAAATGCGTTCTAATCCTGTTGGCTCTCCATCACGACTCAAAATACCAGGAGCAGGTCCAATGATTGATCCTCAATCGCCAATCTTGGTTCCACGACAATCTGCTCCTGGACTGCTTGCAACACGTGATACCAATGCTCCGGCACGCCAGAAAAATAATCCCCCAACCAGTAATGGAGAACTGGTTGGAGTTAATGTGCCCTTGCCCCCGCCGCTACTGATAAATTCATCAACGCTGACAACTGAACCATTACAGTTAATCAGCAGTTCACCTTAAAGGATAAAGCATGGCAGAAGACGTCCAAAGAACACGCGGTCGGCCGCAGAATTACAAGCAAGACCGAGGCGGCGTACCAGCAGAATATGGTCCATACCTAGGCAAAGTAATGAGCAATGTGGACCCTACTCGTGCTGGACGTCTACGTGTGTTTATTGAAGCGTTTGCTGACGGACCACAGGATGATGACAACAAATGGATCACAGTGAGTTACCTGCCTAACTACTACGGTTCCACTCCCAACGCAGGTACAGGCACAGGTACAGGCACGTACCCTGGCAACCGTAACAGCTACGGTATGTGGTTTACTCCGCCAGACGTGGGCATAACAGTGATATGTATTTTTGCCAACGGTGATCGCAACCAGGGCTTTTATATTGGTGTGGTGCCTGAACAAGCATCTACACACATGGTTCCGGCTATTGGAGCCAGCAAAAAATTTGCAGTGGCCAACCAAACTCAACAAAAATTTTTCTATGGTGCTACTCAACTGCCAGTGGCTGAAATCAACGTCAACGATCCAGACATTGTTAATCAGCCTCGGTATTTTGAAGAAACCAAGCCTGTACAAAGTTACCAGGCTGCAATTATGTTTCAGCAGGGATTGATTCGTGATGTTAATCGTGGACCTATTTCCAGCACCAGCCAACGTGAAACTCCCAGTCAGGTGTTTGGTATCAGCACTCCTGGACGCCCAATTTATCTGGGTGGAAAAACACAAGAAGAAGTTATACAAAATCTTGACAACATACAGTCAGGAGAACTAAAAGTAATTGGACGTCTAGGCGGTCACACTTTGGTCATGGATGATGGCGCCACTGATGGTAAAGATCAACTGGTAAGAATTCGTTCAGCCAAAGGTCACCAGATAACCATGCATGACAGTGAAGAATTTTTCTACATCACACATGCCAACGGCAAAACCTGGATTGAATTTGGCAAAGAAGGCACCGTAGATGTTTACAGTACTAATTCTGTGAATGTTCGTACCGCAGGCACAATAAATCTGCACGCCGACCAAGACATCAACATGTTTGCCGGTAGAAAAATCAACATGAGAAGTTTAGATGACATCAACGTTGAGTCGGTGAAAAATATCAACATCAGTTCTGAAGCTAACTTGACTGTGTATGGAAAAACTGCGGTGCGAGTCAAATCTGACGGCACATTGGCCATACAAAGTGCCAGCACCGGATCCTGGGGAGCCAGTGCATTGGTCTTCAAAGGAGACACTATTGATTTGAATGGTCCATGGGCGCCCACGGTTACCAAACCTGCACCAATTGTGATATCCTCACTGGATGACACCGAATTCAATGCCAGCGAAGGATGGCAGGTCAAAGCAGCCGCGATTAAAACATCAGCCACACGAGCACCCACGCACGAACCGTATCCATATCACAATCAAGGTGTATCTACTGCCGGTCCGGCTGCATCTTCAGTCAGCAACACGCCTCCGGGATCTCAGTCGGTGCCGTCTGGGGTCTCAGTGGGCAGAAATTCTTGACAAGGCATAGTCTACCATGGCAACATATAATTTTCGCAATGTAGATAACGGTCTTTCTTATTTTGTAAGAGGACCAGCTTCTCTCACCAAAGAACAGGCAGAAAGAATTTTTAATCAACAGCAGTCAGCAGGCGCCTTGATTGCTATCCAGCCTGGGCAAGCAATCACAGCAGAATTTCAATTGTCCAATGGTCTTACTACGGCTCAATCAGCAGTGACCAAAGATATTGCACAGTTTTCAAATGTTATTGCCAACAAGTTAGGAGAACTGCCCAAGATTGGTGTGACCGATGGAATAACTATTGCAAACTACGCCAAGCAAGCCCCGGTTGTAGAAGGTATAAAAAACATATCCAGCGTTGAAGTCACAGGGGTATTGGCACAGTGCCAAAATCTCACACAACAAAAAGCCACAGAAGCTACCAATTTGGGAGCAGGCAAGTATGCATTTACTGTTTCGCAATTGGAACGTGCAGGGTATGTCAAGCCTGGCACCACAACCACTTACATGACTTCAGGCACACGCAGTACTCTCACAGTGTTGAATATGACAGAAATTTGGTCAGGCAAAGATGGCATATCTAATCTAACTCAGTTGTTGTCTAACTCATCGTTGCAAGATACAATTCAACAATTTTTAATGAGTTCAGGCCTGGACCAGCTGGCTGAAGTGGGCATTGATGTAGATCAGTTGCCCTCAAAAACTCAGGCTGGCCTGGCATGTCTCAGCGC
>Ga0315901_10005788_pt1 | contig 14945 bp, 11 predicted proteins | sample LakEriMetagenome_10_FD_203761 | JGI IMG/M metagenome (GOLD analysis project Ga0315901, IMG submission 203761) | Freshwater fungal communities from buoy surface, Lake Erie, Ohio, United States - Buoy 2 MA116 | ecosystem: Environmental > Aquatic > Freshwater > Lake | place: USA: Lake Erie, Ohio... | reverse complement strand
TCGACCGCGGCAGCGTATTCGGAGGGGCGGATGTGATAGAAGACAGCATTGCCCCCATAAAGCAAGGTTCGCACTCCTCCTTGCTTTAAGTATTGAATCATTTTTGCATTTTCAGCGCGGGACACGCGGAGATCGCCATGCCGTGCCAGAGGTGGAACCGCAATAACGCTTGTTCCAAGACGGGGCACAAAACAATTGTGGGGCCTAGCTTCACTGCTCGACTGGTTCATGGATCAATCACTCATTTCCCATTTTTTGGTTAAAAGATGTCGGGCTCTTTTCCCGAATCGCGCCCTTCTAAAAAGTCAAAATCGCAGCCTTCGTGGGCTTGGGTCACGTGTCGACTGTATAGGTATGTATAACCGCGCGTCGCGGTACTTGCGGGTGGCTTCCAATGGGATCTGCGTTGCTCCATTTCCTCGGGAGAAATGCACAATTCCAGCCGCCGGTTGGGAACATCCAACTCGATCGTGTCTCCTTCACGTACCAGCGCCAAAGGCCCGCCCGCCGACGACTCTGGAGAGATGTGCAAAACGCATGTGCCATAACTCGTACCACTCATACGTGCATCGGAGATACGAACCATGTCGCGAACACCTTGCTTGAGAAGTTTCTCCGGTATTGGAAGCATCCCCCACTCGGGAAACCCTGGCGCACCGATGGGGCCCCCGCTTTTCAGGACCAATACCGAGTCCGACGTCACTTCGAGATCCGGCGAGTGGATGCGCTTCTTCAAGTCCGCGTAATTCTCAAACACCACGGCGCGCCCGCGATGTTGCAACAACTGTCCCGTCGACGCCGACGACTTGATCACACACCCCATGGGTGCCAAATTCCCCCGAAGCACACAGGTGCCGCCATTGGCATAGACGGGATTACTACGAGGCCGAATCACGTCTTCATCGATGATTCTCGCCCCATCGATAGAAGACTGTAACGATTTACCGTCGATTCGCCGTGCATCGAGATGGAGTAAATCCTGCAAGCGGGACCAAAGTGCGGGCAAGCCTCCCGCGTGATGAAAGTCCTCCATCAAATACTTTCCGCTTGGCCGCAGATTTAGCAGAACCGGAACTTGCTGAGACAATCGATCGTAATCTTCGAGCGCAATTCTTTGCCCCGACCGACGAGACATCGCGATCATATGGACAATCGCATTGGTAGATCCTCCGATCGCCAACTGTGTCGTCATCGCATTCTCGAACGACTCTCGGGAAAGAATACTGCCAGGTTTGCGATCCTCCCACGCGATCTCAACAGCCATGCGTCCCGTCGCAACCGCGAGTCGACTGTGTTCGGCAACAACAGCCGGTACGGAACTAGCGCCGGGAAGAGTGAAGCCTAGAGCTTCGGCGATGCATGCCATCGTGGATGCGGTACCCATGGTCATGCACGTTCCAGCCGAACGTGCAATACAATTCTCAATCTCAGTCCAATCCCCATCGCAAAGATTTCCAGCACACCTCTCCGCCCAGTACTTCCAAGCATCCGTCCCACTTCCCAAGGTCACATCGCGCCAGCGGGCATTGAGCATCGGCCCAGCAGGAAGAAATACGGATGGCACGTCCGCGGAGATCGCACCCATGAGGAGCCCGGGAACGGTTTTGTCACACCCCCCCATGAGCACCGCCGCGTCGATCGGGTGACTGCGCAGCACCTCCTCCGTTTCCATCGCAAGCAAATTTCGGTAGAGCATTGTCGTGGGCTTCATCAGCATCTCACTGAGGCTCAGCACCGGGATTTCCACCGGAAATCCACCCATTTGCAGCACACCCCTTTTCACTTCCTCCGCCCGCTCCCGCAGGTGGGAATGGCATGTGTTGAGATCGCTCCACGTATTGAGCAGACCGATGACTGGCCGGCCTCGGTAATCCACATCGTCGATGCCCATCCCCTTGAGACGCGAACGATGCCCGAAGCTCCGAAGATCATCCGGCCCAAACCATCGATGGCTCCTCAATCGAGACGGATCCCGATCCGTCGATCGTGCATTTGGATTTGAACTCGAATCAGCTGTCATCGCCGCATCCTCTCCGTTGTCGCGAAGCCTTTACCGAATCGTATTGAACATACGATCGCCGGCATCTCCCAGCCCCGGCACGATGTACTTGTGAGAGTTCAACTCGCGATCGACGGCAGCGACATAGACCGTGACGTCCGGGTGCTCGCGATGGAACAGCTCGATTCCCTCCGGAGCAGCGATCACACTTAAAACACGAATGTTTTTCACACCCCATTTTTTTAAAGCCGCGACCGCCGCGCGAATAGATCCGCCAGTCGCCAGCATAGGATCGAGCACCATTCCGACTTGAGCCGGATCCGCCGCCGGTAGCTTGCTGTAGTACTCGACCGGTTGCGCGGTTTCTTCGTCGCGATACATCCCCAAATGCCAGACTTCCGCATCAGGCAGCAATCGCAGTACAGGGTCGACCAATCCCAAGCCCGCTCGAAGGATCGGCACGATCGCGATCCGCTGAGAAATCCGGTGACCGTCCATCTCGCATAAAGGCGTTTGCAATCGATGCGGCTCCAATTCCAGATCTTCAGTTGCTTTCACAGCTAACAACATGGAGAGCAATTGCACTTGGTTTCGAAACTGCGATGGGTTGGTTTTCGTATCGCGAAGAATCGAGAGATGGTGTGCTGCGAGCGGATGACTTAGCTCGACGATTCGCGATTTCCCTGTTGCTTCCACAGCAATAACTCCCATTGTTTGATTGTTTTAACCAAAGGCCCCGCCTGCAAAAGGCCTATTTGGATGAGAACCGTAGTAGTTGAGGTTAGTTCCCAGCAGCCATCTGCACGAATTGCGAATGCACTACCTGCAAAGTAGAAACGGAGTAGAGCACCTCTCATCACGCAATTTCCCTAGGTACTGCGGGCTTCATCGTACACGGAAACCGATTTCGGCGTCAGTCATTGACTCCGCTTCGAATCCTACTGTGCATTCAATGAGAGGATATCCACATACCGGTATGTGCCACGATTCATCTCAGCCAAGTCTCGGATCCAGCCACCGTCGTTGGTTGCCTCCCCCCGATTGAACTGAATCGTATGGATAGTTGTCATCGATCGTTCCGCTCGACTTTGGATCTCAACCAACTGGGACTCAGACAATGAAGGCTCTGCAGCATCCGTTAGAAAGAAAAGGACATCGGGTGAAAAGGAAAGCCCCATTTTGAGGCCGGGTATATGCTCGGTGCCACCCAACGGAGTGATCGCTTTGACAAACTTCGAAGCCCTATCGCGGTTGATTTCATTTCCGACCAACATTTTCCCGCCGACTGTTCCCGGCGTGAGAGAACCTGGGGACTCGTTGTAAAAAACAATTTGAAACTGGTGGTTCTCCTTGACGGAATTAATGCTCCTTAGCAATTCATTCTTTGCAAATTTCATCGGCGCCCCATCGAATTCGCTCATCGACGCGGACCGATCGAGAACGTAAACAAAGGAAGCTCCGGAACCCTGAACCCCCATGAACGTCGTCGTCGTCTTGCCCGTACCGCTACCTTTCCCTTGCCCCGCAGTCCCCGTACCCGACAACCCTTCTCCGAGCCCTGTCCCTGCACTAGGTTCCGTCCCCGTCTCACTAGCGTAACCTGCAACGTCCTTCATCAACTCAGAAATCGAGACCGGAGGCCCCGCGTCGCTCGTCGCAACCGTCGCCGCGGCGGATGCCGTACCCGTCGACTCCCCGGAACCAGTTGCCCCGCCGCTCAAAAAGTACTCGTTCCCCTCGCTGGTTTGATGAAAAACAGCAATCCCCACCGGACGATCCACCACATCCCCGGTGCCGCGGGTGCGCGGTTGCCACAGCAAACCCAGAATCACAACCACCGAGACATGGGTCACGAAACTGACAAACCAAGCTCGATAATCGCTCCAGCCCGAAACGCCGGTCGGCGGAGCCTTGGTCTCGCGTCGTTCCAACAAGTCCGGTTTGATCGTGGTCATTCACGGTACCCAAAAGGCAATAGTTCAATCCTCACAACGCGCCACTTCCTGAGTAACTCAGCGCTCGCTTTCACAGCCCCGTGCAGAACCATCTCCAATCCCTGAATCAGCCCAGCAAGGTCGCCGCAAAACCAACGGATCTCGAAATTCCAACGGATCTCGACCCGCAAGCTCGCTTCTATCAAAATTCACGCGAGCTTCATCGGGGATTCAAATACCCTACACGGCCGCGGATCCATTGTGTTAGGATACATCTCCATCAATCATACCAGCAGATGAGTCGTCTGGGTATTCTTTGTACTCAGACCAACCCCTCTCAGTGTGGCTCCGTTTTCGATTTCCCCTCGAACCAGGAATCAAGCCTTTAGATCGGAATGACCGCCATGTACCTACGAATTGTTTTTGTGCTCGCGACAACACTTGGATTGTGCACGTTTTCTCAGGCAAAAGAAACATTGCGGCAAGAATCATCGCAACAAACCTCGGAAAAGCCAAAAACTGAAAAAGTAGAGAAAGAAGAATCGATCGTCGCAACGGTCACCAAGGTCATCGATGGCGACTCACTCAAGGCGAAATCCAAGGAGGGGAAGGAGTACGAAATCCAAATCGAAGGGATCGATGCGCCCGAGCTCAAGCAACCTCATGGCAAAGAAGCGACCGAGGCTTTGAGCAAGATGGTCATGGGTAAGGAAATCAAAGTGACTTGGACCAAGAAAGACAATTTCGAACGTTTGCTCGCCCAAATCCATATCGACAAAACTCACGTCAATCAGGAAATGCTCCGAACCGGGCACGCCTGGCACTTCAAACGTTACAACCAGTCGAAGGAATTAGCCGAGCTCGAGGAAGAGGCCAAAAAGGCCAAACGAGGACTCTGGGCAACGGAAAACCCCCAAGCTCCTTGGGATTTTCGCAAGGAGACTCGCTCCCCCGAAAAGCCCGACAGATAACCTCGAAAAGCCTATTGCAAAGAAATGAAGAGCAACTGTTCCTACGGAAAGTCTCATTATTTGGCAATCTGATGGCTCTTCCCCGAGGCAAGTAGCCATGGAGCCATCCACTCCGAGCTTTCGTATTCGATGCTCCGCCTCTTGTCAAAAAACGGGGACGATTATGCCCGTAAGGGTTGCGAATGCTCTGCCCAGAGATCGAATTGCTCACTAAACTAAGGGATTGCAGTGGCGGTGATTGCCCGCGTGGTTTTATCCATCGTGGAATCCTCCGCCCGACAATTATCAGCGGGCAGCACCCCCGGACCGGTTCGCGACGACACGCTCCTGCACCGCGCAGGTTCCGACAGGTTATGGGGTTTCCCGGGCAGTTGAGGAGTTATTTGTGAGGCAGGCACTGATCAGTGATATCCATGGAAACTTGGAGGCACTCCAAGCGGTCCTTGCCGATATTTCAGGCCAGAGTATCGACCAAGTCGTTTGCTTGGGGGATATCGTCGGTTACGGCCCCAATCCGAATGAGTGCCTCGATATCGTCAGTCGCAAATCTTCGCTGACCATTCTAGGGAATCACGACCAAGCTGCATTGATCGATCCGGATGGATTCAACCCGGTAGCGCTCCGCGCCATCTACTGGACCCGGGATCAACTCGACACGGGAAATAACCAAGCCGTAAATCGCCGGTGGGATTTCCTGAGCGAACTCCCCAGGATGCACGTCCAAGACAAATTCCTCTTCGTTCACGGATCCCCCCGCGACGCTACCAATGAGTACGTCTTTCCGGAGACGATCTACGACAAGAACAAGATGGAGAGTATGTTTCAGAAGGTGCCTCAGTATTGCTTCCAAGGGCACACGCACATGCCGGGAGTCTTCACACCCGATCTTGAGTTTATTCGTCCCCACCAATGCGACTTTGTCTTTGCGCTCGGGAAAGAAAAACTGATGGTCAACGTCGGAAGCGTTGGACAACCCAGAGACGAAGACAATCGCGCCTGCTACACGATCATCGACCACACCGAAAAGAAAATTCATTTTCGCAGGGTCCCGTACAATTTCGAAGAAACGATCAAGAAGATCTACGCCGCGGATGAGCTCGATAACATGCTCGGCGATCGGCTTAGGACAGGACGGTAAGACAACGTGCGTACGGCAATCGTAAGCGACATTCATGGCAACCTCGAAGCCCTCGAGGCGGTTCTCTCGGATATCCAAAATCAGAAGTGCGATCGCATCGTCTGCTTGGGTGATGTGATCGGTTACGGCCCCAACCCCTGCGAATGCTTGGACCGCGTCATGAAAATGGACGCGTGCGTTCTCGGCAATCACGACTATGGTGCCTTGATCGATCCCGAAGGCTTCAGCGCCGCTGCCGAACAGGCGATTTTCTGGACCAGAAAGCAACTCGAGGGTGGAAGCGACAAAGAGGGCTCGCGGTCCCGGCTGGCCTTCCTGTCGAAACTCCCCCGTACGATCATGGAAGAAAAAGTCCTGTTCGTTCACGGTTCGGTCCGAAACCCAGTCAACGAGTACGTTTTCCCGGAGGATATCTACAACCGGAGAAAAATGGAGAAACTCTTCTCCATGATCCAGTACTACAGCTTCCAAGGTCACACGCACGCTCCTGGTATCTTTACGCTGAACATGCAGTTTCTGCGTCCCGAAGAACTGAACTATCGCTACGCGCTGCCCGATGAGAAAACCATGATCAACGTCGGCAGTGTTGGCCAACCGCGCGACGGCGATTGGCGAAGTTGCTACGTGATCATGGATCAAGACCAACTCGAGTTTCGACGCGTGGAATACGACATCGATTCCACGGTGAACAAAATCTTCGCTATTCCCGAACTCGATAATTTCTTGGGAGAACGGCTCCGAGAAGGACGCTAGGCCTCCCGCAACCGCTGTGCATACTCGCTTGCTCCGGAGAAGTGAATGATTGTCGAAGGGATTCTTACGACGGAATCCGATGACGGAACCATGCACGTGGCGCCGATCGGTCCGCACGTCGATCGTGCCCTATCCACATGGATCCTGAAACCTTTTCAGACATCGAGAACCTTTTCCAATTTGCATCGCCGATCGCGAGCCGTCTTTCATGTCGTCGATGATGGACTCCTCATGGTCCAAAGCGTACTCGGCATCTGCAATTCGCCGGACAACGCTCCGGCCGCACGGTTCGAGGAATCTGTAGGCTGGATCCTCCAAGATGCATGTCGCGCATTTCCGCTCCGTGTTTCCGCATGGGACTTACAAAGCGAACGAGCGACCGCAACGTGCGTGGAAGTAGAACGCATCGATTTAAAACCATTTTGGGGTTGGAATCGAGCCTGCAACAGCTTGCTCGAACTCTCCATCCTCGTCAGTCGCAAACACCTTTTGGAACAGGATTACTTGAAGCAGCAATTGGAACACCACCGGACAATCGTTCAAAAAACCGCCGGTGATCGCGAGCTGCAAGGATTACAACTTGTTGAGAACGCTCTGCTGCATTCGGACTAACTCGAATGCAGCAGACGGATAACGCCACGTGAGCGGCATTTTCTAACCTCTGCGAACCGTACAGCGATTTGCACGCACGGCCCCCTTAGACCGACAGTGTATCAGGGTGCTTTTTCGCTACGTTGATGCGATTTTGCTACTTTCCATGTTGTTTTTTTTCATCGTTTGCCCTGGTTCGGCTAATTACCAAGCCACGGCATTTCCAGCGAATTCCTGGGTCGAAATGAAAAAATTTCGCAATTCTCTTTTTCGGCACGCCCCTCGCATCTGACTTCTCTCAAGATCCGCCGGAACCCATCGATTCCAGCGGGAATCCAAGGACTCACAGCCGAGAGAAAGCAGTCATGCCAAAACGAGCCACCCGCCGCCCTGCCAATCGCAAGTCCCGATCCAACGAATTCGAATACCTTGATGACGAACGAATCCTCACCGACGAGTTGGCGGATGGCCTCGTGTATGAAGAAGAAGAGGAAGAAGATGTCGATGCCGACGAAGTCGCCTCAATCGATGACACATTCGACGACGAAGATGGGGACGACGACCTTTTCGGTGACGATGACGATGAAGTGGTCGATGCCACCGAAGATCCTGTTCGGATGTACCTGATGCAGATGGGCGAAATCCCCTTGCTGACCCGCCAGCAAGAAGTTTCCGCCGCCCGCAAGATTGAACGCACACGGTTTTTCTACCGCAACTGGATGCTCGCCTCGGATTTCATGCTCCAAGGGGCCACTAAACTCCTCGAACAAGTTCGCGATGGGAAGTTGCGTTTGGACCGAACTATCGAAGTGAGCGTGACCAATGCTACCGAGAAAGTCGCGATTATGCGACGCATCGGCCCCAATATCAAAACCCTCCGGCACTTGCTCCTGAGAAACCACGGTGATTACTACACCGCGATCAATAAGAAAATCGCTCGTGAAGAACGCCATGCAGCATGGAAACGATTGGTATGCCGCCGCAACAAAGCGGTCCGATTGATCGAGGAAATGAATCTTCGCACCAATCGCCTCGAACCAATCTTCGCTAAGCTCACCATTATCCAGACCCAAATGGCCACCTTGAAGGGTCGGATCGCAGAAGCACAACTCAACGGTTTTGCAGAAGGCACGACCATTGAAAAGATGCTGAAAGAACTCCGTTACCTGATGCGAATCACCTACGAGACACCAGCAACCCTCGCACGGAGAATCGATCGAGTACATACCTACCGACTTCAGTACGATGCGGCCAAACGAGACCTATCCGCAGGGAACTTGCGATTGGTTGTCTCCATCGCCAAAAAGTATCGCAACCGAGGACTGAGCTTCCTGGACCTCATCCAAGAGGGCAACACAGGCCTGATGCGGGCTGTCGATAAATTCGAATACGAACGTGGCTTCAAGTTTTCTACCTATGCAACATGGTGGATCCGCCAAGCTATCACTCGCGCTATCGCCGATCAAAGCCGAACCATTCGAGTCCCTGTGCACATGATCGACACCATGAGCAAGGTTCGCCAAGTAACCCGAGACTTGATCCAAGAACTCGGCCGTGAACCCTCCGTCGAAGAAACCGCACAACGCGCCGGATTGTCCCTCGACGACGCTCGCGTCGTCATCAAAATGGCCCGCCAACCCCTTTCGCTCGATCAACCTGTCGGCGATCACGACGACAGCTTCTTCGGAGAGTTCCTCGAAGACTACCGCGATCATGATCCCCTCTACGAAACCAACCAGCAAACGCTGAAACATCAAATCCAAGAAGCGATGCAAACCCTTAACTACCGCGAACGCGAGATCCTCAAGCTGCGTTATGGATTGGCCGACGGCTATGCGTACACGCTCGAAGAAGTTGGGAAGATCTTCCAGGTAACCCGCGAACGCGTTCGTCAGATCGAAAGCAAAGCAGTTAAGAAACTGCAACATCCACAACGAAGCAAGTCCCTGATGAGCTTTGTCGATGGGGTCGAAATGCCTAACTTCCCAGAAACCGCAGGCTCCGGCGATCGCCCTCTGTAAGCCTATACTATCCGACGCGCTCGTTGGGTGTCCATTTTTCGAAAACGAGACGGCAACATGGGGCTTTCTCATGGTGCCGTCTTGCGTCACTCTAGACCATATGCCCCCGCCGGCGGAATGACTTGACCGCCGATCACTCCCAATCCTCGCGACGGTAGGAACCTTGGCTCCAACGCAAATTGGAACGAAGTGTTGTCGCGACTCAAGTCATAATTGACACCGAGACGGAGCAAGAAGGACTCACCGATTCGAGTGATACCTATCGCCTGCCCTCGGTTGCCCGATACGTTAAAGTCATAACTGGTTCCACCATACGCCGCCCATTTATCGTTCAACCGATAGTTGAACGCGGCGGTGAGAAGATCAGATGTCATTGGGCCATCTAAGGTGGTAAAACCGAGATACATGTCTCCTCGACCTGGTCGCGATATCGATCCGCCAAGGGTCGTCGCATGCAATCCACTCTCGAATAGATCGTAATAGCCGTCGCTCAGCAATGTCACACGATCTCCGATGTGATAGCGAAACGCGTAGTTTATCCCCCCGACGGTTTGCCCGAAATTGTCTCGGTCAGGATTGTAGAAATAGATACCGTCGACGTCGAATTCCACAACGTCTGCAATCCGCTCGCGTCCAGGTACCCCACGTTTCGTTTGCCATCGCTGATGCAAACCCATTCGACTTTGCATCTGATCCGCCACAATGATTGAACTCGCAGCGGAAACGTAACGCTGCATTCCCTGCCTCGCAGCAAAATTATTGGACTCGAATTGCGCAGGTAGCGTTCCCCCGAACGTATTGATGATCAGTCGTCGTCGGAAGTGCTCCTGCGAATTATCATCGATAGGATCGTATAGAGGCAGTTGATCAAGATTCTTCGAGGAATCAGCGTACCATGTGTCCGCCTCAATCGAGACTTTGTGCGCTAATCCATTCAGATTGAGCAGCGAGCTTTGCACATCGGGAAATACGTTCCAGAATGGAGTCGACGACCGAACCCCAGCTTGCCCCGTCAATCGCCCAAGTGAATCCCCGTTGAGGTCTTCGCCCCAATAGGCCGCCTCACCTGCGATATACGGGGTCAATTTGGAGTACTTCAAATCAACAGGCATCGCGAGTTCTTGTCGGGTGATCGCTTGAATCCCCGATGAAGGAACTTCCCACGGTTGATAAATCCATTTCGCGGCGTCCTCAGGAGCGGTCGGAAAAGATGCCTTTTGAAGTTTCGCGTACCCGACCTGAGAATGCGAGTACCAAGTCATGACATTTGCAACGTCTTTACCGAGCCAATAGTGATCCGCGCGTGGAAGCCATTCCGTCTCGGTGAAGAAGGCATTGGTCCGGACAGCCCCCCAGAAATCTAGCATCTGCTGCTCAGCGAAATAATGCCGATATCTCAGCGCCGTCGCTCGATCTTTCCAGGTGTCCCATTCGTTCTCGAAATACTGCTCCAAAAAGTTACGGTCAGTGATGTAACCAACTTCCGCCCATAACTCTTGATCCGGGGTTAGGAGCTGTCGATGCTGCAGGAAGACCTTTGCCCGACGCGTCGCCTCCGGCACCATATCCTTTCGGTCGCTACCCAATGTATCCAATCCACGATCACTCAAACCCCACGCGTCCAACCAACCATAGGTCGGGCCAGCTCCCAGCAAACTGGGTAAGTTGTAGTTGTAATTGGTACCCATCGCAAAGCCACGTTTGCTTAGGTAGTCCGTGGATAACCCCCAGCGAGTACCATCCAACGCATTGATCCCAAGAATCTGATAAAGATCCCAATCGACCATCGCAACCGTCCCGAACAACGTATCCTGACGCGTTTGGAAACCGGATACGTAGAAACTAGGACTCTCAACATTGGAATTGAGCACAGGCCAATAGAATACGGGAACCCCCTCGACATAAACGAAGTTGCTCCTCGCCTTAGCTTTCATCGCGGTCTGATCGCCCGATGGTGCAAGAATACCGAACCCGAGCATCCCCGTATTCACAGATTCACGCTGATCATTCAACTCGATCCGATCCGATTGCAACCAATAACGAGGAACCCCCAAGCGGCTGCTGGTCAGCGCTGCTCGATTGGCGAGAAGATTTTCGCGAGATCGCTGCTGGATCACATCGGCCTTCAATCGAACGATCCCTTCGTACTGTGGGGCTGGTGTCAAAACCTCAGCCCCGAGGATCATTCCGTACTCAGACTGAACGTTGTAGTACATTCGGTCTGCAAAAATCCGTCTCGCACCTTGTTGAAAAACAATATTTCCCTCGAGGTAAAGCTCCACTGGCAAATCGTCGATGCGTCGAGAAAGAAGCTTATTCATATCGCTCGTCCAAATGACGCAGCGGTCCGCTTCGATCAGGATGGTCCCAACGTCGAATAATCCACCGCTCGTCTGAACCGCGGCATCACCGAACCTCAAACGGATACCTCGCGAGATTGTGACTACGGAATCTCCACGCTCAGGTCGGTTGTTGATTTGAATTTTTGGCTCAACCCCGCCCCGGCCAGTAAACATGAACGTCCTCGCCCCGATTTTTTGCCCCGACTTTACATTGGGAGTCGAAGCAGCTACCGGTGCTGCAATCGGCGCGGGGCCGGAATCGATGATCAACGGAACTGCTGGTGCCGCAGGGGGAGGAAGCTGGAACGATTCCACAGAGCGAACGGGAGGTGTTCCATCTGCGGCCGGCAGTGCATTCGCTGGCAGTGCATTCGCTGGCGATGAGTTTGCTGGCGACGAGTTCGCTGGTGGCGTCGTAGCAGTCCCCGATGGCCCCGGTGCCACACTCTCAAACAATTGCATAGATCCAGCGTCCAGGACCGTACCTCCCAACGACGAATTCCCAACCTGCATCGAGTTCGGTAATGGTTGTGAACCCGGAGGAGCCACTCCCTCCTGGAGCTGCGATGCGAGTCGTAGATAACTCGCTTCATCTTCCTTGCTCCAAGCAACAGCGGGATCCGCGCCCATGCGATCTACTGATCCGCTAGCAACAGTGCGGTCTTCCGAACCGTTGGAAACAGTGCTCGACGTCGATCGACGGTTCTCACGGGACCAATCGATTGCCGGCGCTGGCTGGGTGCTTTCCTTCCATACCTGAACGGATACCTCAAGCTCATGCTTGGTAAAAAGGCGCCCCATCCAGCGGTTATCCTGAAGCCGCTGATCTTCGTTCCACCGAACATCGCACGAACCCTCGGTTTCCAAAATCAACCGATAAGACGTTTCTCCTTCGACCTCTTCGGTCTGCACCCATACGGTGGCCGTTTCGCTCTGCGCTACAAACGCCCCCTGGTAGATGCGGCACCCACCATTCAATTGATATACAGTCGCAGAGCCTCGCTGGGATTTGATTCCTGAATGCGCGAAGATGGCCACAGGGAATTTAGGATCCGATAAAGGCACCCCAATTTCAACACCTTGAGCCTGCCCCTGAAGAGTCTGCCCGTGAAGTCGCCCGCTCGAAAGGAGGCCAAACCAAATAGATCCCAAGAGCAGATGCAAACATAGCATCCCCGCAGACAACATGCAGAACTTTTGAACTCGCACACGCCACACCGGTGGCGGATGGGGTGCGAGATTGGATACGGTATTGGGATTCCGTTCCACTACCTACTCACTTCTCCTAGGGAATTAGCACACGCTCCCCTTTCCGTTGGAAAGGAAAAATCACCTCGCGTTTGAAGGCCGGCCAGCGCTCAGCGATACCGTGTGGACTGGGCGGAGTATAGAAGTCGAGAAATTTGGGCTCAAGACGAAGGTTCCGCTAAAGCCAGGGAAAGTGAACCGTCGATACCAAAAAGCTACACCGCCTGGCAAACCGTCAGCGGATCGAAAAACATTCCAGTCACCCCATTTGCCGCAAGCTACCCAGTCACCGCTTTTCCCTAAAGTTAAAGGCTGGAAATGCTGCCGCTAAACAATACCGGACGCTAATCTAGCCACCGCGCGCAAGGCTAGCAGGCACAACTCGGACACGAGAGTATCTAAAGAGCATGTCGAATCTTGATTCGCTAGCAATTCATTTGATTCGAGAAGGGCACTGGTCCGAAGCCGTACGGTTATACCGAGATGAACTTGGGGTGTCGTTGATGCAAGCGGAAGCGAAGGTTGCATCGCTAGCGGAGGAATATGGAGTCAACCATCCAGAGCGATGGACTTCGTGGCTCGCGATTGCCTTCGCCGGATTATCTCTCTTCGTGCTCGTCGGTTTGCTACAGTTGCTCTTTGCTCAGTAAGTTGCCATCCTGGATTAGGATCCGAGCGCAGAACGCTTGTCGCGAATCGTCTGGAGCAGTTGCTTCTGGGGCGCAACAAACTTGTCGATCCCTTGCTTCATCAACGTCTTCTCCAAATCGTCAATCTGCACGAAGCGATCCAGTGTATCGCAGATATCCTGTGACGGCAGAGAACGCAGGTTGGATGTGAATTGCTGCTGGCTCGCAGCGACGGCAGCGTTGGTCTCGGGAGGATTGGTTTGAATATCCGAACCTGCTAATGCGGAAACATACTTCCACGGTGGATCATTTGGGTTTTTGGTCCCAGTGCTGGCAAAAATGATTTCTTGTTGCAACGGCGTATTCTTTGCTCCCCAAAACTCACTGTTTGCATTCCAAATCCGCTTGGCATTCACAATTCCATAGAGCCCTTGGGCAGCGGCTGGCATTTCCGAATAGCGTTCCGAGGTGAACTGGTCGATTCTCGATACGAAAATACTGTAAACACTTTTGAAGTTGGCCAAGGTGGCTCGTCGCTGGGCGCCTCGCCACACAGCATCTCGAGCTAGCGTGTATTGACGCATGGTAAAGATCAAGGTCACATTCAAGGTGACTCCGGATGCTGCCAATTCTTCAAGCGCATCAAGACCGGCTGGGGTTGCAGGCACTTTGATCATGCGGTTGTCATGCCCCTTCGACCATTGCTTGCCCAACGCGATGTACTTTGCAACGCGATCCCCATGAGGAAGATCCACTGAAGTATCTTCGATCAGCGGATCGAGTTCGAAACTAACCCACCCCGCATTCCCTCGCGTTGATGCCCAAATCGCATGGAATTTTTCCTGGGCAGACGAGACCAAAGTATCGGTGACTTTCCAGCAGATCGCATGATCATCCAACCCAGAACGGATCAACTCGGTGATCAATGGGTCGAAGCGCCCAGTACGGATCAAATTCGAGATAATGATCGGGTTGCTCGTGGCACCAACAGCACCCCATTCAATATTCTGCGTTACAAGATCCGGATCGATCGAATCCAAGTAGAGCTTAGTTCCAGATCGGATAAGAGAATCAATCGGCGCTGGACGCATTTTACGTTCGTTTCGTGGTAGGTCACACGGATCGGGAGGATCCGACGTGAATGGATGATGGGGTGAAATAATGATGTATCGTGAATGCGGATATTCACGCATCATTATCGCTTCAGGAACGTCGATGAACGAGTACCCTCCGTGATCGCCCCATGGTAAGCTTTCGCAGAACGTTTTACAGCCTACGTCGTCCGATATGCCCTATTTTTCATCAATGCTTTCATGATT
>Ga0315901_10005785_pt1 | contig 14952 bp, 9 predicted proteins | sample LakEriMetagenome_10_FD_203761 | JGI IMG/M metagenome (GOLD analysis project Ga0315901, IMG submission 203761) | Freshwater fungal communities from buoy surface, Lake Erie, Ohio, United States - Buoy 2 MA116 | ecosystem: Environmental > Aquatic > Freshwater > Lake | place: USA: Lake Erie, Ohio... | reverse complement strand
AAGCGGGTCTGCGACTGGCGGCCAGCTCCGACATCAGCGATCCCTCGATCATTCATCTGGGCGAGGTTCTCAAGCTCCAGCAGAGTTGTGACTGGCAGGGGTTTGAGCCCCGCATGGAGGCCCGCCCCGATCGCGGCGTCTGGGATGCCAGCCTGCTCAGTGGTCGCCTGCTGGCGACGGCCCACCTTGGTCACTGGGAAGAGTTCGCGAATCTTTGCGAAGCGGTGGCTGGCTCACATTCCGATTCGACTTCCGAGCGGAATTCTCTGCCGCATGTGGTTTTCTCGCCCGAGCAGAATACGGGACTCCAGTTGCGAGCCTGGGCACTGTTGGGAGACTTTCCCGCCGTCCGATCGCTGATCCGAGCCAGTGGCCACCTGCAGTCACACGAGAGCCGAGAATTCTGGCTGGCTGTGGCCGAGCAGCAGAGTGGGCAGGTGACAACGGGACGCGACCGGCTGCTGGCGATTCGCCGGACGGCCAGCCCTGTGATGCGTTCCCTGATTGAGCGACATCTCGAGCTCGGGCCGCTTCCCGGGCCCGACCTGGCGACATCGGGGCGAAAAGCGCGGGAAGCCCTGCAGCCTCTCAGGCGTCCGATTGCATTAGACTCACATCTAGCCATCATGTCCGGCCACGGCCCATTTCCTGTGATGACGCTCGGGCTGATGCTGGTGCTCGGAGCGGTCTTCTGCCTGGAGATTCCCGGAGGATCGGAAGATACCGAGAACCTGGAACGGCTCGGGGCGCTCGTCGTTCCGATGGAGGATGGGCCGTGGGAGTGGACACGAACTTTGACGGCCGGGTTCCTCCATTTTGGCCCACTGCATCTGGCCATGAATCTCATGGGACTCTGGTTCCTGGGGCGAATGCTGGAGCGGGAGTGGGGACGGATCGGCCTGCTGCTGCACTTTCTCACATGTCTGGCTGTTTCGGGACTGCTACTTCCCTGGCTGACGTGGCCTCCCGAGGACGAGGCGGTCATTTTCGCGGGAGCGAGCGGTGGGGTCATGGGGCTGCTCGGCGGAATCTGGGGGGCGCTCACCATCGGACGCTTTTTTGATCCGACGCCGCGAATTCGCAACCAGTTTCGCACAGCCTGCGTCTTTGTCGGGCTGCAGTCGACCTGCGACATCCTCATGCCGGGTGTCAGCATGACGTGCCACATGCTTGGCCTGGCGACCGGTGTTGTGCTCGGAGTGCTCGTTGGATCGCGCTCGCTCCAGGTGGCCCGGTCCAGTTGTGCGGATTCTCCGGAAGTGTTGAGAAACTGAGACACCGGAACGGGTCGGATTGAAGCGAATCGGCGGAACCTGCCGGAAAAACGCCCCCCATAATGGTCATAGAGGGACCGCCCTGCACATTGGGCTTGACGCCATCGGCAGGTACATCCCCTGCAGAGGGAGATTCCGTGCGAAAGGTGTGTAGCCTTCAGGCACGGCGTGCCGAATAAATTCCGCAGATGAGTTCGCGCGGTTTGCCCGGAGGCGATGCTGGGAGCTGACATGACGTCAGCAACAGACCGTGTGAAGGAATCGATAAGTTTGGGGGGCGGAACAACTGGCTGTGACCGGAGCGGGACAGGGATGTCGCGCTTGCATGACCGGTCCGCTTCCCTGACCAGCAAGCGCGGAGCGCTTGCCGCACCAGTGAGCAAGACATCTCGGCGTGCGCGGATTCGGCGATGACCCGCGCACTTCACGGTGACCTGTTTCCTTGTGTGATGTGGACGCCTGAGCGTCCCGCGTCGACTCCAGCTGCAAGCCAATGGACCCACACCAACGGCACGGAGAGAGGCTGGAACCATCGGACGGGACGACTGGGGGCATCAAGCCCTCAACCCCAGAGCTGCAAGGTGTATTGGAGAGCCCGCAAATGAGGACCATCTTTACGACTGGTCAAGTCGCAAGAATCTGTAAAGTCGCCCCACGTACTGTGAGTAAGTGGTTCGATTCCGGCCGGCTACGCGGTTACCGCATTCCCGGTTCCCAGGACCGTCGGATCCCTCGGGATCACCTGATTCGGTTCCTGAAGGAGCACGGGATGCCCCTTGGCGAACTCGAAGACGAGGCCATGGGCAAGCTGCTGCTTGTCGGGATCGACGGAGCGGTCAAAGGTTCCCTGCTCAGCGCCCTGCCATCCGACGAATTCAAGACGGAAGTGGCGGGAAGCGGTTTCGAAGCAGGCATCCAGGCCGAATCACTGCATCCGGACTGTGTGGTCATCGACTTTGGAATGGGGCGTAATGAAGCCCTGATGATCGCCCAGAACCTGAGAAAGAACGCCGATTACGCCGACACGGTGCTAATCGCTCTTTTGAGCGATGAGGACAACGCCGCCGGTTTCGACCGTTCCTTCTTCAACGAAACGTTCCGCAAGCCGTTTGATTCGGCTCTGCTCGCGGAGCGGATTCGCACGCTGGTCAACCGCAAAAAGCAGCTGGCGTAAGTGGGGACGGCGGAGCCGTGACCCCCAACGAATTGCGGGATTGTCAGACCGCGCCAACACCATGGAGACGTTGGCAGACGGGTCCGACAGAGACACTGGTTGAGTACGAATGCCACAGTGGCCAGAGGGCTCTCCACCTGAGTGAGACCTTGGCTCTCCGATGTCCGTGGGTCCTTTTTCGGCTTAGCCGAGGGTCGCGCGGGTGAATCCAAAGGACACGGTGGCAGACGGAAGAACTGGTTGGATCTTTCGAACCCGTCAACGGACGGCAAGGTGTGGAACCACCGGAATCCGCTGACTCGCGGCTCGAACCCAACGATTGAGGCGGTCCTAAAACAGGGGCCGCCTCGATTCGTTTGTGGGGGGCGAATGGTGAATAGCGAGTGGCTGATGGCCAGACCCGTAGCAGAATTCGTAAGAATTCTGAAGTCGAGTGGAGCGGAGCCAGGATGTTCCCAGTGCGCTGAGTCACGAAGCTGGCAGCATTGCTCGGCAAGGGCTCCACACCATTGCCCAGACGCCAGAATTCTTACGAATTCTGCTACGCTGTGAGCGACCCGCCCGACTGCCCCGAGGGACGCATGCCAGCACTTCAGGTTCGCCAGATCGACCATGTGACGTTCGTGGTCAAAGACCTCGCTCGATCAAGGGCGTTTTACGTCGATCTGCTGGGGATGCAGGATGCGGCTCGCCCGGCCTTTTCGTTTCCGGGGCTGTGGTTCCAGGCAGGCAGCACCCTGATCCACCTGATCCTCGAAAGCCCTGACTCCGGCCCGGCGACCGTGTTCATCCCGGAGAACTGCTCCATCAGCCGCACCCGGCATGTGGCCTTTGAGATCCCGAGTGCCACAGTGGCGGTACCAATTCTCCAGCAGCACGGTGTCGAGATCGTCGCGGGACCCAAGTTCCGACCGGACGGGCCGACCCAGCTCTACGTCTTTGACCCGGATCGGAACCTGATCGAACTCTTCTCCTACGGTCCGTAGAGCGTTTAACGTCAGAACTCGCCCAAGAATCTGATGACTGCCTGCCGAAAACTCGTTATTGTTTGCAGCGACAACAACTTCCCCCCAGAAAGGCATACCCGTGACCGAGTCGGCCAAACGGATGGTGTATTTCTCGATGGTCGCTGCCGGATTGGTCGCGCTCATGGCGATCGGCGATCTGGCGACCGGGTTTCCGTTCTCCGGCGCACTGACCAAGACGATGGATATCGTCTTTCTGGTCTGCGCGGCGCTACTGGGGTATCTCTGCTGGCACGTTCTGAAAGACGCTAAATAAACAGCTGGGCTTCTACTTCGCTGACTCCACCACCCGTAGTACTGCGGGTGAGTTGATTTCCAGCTGGGGCAAATCCCGGTAAATCGAAATCTCGCCTTCGGCGACGACTTCTTTGCCTTCGTACAATTGACCGATCTCGGCGGCAGACAGATTCCAGTCCCGGAACTTGCGATCGTAGATCACCGCCTTGAGGCAGGTTTTGAAGTCCGCTCCCAGATTCAGGATCACGGGGTTGCCCGATTTGGGGATATAGACGGAGTGAACCCTCCCCCGCACGGTGACCGACTTCCCCTCAAGTTTCTGCAGCGCAGCCACATCGTCTGCGCTGCGAGGCTTCAGCTGGCCGGCCTCGGCGGAAGTGATCGTCCGAGGCAGCTTTTCCGCAGCTGTGGGCACCGGGGCCTGAGTCGCGTTCTCGGACTCGAACTTGTCGTCGATCTCCGGAGTGATATCGCCGCAGAGCAGGCTGAGGGTGAGGACAAGTGTCTTCATAGCAGAACTCTTGAGTCTGGGAGGTAAGAAGGGTCGGTTGAGTCCATCAGCCGCTGGGCGCTAGCCCACGGTTCTCGCGAAGAAACCGGACGCTAGCGAGTTCCGGCTGATCCCGAGATTTTGGCACGGACGAAACTCTACCCGACATGCCGATCGGTCTCGGTCATTGATCCACCGGCTTCGGCTCGTCCTTCGGTTTCTCTTTCAGCTGCGGCACGGGACCGGGTTTGTACCGCTCTCCGGTAATGACGAACGACTGTCCCCGCAATGGAGCCACCGCATCCAGCCCCATCCGCTTCGCACAGTCGGCCATCCCGACCGAGCAGTCGGGCTCGCCATGCACGACGAAGACCTGCCCTGCCTGCTCAAACCGATTCAGCCACTGCAGAATCTGCTCCCCGCGGGCATGCGAGCTGAAACCACTCTGCTTGATGATCTCGCATTGAACGGTGACCGGTCGCATTTCAGTCCTTTTGCCGTCCTCCCACGGAATCATCAGATCCCGTTCTCCATCAAGCAGCTGTTTGCCGATGCTGCCGGGGGCCTGATACCCGACGACGAACACCGCGTTCCTGGGATCGTCCGCCATCAGAAACAGATGCTTGGGGGACATGGCGTGGTCGAGCATCCCGCTCGTCGAGATGTAGATCGCGGGTCCTTCCTGGTGCGACTTGATCGACTGATCACCGCGAATCTCGCGGTACTTGCCCCGGTAGAACAGCGTCTGCCTGTGCTTGTGGAACGAGGCCACAGCCTCGGGGTCGAAATACTGCTCGTAATGGTCATAGATCCCGGTCATCGTCTGAGCCGACCCCGAGTCCGAGTAGATCGGCGTGCGAGCATCGACGATCCCCTCATCGACCAGTTTCGCCAACATATGAATCAGGCACTGCGTTTTGTGCAGCGCAAATGTCGGGATCAAGACACTGCCACTTCGCTGGATCACAGCTGCGATCTTCTGGCCGAATCCCTCGAATGAGACCTCTTCCAAAGGGACCGGCCCGTAGGTGGACTCGAACAGAATCGCATCCGCTCCGAAGTGCTGCGTCGGCTTGCACAGGATCGGCGTGTGGATCGGCCCCATGTCACCGCTGAAGAGCAGCTTCATCCCGTCGACCCAGACCTCGACCATCGACGAACCCAGGATGTGGCCCGCATCGGTATAGCGAAAGACCAAGCCGCTCTTACCGACCTTCTGGTTGTAGGGCACCGTCTGAATCAGCCCCATCACCCCCTTGACGTCCTTGGCTGTGAACAGCGGCTGAGGGTCGTCGTCCCCCAGCGAAGCCGACAGCTCCAGCATCACCTGGGTCAGATCCCGAGTCGCATCTGTGCAATAGATCGGCCCGCGGAATCCCTTGGCATAGAGCAGCGGCAGTCGCCCGTTGTGGTCGGTGTGGGCGTGCGTCAGGAACAAGGCCTTAACCTCGCTCGGATCGAACGGAACCTCGCGGTTCTCCTTGTCGCGATCCGGGATGTCTCCCATGAACAGCCCGCAGTCGACGATGAACAGCCCCTTCGAGCATTCCAGCTGATGGCAAGATCCGGAGACCTGCTGGGTCGAGCCATAGAACGTGATCTTCGGTTTGACCGAAGTGGCTCCGAACAGCGGATTAGCACCGATCAGCGCGGCCCCTCCAGCCAGGGCACCGGCTGAGGTTTGCAAGAACTGGCGACGATCAAGCGGACGTGGGAACATGGAGATGCCTGAAAGCGGATGCTCGGAATGCTGTCACACTATCAGTCCGGTTCTGCCCGCTCCAATCCAGCGCCCCGACCTCGCATGGAATTCATCGTTTCTGCAGATCGTCTTCATCCGGGATCGCGGGTCTGCCGGGATTCGTTACGATCTGAGACATCACCGCGAACTTATTGTCGGGGCCAGCTGTCTCTGGCGGAATCATGAACAAGAAACAACTGATGAAGATCGGCTGTCCCGAGCACTGTGTCGGTGCGGCGATTCAGGCTGTCCAGCAGGCGGCGATGACCGGGGCGATCAAAGGCAGCCACGGCTCGCGAGTCGTGGAGCAGATCCTGGCTGCGCCTGGGGACTATGTCGACGACCCGTTGTGGGGCGAGTTTGCGAAGTCGCTGCTCGATCCCAACAACGAGGAAGCTCCCGTGCGAGAGCCGGTCGCCTACAAGGTCTGGGGCCGCGAAGGGATCGACGATGGGGCCATCGAGCAGATGGAAGAGGCTTGCCGCCTGCCCGATGCGGTGGGGGCAGCTCTCATGCCCGATGCGCATATCGGGTACGGCCTGCCAATCGGCGGCGTGCTGGCTCTTGAGAACGCAGTCTGTCCGTATGCGGTCGGCGTCGACATCGCCTGCCGCATGAAGCTGTCGATCCTGGATCTGCCGGTTTCAGCTCTCGAAGACGATAAGCGGTTCCCGGACTTCCAGAAGGCTCTGCAGAACGGAACCGTCTTCGGAGCTGGTAAGGAGCACCAGCGAAAGCAGCTGCACCCGGTCCTGGATCAGGACTGGACGGTCTGCCGCACGACCCGCGACAACAAGGACAAGGCGTGGAAACAGCTCGGAACCAGCGGTTCGGGAAATCACTTCGTCGAGTTCGGCGTCGTGACGATCGATCGGCCGGAACTGGGGCTGGAGCCCGGCCAGTACGTGGCCCTGCTCAGCCATAGCGGAAGCCGCGGAACCGGTCATGCCGTCTGCGAGACCTACAGCGCGATGGCCCGCGATCAATTGCCTCGCAAGTACGCTCGTTTCGGGCGGCTGGCGTGGCTCGATATGGAGACTGAAGCGGGACAGGAGTACTGGGCCGCGATGAACCTGATGGGTGATTACGCAGCCGCGAATCACGATGTGATTCACCGCAACGTGTCGCACCTGATCGGAGGCAAGGTCATCGGCGGAGTCGAGAACCACCATAACTTTGCGTGGAAGGAGACTCACGGCGGCCGCGAGGTCTACGTCCATCGCAAGGGGGCGACCCCGGCGGGGGCGGGAGTTCTGGGAGTGATTCCGGGCTCAATGGCGTCTCCAGCGTTCATCGTCCGCGGGAAGGGGAACGCCGAGTCGCTGGCCTCAGCTTCGCATGGAGCAGGTCGCAAGATGTCGCGTACCCAAGCCCGCGAAAAGTTCCGCATCAAGGCGGTGGCGAACGACCTCTTGAAGAAGGGGGTTCGCATCCTGTCGGCGGGATCGGACGAAGTGCCGGGTGTCTACAAGGACATCCACGAAGTGATGGCTCAGCAGTCCGATCTGGTTGAGACCGTCGGACGATTCGACCCACGGATCGTCAAGATGTGCGATGACGGCAGCAAGGCCGAGGATTGAGGCTGGGGTCATGGGAAATGAGCAGCGGGCGGCGCTTCATTTGAGGCGTCGTTTCGCTGCTTCTATTTTTCCGCAGTCCATACGGTCTACTCCTCAATCTTGAAGTTCATATTCTTGGGCGGTACCGCATTGCCAGGGAGCAGCTTCTTGATCCGTTCCTGGATCAGGTCGATCCCCACGATGGCCAGATTCTTTCCGAACACCTTCAGCGGTGGGCGAGTGAACTGGATTTCCAGCAGGTCGTCGATTGTCCCATGCTCCCTATCTGGGCCCCAGGAACGCACGACGATCAACGTACCCAGCAGCCATTCGTCGACGAACAGCTCGCAAGGGGTCCCCCAGGCATCTCGATCCGGAAGTTTTCCCTCGGGCAGGACCGGCTTCGGGAGTTTCGCCTGCGCGGAGAAACCATTGGCCAGCAATTCGATCTGGTTCCGAGTCCGGGCGATGCGCTGTTTTGTCAGTTCCTGATGATACCAGATCCCCCCGACAGCTCCGACCGTGACCACCACGATCAAGACTCCCAGTATGAGCTGAGCTCGGGGCGATATCAGAGTCCCTGAACCAATAGAAGATCGATCCTCCGGACCGGAGATTGAGGAGAGGTCCGCTCCCGAAATCGGATTGGCGTGGGGTGTCGCATCCGGCGGGACTGCTGCGGCTTGCCGCGCTCGGTACTTCTCTGCGGCCGCGGCCTTTCCGTGAAAGATCAGGGTCAGAAGCAATTCGATCAGAAATGCCACGGCCGTGGCGATGACCTGCACAATCAGCAGGGCCGCCTGAATCATCGCCATTAAGATGGCAGCGAACATTTCGACAATGGCTTCCATCGCCTTGGGCTCTCTCTTGAATACTCAGGCAGATTGAATCGTAGGCTGTCATGAATCGGTTTGGGTAGATCATCCTCGGAGACACTTACGGCAACGGCCTGTTTCACATGGAAGTTCTCCTGCTGGCTCAAGGCTGTGAGCTGACTGCTGACAGCTTTCCCGGTTGCCGACGCTATGGGGGCGGACCTACAGTAGCGGGTTCGTACTCTGTGACTCTCTGAGGTGCTGGCGTGATCAAGCGGTCTTTCTGTGCGTGTCTGGCGGTCCTTGTCGGTGGGCTGGTCGATCATGCCTCCGCCCAGGAGTACAGCCCTCCGATTGCTCCCGCTTCGCAGGAAGGGCAGCTGGCAATCTCCGGCTTCAAGATTCCGGAAGGGGTCGAAGCCAAGCTGTTTGCAGCCGAGCCGATGCTGGCCAACCCCGTTGTCCTCGGAATCGACCAGTCTACGGGCCAGGTCTACGTCTGCGAGACCTTCCGGCAGCAGAAAGGGGTCGAGGACAATCGCAGCCACATGAACTGGCTGCTGGATGACCTGTCACTGCAAACGGTCGATGACCGCGTGAAGATGTTCCAAAAGTACCTGGGCGATCAGGTTCAGGACTACACCAAGGAGCAGGACCGCTTACGGCTGATCGAAGACACCAACGGCGATGGCGTCGCCGATAAGGCAACCGTCTTTGCCGATGGCTTCAATGCCATCGAGGACGGGACCGGAGCGGGCGTCCTGATTCACAACGGTGATGTGTTCTATACATGTATTCCCAAGCTGTGGAAGCTGCGGGACTCCAGCGGAGACGGGAAGGCCGACTCGAAAGAGGCTCTGGCCGACGGGTTCGGCGTGCGGGTCGCCTTTCGCGGTCACGACATGCACGGGCTTCAGCTGGGGCCCGATGGCCGCGTCTACTTCAGTATTGGAGATCGCGGTTACCACGTGACGAACAAGGAGGGGAAACTGCTCGCGCGGCCCGACACGGGAGCAGTCTTCCGCTGCGACTTGGACGGCAGCAACCTCGAAGTGTTCGCCTTCGGGCTCCGCAATCCGCAGGAGCTGGCCTTCGACAATTACGGCAATCTGTTCACAGGCGACAACAACTCGGACAGCGGTGACAAGGCCCGCTGGGTCTATGTCGTGGAGGGGGGCGACACCGGGTGGCGCATGTACTATCAGTACCTGCCCGATCGCGGACCGTGGAACCGTGAGCACATCTGGCACCCTTATCGTGAAGATGCGGACACCGCAGCCAAGCAGCCCGCCAGCATCATTCCGCCGCTGCTGAATCTGGGTGACGGGCCGTCCGGGCTGGTGCATTATCCGGGAACTGGCCTGCCCGAGCGGTACAACGGGCACTTCTTCCTGGCCGACTTCCGGGGTTCAGCGGCCAACAGTGGGATTCGCTCGTTCGCCGTCGAACCGCAGGGTGCCAGCTTCAAGGTCGTGGACTCGCACTGGTATCTGGAGCGGGTGCTGGCGACTGACGTCGACTTTTCGCCCGATGGTCGCATGCTGGTGAGCGACTGGGTCGATGGCTGGAACGGTCCCGGCAAGGGACGGCTCTATTCATTCACCGACAAGGCCTCGGCAGGCGACGTGACGCAGAAGGTCGCTGCCCTTCTCCGCCGAGGACTGGCGGACGCGCCGGCAGCGGATGTCGCCCAGCTGCTCGGTCATGTCGACCAGCGTGTTCGCCAGATGGCTCAATTCGAACTGGCCAAGCGAAACGACTTGGCCACTCTGACGAGTGTCTTGGGTTCGGACTCAACCCAGCTGGCAAAGATCCACGCCGTGTGGGCCGCCTGGCAACTGGGACGGGCGAAGCAGTCCGTGGCTCCCTTGATCGTGACGGCCTTGGCTGGGAAAGACGCTGAAGTCCGCGCTCAGGCAGCCAAGGTCGCCGGCGAGCTCAGGCTCACGGAAACCGAAGCGACGCTGATTGGTCAGCTCAAGACCGGCACGCCGCGCGAGCAGTTCTTCGCGGCCATCGCGCTCGGGCATCTGCAATCGAGTGCAGCGATCCCCGCGCTGGCCGATCTCCTGGCCGCGAATCAGGACAATGACCCGATGCTGCGGCACGCAGCTGCGATGGGGCTGACCGGTGCTGCCGATCGCGAGGAAGTCAAGAAGCTGGCTGCGCACACTTCGCGGTCGGTACGGCTGGGCGTTGTTCTGGCCCTGCAGCGGTGGCAAGACCCCGAGATCGCGAAATTCCTCAATGATGGTGACCTGGACATTGTGCTGGAGGCGGCGCGGGCGATTCATGACCTGCCGATCGCCGATGCGATGCCCGCCCTGGCAGCGCTCGCCGATCAACCGCTGAGCGATGCCTCACTCATTCGACGGGTCCTCAATGCCAACTTCCGACTGGGCCTGGCTGAGGGCGCTGCTCGTATCGCCAGGTTCGCCGCGACCAATCGCAGCCTCGAACACCTGCGACTGGAAGCAATCGAAGAGCTGAAGCTGTGGGCCGAGCCGCCGGTCCTCGACCGCGTGACCAACGAGCATCGCCCGCTGGCAGCTCGGGATGCCACGCTCGCCAAGCCCGCATTTCAATCAGCACTCGGGGCGCTCCTCGCCAGTAGCGACAAGGTTCGCGAAGAAGGGATCAAGCTGGCTGCGAAGTATGAGATTCGCGAAGTCGATCCGGAACTGACTAAGCTGTTCAGTGACGCCGCCCAACCCGTCAACGTGCGGGTCGAGAGCCTCAAGGCCCTGGGGGCTCTGAAGAGCGCTCGCATTCGCGAAGTCGTCGATCAGGCGATCATGGACAAGGAACCGTCGATCCGGTCCGAGGCCCTCCGTCAGCTCGCCACGCTCGACCCCGCCCGCGCGGTGCAGGCGATGGCCCCCGTGTTCAACACCGGCACTCCTGCGGAGCAGCAGGCTGCGATCCGCGTACTCGGCGGGATCCCTAGCAACGAGGCCGAGATCCTGCTGACTCAGCTGTTCACGAAGATGGTGAATGATGCTCTGATCCCGGAAGCCCAGCTCGACTTGATCGAAGCACTCGAAGCTCGTAAGTCAGAGCGTGCCACCGCGGCGCTCAAGCGGTATCAAGATGCGATGGCTGCCAATGCCGACGTGCTGTTCCAGAACCGGTTCAGCCTGCACGGCGGCGATGCCGAGCGCGGCAAGGAAGTCTTCTTCGGCAACGCAGCGGCCTCGTGCCGCCGCTGTCACAAGGTCGGCGGTCAGGGCGGCGCTGTGGGGCCGGATCTGTCGGCGGTCGGCATCACAGCTGAGGGGAAGCCCAAAGACCGACGCGAACTGCTGGAGTCGATCCTGCTGCCGAACGCCAAGATCGCCAAGGGATTCGAGACCGTCGTTCTCGTCACCGACGATGGTCTGATCTACACCGGCGTCCTGCGCGAGGAAACGGCCGAGACCGTGAAGCTGATGACAGCCACCGGAGAAGTGGTGTCGGTCCCGAAAGCGAAGATCGAGGAGCGAGCCAGCGGAAAGTCCGGGATGCCCGAAGACGTGTCGAAGGGGCTGAGCCGACGCGACCTGCGGGACCTGGTCGAGTACTTGTCGAAGCAGGTAACGCCCGCTGATCCCGAGAAGCACTGACGGAATCGGTGTCCCATTCGCCCGGCTATGCCGCTAAAGTAACAGAGTATCCACCGGTCGAAGACAGTCTGTTCCAATGTCTCTCCTGCACCCCGCATTGATCTATGGCCTGGGCCTGGCCGCATTGCCGGTGATTCTGCACTTCTTGATGAAGCAGAAGCCGAAGCGGTTGATCTTTCCGGCGCTGAAGCTGATTCAGAAGTCGCAGAAGCAGAACTCGCGGCGGTTTCGGCTGAGGCACTTGTGGCTGCTGCTGCTGCGAGTCGGAGTGCTTGGCTTGCTGGTCTTTGCCCTGACGCGGCCCTCGCTGCCTCCGGCCAATTACGGACTCAGCAAGATCGAGTGGGGAATTCTGGCCGGGATCGTGGCTGCGGGAATCGCGACGTATCACACGCTGCTGCGCCGCTGGAACCAGCAGCAGATGCCGCGTCATGAACTGCTGGGCCGTCGCACAAAGGCCCGAGTCTGGACCACCGCGTGTGTCATCGCGGCCCTGCTGCTGGGAATCGGTTTTCCCTATCAGCGGCGCGTGCTGGGCGAGATCAAGGACCCGACCCCAGCTGCCAATCTCGGGCTGCCCGTGGCGGCGGTGTGTCTGTTCGATACAAGCCTGAGTACCTCCTACACACAAGAGGGGAAGACGCGACTCGATCTGGCTCGGACTCTGGCATTGAATCACCTGGGTGACCTGCCCTCCTCCAGCCGGGTGGCGATCACGGACACCTCGGCGGACAACCCGATTATCTTTCAGGCGAACCTGACCACAGCTCAGACGCGCATGGAGGCTCTCGAGCCGTCGTCCTCTTCGATCCCGCTGAATGAACGGCTGAGATCGGCGCTGCAGGCCCAAGCCGATGATCGGAACCGCACGCTGGAGGCCCAGGGAGCTGTGCCCGAGGATGTGCGTCGCGACCAGTTCATCCGCCGGGTCTATATCTTCACGGACCTGGCGAAATCGGCCTGGAGCGCCGGTGTCTCGCAACCACTGAAGGCTGATCTGGAGCGGCTCAAAGAGGTCGACATCTACCTGATCGATATCGGTGAGCTTCAGCCACAGAACATCAGCGTCTCGCAGGTCAGCCTGTCCCGGCAACGTATCTCTGTCGGCGGCAGCCTGGACGTCTCTGCCACGCTTAGCAGCGTAGGTCTGACTGAAGAAGTGACCGTCAAGCTGAACCTGCTGGACTCTCAAGAGAAGCCAGTGGCCCGCGGCGAGGCCCGTATCAAGCTGACTCCCGGAACTCCGGTCAAGTACGAGTTCCCCAAGCTCAAGAGCTTGGCCGGTCCCGTCGTCCATGGAGAAGTTCGCGTCGATCGCAGCGACCCGCTGAAGGCCGACGATGTGCGGTACTTCACCGCCGTCGCTGGCCCGCCGACGCGTGTGCTCATCGTGACCCCGCAGATCGAGCGGGCCATCTGGCTGCAAAATGGTCTAGCTCCGTATGGTCCAGAAGATGCCGAAGTCAACATCTTTGCTCCTTCGGTCGTCTTGCCCTCCAAGCTGACGGAAGACCTGATCAAAGCGAGCGAAGTGATCTGGCTGCAGGATATCCCCGGGTTGCCGGACCCGATATGGACGGCCTTGGCGCGGCATGTCGAGCAGGGGCACGGGCTGGTCGTGTCATTGGGCGATGAGAAGATCGAGTCGGTGGCCTACGACCGCACGGCCGCTCAGGTCTGCCTGCCCGCCTCACTCGATGTCTGGAAGCCGCGGTCGAAGTACCATCTGCGGTTCCCGGTCAACTCGCGATTGCATCCGCTGTTCAGTGCCTACCGCGAGATCGAACAGAGCTGGGCCTTACTGGAGAACGAGGTCAATGTGGCCCGGTTCTGGAAGGTCAAGCCCGCCGGCGGAGCGAGCGTGCTGGCGACGTACGATGACAAGGATCAGTCCCCAGCCATTCTGGAGAAGTCGCACGGCAAAGGCCGCGTGCTGATGTTCACATCCGGCACCCACTCTCCCAAGGCGGACCAGGTCGGCGGCTGGAGCAATCGCTGGAACACGCTCCCTTCCACGCTCAGCAACACCTGGATGTGGGTCGAGTTCACGCAACAGTTCGCAGGCTACGCAGCGGGCGGCGGCATCGAACTGTTCAATCACGTTTGCGGTGAGGAGGTCCGGCTGAGCCTGCCCCCCAGCGCAGCTGAGCGGCAGATGATGTTCCGCGAGCCAGGACTGCGGCAGTCACTGCGAACGGTCCCTCCCGATGCGAAGGAGATCCCGATCACACGCACCGATACTGCCGGGGCCTACACGCTTCTGGAAGGGGCCGAAAAGCTGAAGGGCGTCTCCGGATTCAGTGCCAATCCCCGGTCGGAAGAGTTCGACCTGACGCGGCTGACGCCCGAGGACCTGAACGAAATGCTGGGCCCCGAACGATACCAGTTGGCCCGTTCGATCGAGGAACTCAAGTCGAACATCCGCTCGTCCGACCTGGGTCAGGAGGTCTTTCCGATTCTGCTGGCAGTGCTGCTGGTCTTCTTCTGCGGCGAACATCTGGTGGCGAACCGGTTTTATGATGAAGAGTGACATGTGAAGGGGGCTCACCCACAGGATTCCTCGGCAGGAAGGTTTTCCGCTAGACTCCTCAAGCATCAAGGGCATTCGCCCTCGACATCTCGGGAGTCTGTCGTGCACCGTTTCCTCACACAGGTTTTCTCCATGGCGATCTTGGCCAGTTCGGTCTGGGCAGCTCCTCCGGTGACCAAGAAGGTCGACCATGTCGATGAGTATCATGGGACCAAGGTTCCCGATCCGTATCGCTGGCTCGAGGATGATGTCCGCACCTCGAAAGAGGTCGCTGACTGGGTGACCGAGCAGAACAAAGTCACCTTCGCCTTTCTCGAGTCGATCCCGCAGCGAGGGGCGATCCAAAAGCGGCTGACGGAGCTGTGGAACTTCGAGCGCGTCTCGCCCCCTTCGCAGTCGGGCGGGCGGTATTTCTTCTCGAAGAACAACGGCCTGCAGAACCAGGCAGTGTTGTACGTGCAGGACAGCCCCACGTCCGAGCCGCGCGTGCTGATCGATCCCAACG
>Ga0315901_10005783_pt1 | contig 14952 bp, 12 predicted proteins | sample LakEriMetagenome_10_FD_203761 | JGI IMG/M metagenome (GOLD analysis project Ga0315901, IMG submission 203761) | Freshwater fungal communities from buoy surface, Lake Erie, Ohio, United States - Buoy 2 MA116 | ecosystem: Environmental > Aquatic > Freshwater > Lake | place: USA: Lake Erie, Ohio... | reverse complement strand
GGTGCGGCTGCGTGGCCGCCCGGGCGAGGCAGAGGTGAAAAAAGCACGGGATGGACCTGCTCGAACACCTGGCCGACGTGGATGTGCCGCCGACGCCGGCGGCACGGGTCATGACCGACGGCGTGCGGCGGAAGCTGCACCCGCGGCTGTTGGCCCTGCACGTGGCTGAGTTCGCGATCGGGGCCACCGTGTGGGCGGCAAGGCACATGCTCGTGGCATTGTTTGCGGCGATGGTGTTTTCGATGACCGGTGCGTGGCCACGAGGGCCGCGCGGCAAAGGAGGAGACGGCAATGGCTGATTTCGTGGTGCTCGGCCAGACGGCGGCCGAAACGGCTCGGGAGACGGTGAACGCCTCGAAGCAGGCGCTCGTCGACAGCTTCACCCAGGCATGGAGCCAGGTGATCCTGCTCGCGCCGAAGATGGTGGCGATGGTGGCGGTGCTCGTGATCGGCTACGTGCTCGCCCGCTGGGTGGGCAGCCTGATCGCGGTGGTGAGCGAGAAGATCGGCCTGCAGACGGCCGCCGAGCGGAGCGGCCTGGCCAAGAGCATGCACGACGTGGGCATCCGGCGGCCGGTGCCGGCGATCGTGGGCGGGATCGTGTTCTGGCTGTTGATGAGCGTGTTCGTGATGGCGGCGTTCAACATCCTCGGGCTCGAGAGCGTGTCGAACGCGATGGGCGAGGTGGTGAACTACATCCCGCGGCTGCTCGTGGCGACCGTGGTGGTGGTGGTGGGCCTGCTCGCGGCGACCTTCCTCCGCGGCGTGGTGGCGACCAGCGCCGACCGCGTGGGCCTGTCGTACGCCGAGTATCTGGCCGGCGGCTGCTACTGGGTGCTCTCGCTGCTCACCTTCATCGCGGCCTTCAATCAGCTCGGCATCCAGTTCGCGCTGCTCGAGAAGCTGATCCTCATCGGGTCGGCGGGCCTGTCGGCCGGCTTCGCGCTCGCCTTCGGCCTCGGCGGCCGCGACGTGATGAGCGGGATCCTCTCTGGCTACTACGTCCGCCAGCGTCTCCAGGCGGGAGATACGGTGAGCGTGGCGGGCTTCGAGGGCACCGTTCGCGAGGTGGGCCCGGTCGCGACGATCATCGAGACCCGCGAGAACGGCCTCGTGTCTCGGCACTCGGTGCCGAACGCGAAGATGCTGCAGGAGGCGGTGCGGTAGGCGATTGAAGACCGATCCCCGGGCTCCCGCCCGGGGCTTGGTGGCGAAGTGGTCACGAGCGGGCCCGCGGTGCAGGAAGCGCCGCGGGCCTGCGGCTTTGTGCCTACTGCCTGACGAGGATGCGGGAGCCGGGCCCGAGGATGTCGACGATTTCGGCGAGGTCGCGGGGCGACACGACGAGGCTCGACGACGGGGCCGCGTCGGCCACGGCGCCGGGATCGTCCACCGCTTCGATCGTCATGCCCTCGCCGAGGGCGATCACGGGCTTCGGAGCGGCGGGGCCCCCGGGGAGCGCATTGGGATCGATGCTGTGGACCGAGACGACGGGGATCGAGCTGCCCACGCGTTCGAGATACTGACGGCCGACGACGACCGGGAAGCTGCCGGCATAGTTGCCCTGAAGCTGCAGGCTGATCCGGCGGCGCGACACGCTCACCACCGCGTCGAACGGTCCCCGCACCAGCTTGAGTCGCTCGCCGGGGATCAGCCGGTTCGGGTCGTCCACGCCGTTGATCTTGGCGAGCAGTTGCCAGGAAACACCGAGCGGCGTGGCGATCGTCTGGAGCGTTTCGCCCGCCGCGACGACGTGCGGCGGCAGCAGCAGGTCTTCCTGCGAATAGATGACGGTGCCGGCGAGTTGGCCGAGCAGGTCTTCGAGTCGCTGACTTTCCTCCAGCCCCAGCGACGGATCGTCGTACCAGACCGAAAGGCCCGACAGCGCCTCGGCATAGCGACTGGCGGCCAGCTTGTCGTGCGCGTCGGCCCACGCCGAAGCGAATGCTGCCGACGAAGGGGCGGTTGACGCTGCGGCGGGCGGCACGATGGCTGCCGCCGCATTCGCGGGGGGCGTATCGGGCATGGTCGCCGGCAGTTGCGGCACCGGCAGCGCGGCAAGCCTGTCCGGTCTGCCCGGTTGATCGGGGGGCGTCGCAGCCACCGGCGCGGCGACGGGCGGCGGAGCAGATTCAGCGGTGAGGTAGGTCGGCTGCTGCTCAGGCTGCGGTATTGCCGGCGCGACCGATGCCGGAGGCGTGACGGGCGGCGTTGCAGCCGGTGCGGCGGTCGCGAGCGGCGCGGGGTCGATCGGGGCGACAGCGGGGGCAGGGGCCGGCAGGGCGGCGGCTGCCGTCGGGCCACCGGGCGCCGGCAACTGCACGTCTGGTGGCGCGAACGGAGGTGCGCTGTCAGCGGTGCTGGCAGCGGCAGGCGGCTCGCTGCCCCCCGGTCCCTTCTGCACGACCGAGTAGGCCCCGTAGAGGATCATGCCGAAGAGTCCGAGCACGAGGAGCGGCTTGATGGCTTCCATGGAGTCGGACTCCCGATCGCGGCGGTTCCGGCTGTTCGACGGGCGGGACATGCAGCGCCTCGCGGGCGGATGGGACGGATAAACGGCCGGGATGCTAGGAAACTGTCCGCCTCCGTCGCCAGACCGGCTTTTGCCGCCGTATATTCGTTCGGCCGGTTCTCCGGAGCCGGCCCCAGCCAGGCGAGGCGGCGGGAGTGTCAGCATGCGGTCGAGAGATGTCGATGTGGGCCGGGTGCGCGACGTGGTGGCGGTCGTGTTGGCCGGCGGCAAGGGGGCCCGGCTCGACCCGCTCACCCGCGACCGGGCCAAGCCCGCTGTGCCGTTCGGGGGCAGCTACCGGATCGTCGACTTCGCCCTCTCCAACTGCCTCAACAGCGGGCTCCGGCGGCTGCTGCTGCTCACCCAATACAAGGCCAGCAGCCTCGACCGTCATCTCAACCTCGGCTGGCACCGCTTCTTCTGCCGCGACCTCGGCGAGTTCCTCGACGTGCTGCCGCCGCAGCAGCGGGTGGACGACCATTGGTATCTCGGCACGGCCGACGCCGTGTACCAGAACATCTACTCGCTCGAGATGGCGGCCCCCCGGCTCGTGGTCGTGCTCGCCGGCGACCACATCTACAAGATGAACTACCAGTCGCTCGTCGACGCCCACGAGGAGAGCGGCGCCGATGTAACGATCGGTGCGCTGCCCGTGCCGATCGAGGAGGCGCGCGAGTTCGGCACGATGGAGGTCGACGGGGCGGGGCGGGTGAAGGCGTTCCGCGAGAAGGTGCCCGACCCGCCGCCGTTGCCGGGAACTGCCGGCATGACGCTGGCCTCGATGGGCATCTACTGCTTCTCCGCCGACTTCCTGCTCGAGCAGCTGCGGTTCGACGCCGAGGACGGCGGCAGCAGGCACGACTTCGGCCACGACATCCTGCCCAGGGTGATCCATTCCCACGGCGTGCACGCGTTTCCGTTTTGCGACGAGAATCGCAAACGCGACGCCTACTGGCGTGACGTCGGCACGATCGACGCCTACCACGAGGCCAACATGGATCTCGTCGACGTCGATCCGCAGCTCAACCTCTACGACGAGCAGTGGCCGGTGCGCACCCACCATCCCGCCTACCCGCCGCCGAAGTTCGTGTTCGCCGGGGAGGGACCCGCCGCCCGCCGCGGCGAGGCGACCGACAGCCTCGTCTGCCCGGGGGCGATCGTCTCCGGAGGACGCGTGCACCGCTCGATCATCGGGCCCGGCGTCCGCGTCAACAGCTTCGCCCGCGTGGAGGAGAGCATCGTCTTCGAGGGCGTGGATATCGGCCGCCACGCCGTGGTGCGGCGGGCGATCGTCGACAAGGGCGTGCGGGTGCCGGCCGGGGTTTCCATCGGCGTCGATCCGGTGCAGGATGCTGCTCGTGGATTGGCGATCTCCCCGGCGGGCATCACGGTGGTGCCCAAGGGATTTTCGTTCGCCGACGAGCCTCACGCCGTCAGCCTGACCGACGCCGAAGCGACCGTGTCCTGAGGTCGAACCGCACGCATGCCCGCCCGCAACCTCTTCGTTCTGCTCGGATGCCTGCTCGCCGGCGTCGCCGTCTGGTTCGCCCGCGCACGCGACCTGCCGGGCAACCGGTTCAACGAGGTGCTCTCGATCATCGGTCGCTCGGCCCTCGAGCCGGCATCCCCCCGGGTGCTCTTCGAGGCCGCGGTCGCCGGTGCCGTGGACGAGCTCGACGAGCATTCGACCTTCATCCCTCCGGCGGAGCAGGCAAGCTTCGAGGCCCTCATCGACCAGCAGTTCGGTGGCGTTGGCCTGGAACTCGCGCAGGACGACTCGACCGGCGACCTCGTCGTCGTTTCGCCCGTCGTATCGGGGCCGGCATGGCAGGCCGGCGTCGTGGCCGGCGACCGCATCATCGCGATCGACGGGGCCCCGACCCGCGGCCTCCAGCTCGCCGACATCGTCGGCCGCCTGCGCGGGCCGATCGGCACGCCCGTGACGCTCCGCGTGGCGGCGGCCCGGCCGACCCCTCTTTCGACCCCTCTTTCGACCCCTGTTCCGGCCTCCGGGCAGGAGTCCCCCGATGCGGGGCGCGACGTGCGGCTGATGCGGGCGCTGGTGACCACCGAGACCGTGCTCGGCGATCGCCGCGGGGCCGACGGCGTCTGGAACTTCCGCCTGGAACACGAGCCCGACATCGCGCTCGTGCGGATCACCGGCTTCGGCGAGCGGACGGTCGAAGAATTCGATGCGGCCCTCGCCGCGATCGCGACCCCGCCGCCCCGCGGGATCGTGATCGATCTGCGAGGGAATCCGGGGGGGCTCGTCTCGGCGGCCGTCGGCGTCTGCGACCGGTTTCTCGAGAGCGGCGTGATCGTGTCCACGCGCGGGCGCTCCGGTGCGGCCGGCGACTCGCCGCTCGACGTCCGCGAGGCGACGGCCGGCGACGCATTCCCCGACGTGCCGGTGGCCGTTCTCATCGACGGCCTGACCGCCAGTGCGGCGGAGATCGTCGCCGCCTGTCTCCAGGATCACGGCCGGGCCACGGTCGTGGGCAGCCGCACGTTCGGTAAGGGAACGGTGCAGTCGCTCGTGCCGCTCGGTGGCGGCGACGGGCTGCTCAAGCTGACGACGTCGGAATACCTGCGGCCCCGGGGCGCCGGTCTCAATCGCCGCATGAGCGACGGCGACGCCGCCGAATGGGGTGTCACCCCGGATCGCGGCTGCGAGATTTCGCCCACCGCGGCGAGCCTCGAACGCCTCCGCCGCTGGCGGCGACAACGCGATGCGGTCGGGGCGCCTGACCGCTCGACGGCCGCCGTGACCGCGGCCGTCGACGAAGCGCTGACGCTCGCGGTCGCGGCGGTCCGACGCGGGTCACCGGCCCGGGCGGAGTTCGGTCGCCAGGAAGAAGCTGCCCGCGATGCAGACGACGCCCTTCCGGCCGGCGAGTGACCGTGCCTGCCGCAGCGCCTCCTGCGGCGCGGCCGCAATGCGGGGCTCCGGCAGACCCGCCGCACGGCTCGCGGCCACGAGCCGTTCGATGCTCGCGCCCCGCTGGTTCGTGCCGTAGCGGGTGAGCACGACGTGATCGAACTGGCCGCGGGCGACCGCGAGCATCTGCTCGATCTGCTTGTCGTTGCTGGCTGCGAAGACGAGCACCCGCGTCGGCTTCTCGGCCAGCACCGGAGCGAGCGTGTCGAGCAGCGACTGCATCGAGGCGACGTTGTGGGCAGCGTCGACGACGACGAGCGGATCGGTCGCCAGCCGCTCGATCCGGGCCGGCAGCCGCGCCTTCACGAGGCCGCGGGCAATCGCCGTTTCGGTGACCCGGTATCCGAGCGCGTCGAGCCGCCGCGCCGCCATCACGGCGAGCGCCGCGTTCTCGGCCTGATGCCGCCCCGGCATCGCGTAGCGATACCGCCGCGGCTCGTCGGGCTCCGCCGTCGTCGTCAGTTCCATCAGGCCGCCCGTAAGCGGATCGGCCGTGGGCGCCGGCGGCACGGCGACCTGAAAGTCGCGTCCGAGTTGGAGCAGCGGCGCGCGGCGGCGCCGGGCCGTGGCGGCGATCACGCGGCGGGCCGAGGGGTGCAGGGCTCCGGAGATCACCGGCCGGCCGCGTTTGATGATCCCGGCCTTCTCGGTCGCGATCCGGCCGATCGTGGGGCCGAGGATCGCCATGTGGTCGAGGCTGATGCTCGTGATCACGGAGAGGATCGTGCCGGCGACGTTGGTCGCGTCGAGCCGCCCTCCGAGCCCGGTTTCGAGCACCGCGATGTCGACGCCCGCACGGGCGAAGTGGACGAACGCCGCGGCCGTCACCGACTCGAACCAGGTGGGGCCGCGAACACCGCGTCGCGCGGCGGCCCGATCGAGCTGTTCGACCGCCGGGATCACGACGGCGAAGGCGGCCACGAGGTCGGCCGCCGAGATCGGCCGCCCGTTCACCGCGATGCGTTCCTCGATCGCGTGCACGTGCGGCGACATGTAGCGGCCCACGCGGTGCCCCGACTCCGCGAGGATCTCGGCGATCATCGCGACGGTCGAGCCCTTCCCCTTCGTGCCGGCCACGTGCACGACCGGAAACCGCCGCTGCGGCATGTCGAGGGCGGCCAGCAGCCGGCGGATGCGGGCGAGGCCGAACACGCTCTTGGCCCCGCGGGCCTGCGGCGCCCGCTCGAAGTCGATCCGCCGGTCGAGCCAGGCGATCACATCGGCCCGCGTCGCCGGCGCCGCTGCGCCCGTCGCACGACCACTTCGAGGTTTCCGCATATCACGCAGCTTGCCAGGTTCCATGCCACGGCCCGAATCGGCCGCCGGCCAGACAGTCTATCCGCGAATCGCCCACGAAGCGGGCTTGACGGTGGCTACCGGTTTCCCGACCGTCCACCGAGACGATCCGACACCCATCACCAGCAGCACGCGGAGCCGGCCGGGGGTCGCGCGCAGCCGCCGGTGAATTTTGACTGCCGGAGTTGGCGCACCATTTCCATCGAGCATGCATCGTCAAAATCCGCCGGCGGCGAGCACGTGCCCCCGGCCGGCGGTTTGAGCGAGTTGACCCGCAAGCTGAAAGCTACACAGCGGTGAAAAACGACCGGCACACGTCACGCGTTCATCAAGCACACGTGCTGAGGGGATGCTCCACTCCGCGCGTCCTCCGCGCCCTCTGCTGCGCGCTGGCCTGCTGCATGACCGCCGCGACAGCCAGGGCCCAGGAAACGCCCCCCCCGCTCCCGACCGTGGGCGAGCCGCCGCCGATGTACGTCGCCGAGCCGTTCGCCGGTCCCGGCCTCGCCGGGATGCCCGGCAGCGTGGTGCCGGAGGTGCTGCCCGATTGGCCGCGGTGGTTCGCGGGGGCGAGCGGCCTCGTGATGACCCGCACACTGCCCTCCGGCGCCGCCACGATGCAGCCCCTCGACGGCCGGCAGCTGTTCACGAGCGACGCGTCGGCCAACTGGCCCGGCGGCGTCGATCTGCATGTCGGCCGCTGGTTCGGCCCGCGGCAGCACCATGCCGTCGAGCTCATCTACTGGGGCGTCTACAACATGGGATCCTCCGCATCGCTCACGGCCGACCCGGCGGCGATCACGGCGATCCCGCAGGCGCCGGGGGTGACGGTGAGCGGCACCGCGGCGAACGCCTGGCTCACGAACGCCTCGGGCCAGTGGATCAGCCGGTCCGACGTGGTGAACGACATCGAGATCAACTGGGTCTATGCCCTCTGGGACCGGCCGGAGTTTCTGCCCCGCGACCGCGCGGTGAGCCTGATGTGGCTGGCCGGCTTCCGGTTCTTCCAGGTCGGCGACACGCTCACGCTGGCGACGGCATCGGCCACGCCCGGCCTCGACAGCCTGTCGCTCGGTGTGGCGACGAACAACAATCTCTACGGCGCGCAGGTGGGGGCCAAGTTCGACTGGATGTTCATGCCGCGGGTCCGATTCGCCGTGGTGCCGAAATTCATGATCGGCGGCAACGCGATCACCAACACCACGTCGCTCGTCGGGCCGGGCGACGTCGATGCCACGTTCACGGGGGGCGATCCGGTGAACGTGCACTCGAAGCTCGGCGTCTTCTCCTGGCTCGGCTCGGTCGATACCGGGATCGCCTGGGACATCAGCGACCGCTGGAGCCTGTCGATCGGCTATCGCGTGGTCGGGGTGGGCAACATCGCCCAGGCCGACGGCCAGTGGCCGGTCACGATCGATTCGCCGGAATCCATCGCCGGCCTCGACGCCGGCTCGAGCACGATCATCCACGGTGGCTTCGCCGGCTTCGAGAGCCGATACTGATCGGTATCCATATGAGGAGCCCAACCGATGCAACCCCAGCAAGCCTGTGACCTGACGTCCAAGAAGTGCGTGCCCTGCGAAGGGGGCGTGCCGAAGTATTCCACGGCCGAGGCCGAGGCCCAGCTCGCGATGCTGCCCGGCTGGCGGCTCACCCACGACGCCACCCGCATCCGCCGCGACTGGCGGTTCAAGAACTTCCGCGAGTGCGTGAAGTTCCTCAACAACGTCGCCGCGGTCGCGGAGCGGGAGCAGCACCACCCCGACCTCCACCTCGAGGGCTACCGCAACGCCTGGGTCGAGATCTTCACCCACGCGATCGGCGGCCTCTCCGAGAACGACTTCATCCTCGCCGCCAAGATCGACGCCCTCGCGAATCCAAGCCCCCATGCGCAAGCAGGGGGATGATGCGGGGTCCATCCGGAAGCGGGCCGCATTATCCCCCGGCTCGCAATCGGGCTGCGCCCGATATCCCCCGGCTCGCGCCTGGGGGCTTCCTTGTCCGATACAAGCCCCCATGCGCAAGCAGGGGGATGATGCGGGGTCCATCCGGAAGCGGGCCGCATTATCCCCCGGCTCGCGCCTGGGGGCTTCCTTTTCCCATACAAGCCCCCATGCGCAAGCAGGGGGATGCGTTCACCCGCCGCAGTAGTCGATCGCGCGGGCGATCTCGCTCTTGAGATCCTTGCGGGCGACGATCCGGTCGACGAAGCCGTGCTCCATGAGGAACTCGCTCGTCTGGAAGCCCTTTGGCAGCTCCACGCGGATCGTGGCCTTGATCGTCCGCGGGCCGGCGAAGCCGATCAGGGCCCGGGGCTCGGCGAAGCAGAGGTCGCCGAGCGAGGCGAAGCTCGCGGCCACGCCCCCCATCGTCGGGTTGGTGAGCACGGAGATGAACAGGCCGCCGGCCTGCGAGTAGCGGGCCAGGGCCGCCGACACCTTCGCCATCTGCATGAGCGAGAGGATGCCCTCGTGCATCCGGGCGCCGCCGCCGGAGGCACTGATGATGATCAGCGGCAGCTTCTGAGTGGTGGCCCGCTCCACGAGCCGGGCGAGCCGTTCGCCCACCACGCTCCCCATGCTGCCCATGATGAACGACGAGTCGGTCACGCCGCAGGCCACGCGGCGGGCGCGGATCATGCCGCAGCCGGTGAGGGCGGCGTCGCGCAGGCCCGTTCGCTTCTGCTCGGACACGATCCGGTCGGCATAGGGCTTCTTGTCGCGGAAGCCCAGCGGGTCGGTGGGGGCGAGGTTGGAGTCCCACTCCTCGAACGTGCCGGCGTCGAGCAGCTGCTCGATCCGCTTGGCCGCCGACACGTACCAGTGGAAGCCGCAGCGGGGGCAGACGTTGAGCAGCTCCTCCGCTTCCTTGCGGTAGATCGTGGCGCCGCAGCCGTCGCACTTCAGCCAGAGCCCCTCGGGCACGCCCCGCTTCTCGCGTGGACCGCGGGCCGCCGCCGGACCGCGGGATGCCGCGGTGGCGCCGGGCTGCACGGCGCCGTTTGCATCGGCGCGGGCGACGGTCGTCTGCGGGCTGCCTTCCATGGTCGCGTGGATTATCGAGGGAACGAATGCCGGAACACCCGGCCGGCAGTGTAATGGGTCTGGCGGGCCCGACGCTGCGCCGATCCCGGCTACACCCGGGCGGGCGGCCGCTTGGCCGGCTGCCACTGGGCCGCCAGGGGCAGTTCCGCGACGGGCGAGCCGGACTGCTCGCAGTCCCAGAGGTCGCCCATCGAGGCGCCGGAAACGAGCCACCGCACCACCCGGTCGAGCGGCTGCGGCACGACGAGGGCCACCCGTCCGCGGGCATGCCGCCGCACGAGCTGCTCGAGCGATTCCTCGACCCGCAGGCAGGCGTCTTCGAGGAGTTCGCCTTCCGGCGGGGCGACCGCCCACGGGTTGTCCTGCCACTGCCGGTAGAGCCGCGGTTGCTTGCAGCGGATCTCGTCGACGAGCATGCCCTGCCAGAGGCCCTGGTCGAGATTGCCGAGCAGCGGCAGAACCCGGGCCTTCAGGCCACAGCCGCGGGCGACGATGCCGGCCGCTTCGCGGGCGGCGGCGTCGGGCGAGGTGACGATCGCCTCCGGAGGCCGGGCTGCGAGGAGAGACGCCGCTTCCTCGGCGGCTGCCACGCCGGCAGCGGCCAGGGGCACGTCGAGCGTGCCGCGGATGCGTCCTTGCAGATCGTATTCGGTCGGTCCCGAACGGATGACGATCAGGTGGTCGGGCATGTGAGGAAGGCGAACTCCAGGGTGATCGGAAGTGCCGCGGGGCCGGTCAGGCCGCCGTGCGGGCGATGGTTTCCAGTTCGGTGATGGCGCGGCCGTAGTCGGTCGCACGGATGACGGCGCTGCCGGCGACGATCAGCTCGGCTCCGGCCGCGGCCACCGGGCCGACCGTCTCGGTCGAGATCCCGCCGTCCACGCCCAGCCGGAAGCTCGCCCCGCGGGCCGCCCGCAGCGCCGCCAGATGGGAGAGCTTCTCGATCGCCACGGGATTGAACCGCTGGCCGCCGTAGCCCGGCTCGACGCTCATCACGAGCACGCCGTCGCAGACATCGAGAAACGGCTCGACCTGCGAGACAGGGGTTTCGGGGCTGAAGGCCAGATGGGCGCGGGGGCCGAGCGAGGCGATCGTCTCGAGTGCGCGGCGGGGATCGGAGAGCCCTTCGACGTGCACCGTGAGGATGTCGGCCCCGAGCTTGGCGTAGTCGGCCAGCGAACGCTCCGGCTCCTCGATCATGAGGTGGACCTCGATCGGCACCCGTGCCGCCCGCCGCACGGCTTCCACCACGACCTGGCCGTAGGTGAGCTGGGGCACGAACCGGCCGTCCATCACGTCGAGGTGGATGGCCTGGGCACCGGCGGCTTCGAGCCGCTCGACCTCGCGGGCCAGATGGCCGAAGTCGCAGAGCAGAAGGGCGGGCAACACCACCGGGCCGTGGGTTTCCAGGGTCGCCGCGAGTTGATCGAAGGCCTGTCCTGCCGGGTGAGTCACGTCAGCTGGGCTGCCGGGGCGCGTCGGGGCCACCGTGCCTCGTCGCATGGGAACGAAGTCTACCATGCCCGCCGGCCGGCCGTCGCCGGGGGGCTGCCAAACCGCTCACAAAAGCCTCATACTGCGACGCTAAACAGTGCCCGTCGAACTGCCGCGGTCATCCGGTCCGGGTGTGGCCGGTCGCGGTTTTTCGTCCCGCCGGCCCTCGATGCCGGACCGGCCCCCTCCCCGGAGCAGTGCGCATGCGGATGTCGACGACGAAGAGGTTGGTGGCGGCCCTCGTGCTGGGCGTGATCGGTTTCGCGGCGGCCTGCCCGGCCCAGGAGATCGACCCGGCACTCAAGGGCTACGAGCGGGCGGCCGGCGAGGTGTCGGGCTCGCTCAAGTGCGTCGGCTCCGACACGATGAACAACCTCGTGGCTCTCTGGGCGGAGGGCTTCAAGAAGTTTTATCCGAGCGTCCGCGAGGCGATCGAAGGCAAGGGTTCGGCATCGGCGCCGCCGGCGCTCACCGAGGGCACCTGCACCTTCGGCCCGATGAGCCGCGACATGAAGCCGTCGGAAATCGACGCCTTCAAGGAGAAGCACGGCTACCCGCCGGTGATGGTGCCGGCGGCGATCGACATGCTGGCCGTGTTCGTTCACAAGGACAATCCGCTCGCCGGCCTCTCCCTCCAGCAGGTCGACGCGATCTTCTCCAAGAACCGCACGGGCGGCGCCAAGGATGAGATCCGCACGTGGGGCGACCTCGGCCTCGAGGGAGAGTGGAAGGACAAGCCGATCAGCCTCTACGGCCGCAACGCCACGAGTGGCACCTATGGCTATTTCAAGGAACACGCGCTCTTCAAGGGAGACTTCAAGCCGACCGTGAAGGAGCAGCCGGGCAGCTCGGCCGTGGTGCAGGCCGTGGCAAGCGATCGCTTCGCCATGGGCTACAGCGGCATCGGCTATCGTACGGCCGACGTCCGCGCCGTGCCGCTCTCGGCCAAGACCGGGGCGGCGTTCGTGGCGGCGGAGCCGAAGTTCGCCTACTCGGGCGAGTATCCGCTGTCGCGGTTCCTCTACCTGGGCGTCAACCACAAGCCAGGCACGGCCCTCGACCCGCTCCGGCGCGAGTTTCTCCGCTACGTGCTCAGCGGCGCCGGGCAGGGGGACGTGAAGAAGGACGGCTACCTGCCCGTGACCGGTGCCGTCGCCAAGCGAGCGCTGGCGAGCGTGGGCATCGACACGCCCTGATCTCGGCTGCACCGCTTCCCTCGCCCCCTCACCACTTCGCGACCACGCCGGACGGACGCCGGGCCGCATGCACGCCAAGACATCGTTCACCGGACGCTCCCGGCGGCGCTCGACGCGGCCATGGGTGCGTACGGGCGACACGCTGGCCCGCGTGCTAATCACGCTCGGCGGGATCGGCACGATCGTCGCCGTGCTGCTCGTGGGCGTGTTCCTGCTGGCGGTGGCGCTGCCGCTCTTCCGTTCCGCGCGGGCCCGGTTCGAGCAGGCGGCGGCATCGCCGTTCGCTCCGGCGGGGCTTGCGAGCCTGGTGATGGACGATTCCGCGGCCGTCGCCTGGGGCGTCGAACTGCCGCGGGGGGGAGGCGACGGCGGCGCGGTGCTGGTGGGCGTCGCCGACGGTGCCGTGCTGGCCCGCACGACGCCCGCCGAATGCGGCCTCGAGAACGCGACGGCGATGCGCACCGTACCGGGCACGCGGCAGGCCGCCGTCGGCTACGCCGACGGTTCGATTCGCACCGGCAACTTCGGGATCGAGTCCTCGTTCCTCGACGCCGGCGCATTGCCGGCCGCGGCCCGCGAGCTGCGGCGAGGCGCCGCCGTCGCGACGGCCGACGGCGCGATCGTGCGGGCCGACAACGGCCGCTATGCCACCGTGAAGGTGGTGGCCGATCTGGCGGCTGCGACGCGGTCGCTCGCCGCGCCGATCGTGGACCTCGACGTCACGACCGCCTCGGGCGGGCCGCTCGTGGCAGCGCTCGACGAGACGGGCCGCGTGCGGGTCGAGTCGGTCACCTCGCGGCGCAACCTGCTTACCGACGAGCTCGTCACCTCCGCGGTCGGCGGCACGATCGAGCCGACCGCCGGATTCGCCCCGCGGTTCGTGCGGGTCTCCGAACTCGGCGACCAGCTGTTCGTGTTCGCCGCCGACGGTGCGGCCCGCCGCTACGTCATCCGCGACGTGGAGACGCCGGCCGAGATGGAGTCGTTCGATGCCGCCCCCGGTGAGCCGGGCATCGTGGCGGTCGAGCGGCTCTTCGGCGGCGCGGCGTTCGCCGTGGCCGACACCACCGGAACGGTGCGGTTGTTCTTCACTGCGAGGGCGGAAGGGGCGTCGTCCGCCGACGGCCTCCAGGTCGTGGCCGCCAGGAGCTTTCCCGCGGCCGGCGAGGTGACCGCGCTCGCCGCCTCGCCGCGGTCGCGGCTCTTGGCCGTGGCCGATGCGAGCGGTGGGGTGCGGCTGCTGCATGCAACCCGCGGCGAGGCCTTGCTCCGGCTATCGCAGGCCGGCACGGCTGCCGGGCCGACGGCGGGCGGCGGCTCGCGACTCTGCCTATCGCCGCGGGAGAATCGGCTGCTCGCGGTCGGGCCCTCCGGCATGGCGGCCTGGTCGATCGACGCCGGCTATCCCGAGGTGTCGTTCGCCACGCTCCTGCGGCCGGTGTGGTACGAGAACTATCCGCGGCCCGTGCACGCCTGGGAAACGACAGGCCACGAAGCGTTCGAGCCGAAGTTCGGGTTCGTGCCGCTGGTGTTCGGCACGCTCAAGGCGACGCTCTACGCGATGGTGTTCGCCACGCCGATCGCGATCCTCGCGGCGATCTACGCCAGCCAATTCCTGCACGCCCGCTGGCGGGCCCGGATCAAGCCGACGATCGAGCTGATGGCCGGCCTGCCGAGCGTGGTGCTGGGGTTCATCGCCGGCCTCGTCTTCGCGCCGCTGATCGAACGGGGAGTGATGCCGGTGATCACGGGGTTGTTCACGGTGCCCCTCGCGCTGCTCGCCGGGGCCGTGCTCTGGCAGCTCATGCCGCCGGGCTGGCGAAGCCGGCTGGCGCCGTGGCGGTTTCTCGTGATCGTGTGTGCGGCGCTGCCGGTGGGCGTGCTGGCCACGCGGGCCGCCGCGCCGCTGGTCGAGCGGACGCTCTTCGCCGGCGACTTCCGCGGCTGGCTCGATGGACAGGGGGGCAGCGGATTCGGCGGCTGGATGCTGGCCCTGCTGCCACTCGCGGCCATCGTGACGACGGCCCTGGTCGGCCGCGTGGTGAACCCCTGGCTCAGGCGGATCGGCGCGGGCTGGTCCGATCGCCAGGCGGGGCTCGCGTCGCTTCTCGTCTCGGCCGGCGGTGTGCTCGCGGCCGTGGCCCTCGCGGCCGCCGTCGCGGTGTTCCTCGACGCCCTGCGGATCGACACTCGGGGCGGGATCTTCGGCACCTACGTGCAACGCAACGCGCTCGTCGTCGGGCTCGGCATGAGCTTCGCGATCATCCCGCTGATCTTCACGATCGCAGACGACGCGCTCATGAGCGTGCCCGACCACCTGCGGAGCGCTTCGCTCGGTGCCGGTGCGACGCCCTGGCAGACCGCCGTGCGGGTGATCGTGCCGGCCGCGGCGAGCGGACTCTTCTCGGCCGTGATGATCGGACTCGGTCGCGCCGTGGGCGAGACGATGATCGTGCTGATGGCCGCGGGCAA
>Ga0315901_10005782_pt1 | contig 14954 bp, 9 predicted proteins | sample LakEriMetagenome_10_FD_203761 | JGI IMG/M metagenome (GOLD analysis project Ga0315901, IMG submission 203761) | Freshwater fungal communities from buoy surface, Lake Erie, Ohio, United States - Buoy 2 MA116 | ecosystem: Environmental > Aquatic > Freshwater > Lake | place: USA: Lake Erie, Ohio... | reverse complement strand
CGAGTGGGTCCATGCGACGACGGGCAGTGCCGTCTTCGTGAAACATTTCGTCAAAGACCCCGCGTGGGGCGTACTCCATGGTTGGCATCATCGCTCCCCAGACTGGCGATCTTGACGGCGCGCCGTCGCAGCACACGTCGACATCATAAGAGCAAAGACAGGGCCAATCCGCGAGAATTCACCGAATGCACGAAAATCTTGCTTTTCGCCACGTTTTCCCAATGTTCCGGCAGAACTGGCTGGAGAACGAATGCCTGAACCGCACGCAGACGACGCCCAATTTGAAAGCAGCGCGACACACGAGTTCGTAACAGCCATTGGCCCTGCGAGTACAGCGTAGCCCGCGTCCCTTGAGGGGGGTAAGATGGGGTGATGACCCAACCTGAAGCTACGACCGGTACCGGTTCGATCCGTATTGCAATCCTCGCAGCTGTAGCGATTGCCGTCTCTCTGGCGTTGCAGTTCTCCGGGATAACTTCACGGCTGGGCGGCTGGCCCGTGTTCGAATGGCCGCTGCTGGTGGCGCTGTTTGTTGGCGGGATTCCGCTCGTGTGGGAGCTGCTGCAGGGGGCACTGCGCGGGGAGTTTGGCTCCGACCTCCTGGCTGGGATCTCGATTGTGACCTCGTTCTGGGTCGGCGAGCCGCTGGCCGGGGTGATCGTGGTCCTGATGCTCTCGGGAGGTCAGGTCCTGGAGTCGTACGCGATTCGCAAGGCCTCCTCCGCGCTCGAGATGCTGGCCCGCCGCATGCCGCAGGTGGCCCACCGCCGCGAGGGGATTAACACGGTCGACATCCCCCTCGATCAGATCCAGATCGGCGACCCGATCGTGATCTTTCCGCACGAGACCAGCCCGGTCGACGGCACGGTGATCGAAGGCCACGGCACGATGGACGAGTCGTACCTGACCGGCGAGCCGTACCAGATCGACAAGGCCCCCGGTGCCGCTGTGATCTCGGGAGCGATCAACGGGCACGCTGCCCTGACGATCCGGGCCGACAAGCTGGCGGTCGAATCGCGTTACGCCAAGGTCATGGAAGTCATGCGGGCTGCCGAGAGTCGTCGCCCGCAGATGCGCCGCCTGGCCGATCTGCTGGGGACCTGGTACACGCCGCTGGCGGTGGTGATTGCGCTCGTTGCCTGGCTCATCAGTGGCCAGTCGAAGCGATTCCTGGCTGTGCTCGTGACAGCCACTCCCTGCCCGCTCTTGATTGCGATCCCGGTGGCCATTCTGGGAGGGATTTCGCTGGCCTCGCGCCGTGGGATCGTGATCCGCGATCCGGGGATTCTGGAGCGGATCGACACCTGCCGCGTGGCGATCTTTGATAAGACCGGCACGCTGACGTACGGGCGGCCGACCTTGGAGTCGGTCACTGCGGTGGCCGACGTTCCGACCGATCAGCTGGTACGTTGGACAGCCTCTTTGGAGCGTTACAGCAAGCATCCTCTGGCCGAAGCAGTCGTGGACGCCGCTCGGCAGCGCAAACTGCCGCTGGCCGAGGCCACCGAGGTCAGTGAGTTGCCAGGGCAGGGCCTTGCGGGAACGGTCGAAGGGCACAAGATTCAGGTCACCAGCCGCAAGAAGCTGCTGGCGGTGATGCCCGAGGTCGAGCCCCAGCTGCCGCCGCGCTCGGGAGGGCTGGAGTGTGTGCTCGTCGTCAATGAGCGCTACGCCGGGGTGATGCATTTCCGCGATGAACCTCGAGCGGATGGCAAATCGTTCATCGGGCACCTCGGCCCGCGCCACCAGTTTGAGCGGGTGATGCTGGTCTCGGGCGACCGTATCGAAGAGGTTCGTCATCTGGCCGATCATGTCGGAATCACCGAAGTCCTGGCCAGCCAGACCCCGGAGCAAAAGCTCGAACTCGTCCGCGAGATCACCAAAACCAAGACCACACTGTTCATGGGCGATGGGATCAACGACGCCCCGGCCCTCTCCGCAGCCACGGTCGGCATTGCCTTCGGGGCCCAGAACGAGATCACATCGGAGGCCAGTGGAGCCGTGATCCTGGAAAGCTCCCTGGCCAAGGTCGATGAACTGATCCACATCGGCCAGCGGATGAAACGGATCGCCCTGGAGAGCGCCGGAATCGGGATTGCACTGAGCCTGACCGCGATGGTCTTCGCAGCCTTTGGAGCGATCACGCCGGTGACGGGAGCCCTGATTCAGGAGGGGATCGACGTGTTGGCGGTGCTGAACGCCCTGCGCGTGCCGTGGCAGGATGGACGATTGTCCGATTACGACACGCCGCAGAATTCGTGAGAAGTCTGTCAGGTCTTTGAAAATGTTATCGCTTCACGATCAGCGCCGCGTAACCGCCGTCGACCGGTTGGCCGGGCTGGTGGTGGAGTTCCTGAGCCATCTGGGCGTCAGAGCGTGTATTGAGGACCTCGCGAACCAGTTCGCTGTTCTCGCGCGCGTCGACGCTGCAGGTCGAGTAGACCACGCGACCGCCGGGCTTCACGCGGTCGAGGGCCTGCTGCAGCAGCCGCATCTGGATCGGCATCAGCTCGCGCAGCTCGCCCGGCACGTATCGCCAGCGGACTTCGGGACGCTTGCCGAGGACCCCGGTGTTCGAGCACGGAACATCGACGAGAGCTGCATCGAAGGGGCCTTCGGGCAGCTGGTTGTCGTCTTCGGCGATCTCGCGGGTCTGGACGATCGAGATCCCCAGTCGTTCGCAGTTCTGATGAATCAGCGGGAGCCGCAGCGCTACCGTGTCGCAGGCGATGATCTGACCCTGGTTTCGCATCTGCTCGGCCATGTGTGCGGTCTTGCCACCGGGAGCTGCGCACAGATCGAGGACGCGCCAGCCCGGCTGGGGGGCCAGCAACGCTGCTGCGGAGATGGCCGAGTCGTCCTGAATGCTGACCAGCCCGTCGCGGAAGCCGGGGATCTCAGCCACAGGGACCGGGGTCTCCAGAATGATCGATTCAGGCCAGCGACCAGGAGTGGCTTCAACCCCCATCCGCTGCAAGGCCCCCAGCATCGACTCGCGCGTCGTCTTCCACAGGTTCACCCGCAGACACATCTTTCCTGCGGAGTTAAACCAGCTGGCCCGCTCAACAGCTGCGACCTCGCCCAGTTCCTGACACCATTCGTCGATCATCCACTCTGGAAAGCTGAACGCATCAGCCCAGTAGGCGGCCCGATGTTGATACGGATTCGGGAAGACGGGTTGGCGGAGCTGGAGGCCGGAGAGGGAGGGGTTCGTGGTTCGTGGTTCTTGGTTCTTGGTTGTTGGCGGATGGCTCTTGGCAGATAGCGTATGGCCAGACAGATCCTCTGGCTCTCGTCTCTCATCTCTCGTCTCTCCTCTCAACGGTAGCCACGCCGCATCCGGATTCCTAACCAGCTCTTCCACTGTCCGCACCGAGGTCCAGCCCGCCTGATCGATCGGCAGGATGTCGCGCTGCAGTCTTCTCAAGACCGCGTTCAGGAACCCGCACCAGCCCGGCTGGCCCAGGCGGCGAGCCAGTTCGACGGTCTCGTGAATGGCGGCATGAGGTGGGATCGAGGCCAGCCACGCCAGCTGGTAAACGCCCATCCGCATCAGTCGCCACAGCCCATCCTGCACCATCTCGCGCGGGCGGTCGCAGGCTGCTTCGAGCAGGGCATCGATCGTGGCGATCCGGCGGGCGATGCCGTAGCTCATCTCGGTGGCCAGGCCCCGGTCCGAGGACGATACGTTGCGTTCCTCGAACAGCTGTTCGAGGGCATCCGAGACGAACGCCCGGCGATGTTCGAACGCTCCAAGAGCTTCAAACGTCAGTCCGCGCGCGTCTCCGAACTGCTCCTCAGCTGTCGGCTGATAGCGGGGGCGAAACGGCGGGCGACGACCCGGACCGGAATCGTCACGATCTCGGCGAGGGCCGCCGCCGGAAGGACGGCCAGGACCACGGCCACGGGAATCAAATCGGTTCATCGGGCCGCCTGACAGAGAGTTTCCAGGTCTGCGAAATACTCGGGATAAGTCTTGGCTGTACAGCCTGGATCGGCGATCACGATCCCTGGCTGCCGGAGGCCGAGGAGCGAAAAGCTCATCGCCATCCGGTGATCGTCATAGGTCGCCACGGTTCCGCCTCGCAGCTGTCCGGGGTGGATCGTCATACCGTCCTCGTGCTCGTCAACCGCCAGGCCCAACTTACGCAATTCGGTCACGACAGCTGCGACGCGGTCGGTTTCCTTGAGCCGCATATGGGCCACGTTGCGGATGCGGGTGGGACCAGTCGCGAAAGGAGCGACGCAGGCCAGCGTCTGGGAGGTGTCGCTGATGGCGTTCATGTCGATCTCGATCCCACGCAGCGGACCGCCGATGACGCGGATTGCGTTTGGCTGATACTCCACCCGGCAACCCATCCGGGCGAGGGCCTCGACGAAGGCCACATCGCCTTGCAGGGCATCGCGAGTCAGTCCCTGCACAGTGATGTCACCGCCCGTGACGGCGGCCAGGGCAAAGAAGTAACTGGCTGCGGAAGCATCCGGCTCGATGTCGTAGTGACAGCCGCGATAAGGCTTCGCAGTGATCTGAAAGACATTTGGAGATGGCTCGGTGACCTCGGCTCCGAATTGCCGCATGTTGGCGATTGTCATGTCGACATAGGGGCGCGAGACCAGCTCACCGCGCACGCGAAGCGTGACGTCCGACTGGGCACAGGGAGCCGTCATCAAGAGAGCGCTGAGGTACTGGCTCGACAAGTTCCCATCGACCGCCCAAGCCCCCCCCGGCAATCCGTGGGCCTCAATCACGACGGGAGGGCAGTCGGTCCCGAGTTCGCAGCGAATGTCGACTCCGGCTTCGTTCAGAGCTGCGACCAGCGGAGCGATCGGTCGCTCCCGCATCCGGGTATTTCCATCTAGCCGGAACCGCCCGTGGCCGATGCAGCACATCGCGGTCAGGAACCGGATGCTGGTCCCGCTGTTCTCGAGCCACAGCTCAGTCGCGTCCGCTGTTGCGGCCACCCCAACAGAGGAGGTGAGGGGGCTCGACCCCAAATTGCCGCCACATCCGGTCAGCGTGATCGTCTTCGCCACCAGGTCCTGCTCAATCGCCAGCCCGAGTCGCCGCAGGCTCTCGATCATTACCTGCGTGTCGACACTGTCGAGTACCCCGGTCAACGTGGTCGGCCCCTGAGCCAGCGCGGCCAGAACCAGCGCCCGGTTGGTCAGGCTCTTCGACCCCGGCGGGCGGATCGAGCCGGTCACGGGACGGGAAACAGGCTGGATTTCGAGAGTGTGCGACATCGATCAGAGACGGTGGTTCAGGCGAACCAAGCATCATAACGCTTCGGTGGACTCTCGTCCGGCGTCGGGGAAACAGACGCGAAAGTTGGGAAAATCAGTCCTTTCAGGCCACACTCCGCCAATTGTGAACCTGCGTTCTCAGCGAGGCGATGCCCATCGCCCTCCCGTGGCAGGCATGCCATACTCGTCCTTCGGTTTAGCGGAGATTCGTGCTCCGGCGTTTTTGACTGCTTTTCCAACTGTCCGGACGGCCATCTGCATGTGTCGAGTTTAACACCTAAAACGATTTTCCACCCGTTGCGTTCCGGCAACGTCCCGTTGCTGCTGGATCAACCGCCCCGCCGGTCCGGAAAGCAACATGCTTCTTTCCGGCAACATCGAGTTTGAGAGCTAGGCTTTCCGGTCAGGTGTCTCGATTCTCATCCGGAGGTTCGTGTGGCTCGTTATCTCGTCACCGGTGGTGCCGGCTTCATTGGTTCGCACATTGTCACCCGCCTCGTCGAGGAGGGGCATCAGGTGCGCGTTCTCGACAATCTGTGTACCGGGTCGCTGGCCAATCTGGCACACCTGGGCGATGCCGTCGAATTCCATGAAGGCGATCTCCGCGACGCCAGCGAAGTTCAGCGGGTCGTCGATGGCTGTGAGTACGTGTTTCACCAGGCCGCGCTCGCCTCGGTTCCGCTCAGCATCGAGAAGCCTCTCGAAACGCACCACGCCTGCGTCACGGGCACCGTCAATCTCCTCGACGCCGCCCGCCGAGCCGGGGTTCGCCGCGTCGTTTACGCCGGTTCCAGCAGTGCCTACGGCAACGCTCCCGAGATGCCCAAACGGGAATCCCACAACCCGGAAACGCTCTCGCCCTACGCAGCTGCGAAGCTCGCGGGTGAGTACTACTGCCAGGCGTTCGCCGCCAGTTATCCGATCGAAGTGGTCCGGTTGCGTTACTTCAACGTATTTGGCCCCCGGCAAGATCCGAAGAGCCCCTACTCGGCAGTGATTCCGCTGTTCGCCAGTGCTCTGGTCGAGGGCCGCACGCCGCGGATCTACGGAACCGGCGAGCAGTCGCGGGACTTTGTCTTCGTCGAGAACGTCGTCGATGCCAACATCCTGGCGTCGCGGGCTCCGGGAGTCTCCGGCAACGTCTACAACGTCGCCTGCGGCACCACGATCAGCGTGCTGGAACTTCTGAAGCTGATCTGCGACGAACTCAACCAGCCGTTCATTCCCGAGTTCATGCCGCCCCGAGTCGGCGACGTGCTGCACTCGTGGGCTGATATCTCGAACACCCAGAAGGATCTGGGCTACACGGTCCGGGTCAGCCTGCCCGAAGGGCTGAAGAAGACTCTGGCCTTCTACAAGGACACGCTGCGAAAGAAGTCTCCTTGCAGCTGCTGATTCGCCGTTGCCCCTCCGCTTCGCCCCCGCATACTTCCGAACTTCGTCGGAGCTCTATCCGTGTCTCGATCCCAGCTGCCCAGTTCCGAACCCGACATCGATTTTGCCCCTCTTGGTCATCACACGACCCAGCAGGGGCGAACGATCGACATCGTGCGGTTTGCGATCTCGATCTGGAAGTACCTGGCCGCTGGCCTGATTGCGGGCTGTCTGCTGGGAGCTCTGGCCTACACGATTCTGGGGCCGACCTACGTGGCTTCGACTTCGGTGATGGTCTCCAAGAAGGCCAGTGCCAGCGATCAGGAAGCCCGGCGTTATGGAGACCGCGGCGAGCATATTCACGTTCTCAAGTCGGACAAGATCGCCCGCATTGCCTTCGAAAAGTACGGCCTCAAGGAGATCCCCAGCTTCGCCGGTTCCGATGACCCGCTGAAGGACATCTGGAGCAGCCTGACCGTCGTGCGAACCGCTGGTCAAGAGAGCTCGTTCGACAACCTGATCGGGCTGTCGTACGCCGACAAGGACAAAGAGATCGCCAAGAAGGTCGTCGAGTCGGTCGTCTCGGCCTATGCCGAATGGATCGAGTCCCAGCGCGACAAGAACTCGCAAGGACTTCTGAACTCCCGCGTGGAAGCCAAGAAGATCCTGGAGAAGGAGCTGACCTCTCTGGAAAAAGAGTACGCCGAGTGGCGCTCCAATGTCCCCATCTTCATCAGCAGCCCGCAGGCCGTCACCGCGCAAGGCGTGGCAATTGCCGCCCAGAACGTCTACCAGACCAAGCTCACCGATGTCGTCACGCGTCAGAGCCTGAATGCCGACCTGATCCGCAAGACACGGGCCAAGATCGACATTCTGAAGACGATGATGGCCAACCCCGAAGAGCGCGAAGCTCTGCAGTCCTGGGTTCTCTCGTCGATCGCTTCGACAAACGCTGGCGCTCCTGGTGAATCGGGCGGTGGAGCTCCCGGCCTGATGAGTGCTCCGGGAGGGAAAGCCGAACTCGATCAGCAGCTGCTGACTGCCCGAATGCTGGAGCGGCGGTTGCTGCTCGTGCTGGGTGAAAAGCATGCCGACGTGCTGACGGTCCGGCGGCAGATCGAGACGATCCTCGACTTCTACTATCGCCAGGGGCTGACTCCTCCCAACTTGGGCACAGCCACTCCGGCCGCACCCGCGGGGGCGGCAGCTGCAGGCAGCAATTTGGCGCAGCAGTATTTGAAGGTCCTGGAGAGCAAGCTCGAAGAGCTGCAGGCCGACAAGATCGCGCTGACCGAGGCCTATGCCGAAGCGGAAAAGGACGCCCGTCAGGCCTCCAGCTACGAAGTTCAGGACCAGAGCTACAAAGACGACATCGCCCGCCAGAAGAAGGAGCTGGACGGCGTGATCGGCCAGATCAACTCGTTTGAGTTGAACCGCGATCAGGAAGGCTACTCGATGTCGCGGACGAACGACATTCGTGTCGAGCGGTCGCTGAAGCAGGTGATCAAGGTCGTCGGAGCCTTCGGACTCCTCGGCCTGCTGACGGTCTTCGGCCTGGCCTACTTCCGCGAATGGTACGACACCACGCTGAAGACGATCGAAGAGATTCGCAACGTCATCGGAGCCGCCATCATGGGAGCGGTTCCCCGTTTCCGACTGAACGACCGGCTGGCCACGCTGAACGGCATGAGTCCTTCGCTGGTCTACTATCACCGACCCGGTTCCCGCGAGGCGGAAGCCTATCGCTCGCTGCGAACCACGCTGTTTCACAGCCTAAAAGATGGCACGGACAAAGTGATTCAGATCACGAGTGCCGAGCCCGGCGATGGCAAGTCGACGACCTCTGCCAACCTGGCGATCGCGATTGCACAGTCCGGGAAAAAGGTTCTGCTGATCGATGGTGATCTGCGCCGCCCGACGATGCATACGTTGTTCGGACTGCCGCAGGATATCGGTCTGACCGATGTTCTTCTGAGCGAGATCGAGTGGCCCAATGCGGTACGCTCGACCCGGCTGCCAGGGCTGTCAGTGCTGGCCGCGGGGCTGTGTCCCGACAGCCCGGCGGAACTGCTGTCGAATCAGCGTCTGCCCGACATGCTGAAGGCCGCCCGCGGAGTCTACGATCTGATCATCATCGATACCCCGCCAATGCTGGCTGTCAGCGATCCGGCGATCATCTCTCCGCACATTGACGGTCTGTTGCTGGTCGTCCGCATGGGCAAGAACAAGCGTGCCGCAGCTCAGCGAGCCCGCGAGACGATCGACTCGCACGGCATCCGGCTGTACGGCGTGATCGCGAACGATGTCGATTACTCGACCGACGAAGGGGTGGCCTACACCGAGTACGACAAGTACTACGCCCCGGACCAGACGGCTCCTCCCACGCCGCTCGCTCCGGTATCCAGCCGCGAACCGGTCGGAACACGAGGGTAGGGCGTCGCCCGGGAAATCGAGAGCGGCAAGGCGTGAACCTGCCGAGTCTTGATCGGTCTCGGTGGGTTGCTTCGGAATGCGACGTGCTCGGCAGGCTCACGCCGTGCCGCTCCAGTGGGATGAGCTCCGCAGGTGCCGCTCGCTTCAACGTCCGCAGCGCTCCCGCTATGTTGCAGCGAGACGGATCTTCCCTCCTGCCCCAGCTGCCGTGCCCGCACACATCGAAGACACCTACGCCGAAGCGTTCCGCAGTATCTACTCCGAAGTCCTGATCACCGCCCGCGATCGACGCTGGCTCGATCACGCGATTCACGCAGCCACCGGGAACGCCAGCAGTTCGATTCTTTGCGACTGCGAGGCCGGGCTGGACCGCTACGTGGGACCCGGCGGGGACGAGTCGTTTGCGACTCCCGATGGCCGTCCGGGCGCGATCGTGCAGTTCCACGTGCCGCGGTTCAAGAAAGATCGCGAAGCGGCTCTAGAGCGGGTCCTGCTGACGCGGCTTAGCCAGAACGTGCTCACCTGCCCAACGACAGCCTGCTTCAACCTGCTCGACACCGCGGGATATTTTAAGCTCGGTCGGAAGATCGCACTGTTCGGCGATGGTCACCAGTTCCGCGCGACCCGTTTCGGGCGCAAGGTCTGGGTCCTGCCGATCATGATGGGCGAGTTCGTGATCGACCGCCGGTTCGGATTCCGCGACGGGATCATGGGCGGCAATCTGTGGTTTTTGAGTGAGACGGTCGACGCTGCGATTGAGGCGGCCGAGCGGGCTGTGGAGGCCGTCAACAAGGTTCCAAACGTGATTCTGCCGTTTCCCGGCGGAGTCGCCTCCAGCGGGTCCAAGGCGGGCAGTGCCTACTCGTTCCTGATCGCCAGTACCAACCACCCATTCTGCCCCTCGCTGCGGGAGAAACTTGGCGAGGCCTCCAAGGTGCCCGCCGGAGTGACCTCGATCAGCGAGATCATCATCAACGGGTCTGACCTCGAGACCATCGCTCAGGCCACTCAAGCCGCCATCGCAGCTACGCGGGACACGCCCGGCCTGCAGGTCATCTCCGCCGGGAACTATGGCGGCCGGCTGGGGAAGAATTTTGTGTATCTGCGCCCCAAAGCCAGCTGAACCGAGCCTTCCTGCTCCCCTCTCCCCCCGGGAGAGGGGCCGGGGGTGAGGGTGCTCCAGCAGCGCCCTCAATCCGGCCAGTGTCGCCTTTCGCTCCGCGAAAGAGCGCTCTTTCGCGGAGCGAAAGGCGACATATTGTGCGACGGCGACTTACCCCACGACGCCAGAATTCAGACGAATTCTGCTACGGGACGGGCAGATGTGCCCGTCCTACATTGCCGCTTACCACCAAGTCTTTTTCATACCCCGCGTATAGGCCCGCAGCAGGCTCTTCCACTCGGGGCCGGTCGTCGCCTGCCAATAGGCATTCACGCTCTGGCTCGTGCTCGTCACTGTGCGGCTGCCATCGAGCGTGGTCCCATCGGTCAGGCGGCCGGTGATCTTCAACCGGCTGGTATCAGAACGCAGCGTGCCGGCGGACTTCAGCGAGATAATCGCATCCTTGATCCCATCGCCGTCCATGTCTTTGATCTTGACCGAGCTGATCTTGCCGCTGGTCGTGTTCCGCTCGTCCCCGATGAACAGGCTCGCGCGGTCCAGCTTCGCAACATCGAACGTCACCGACCCGCGCAGGCCGACTTCCAGCGTGACGATCCCGACCGAGACCACGTTCTCCGGCAGCTTCCCCTGATGCACCGCCGAGGTCACGACCAACGAGTCGGCGATCCCCGCGACATCGACCTCCACAAACGCCGAGGCTCCGGGGGCTTCGTAATCGGAGAGGGCAAACAGCAGCTGCCCGTCGACCGGATCTTCAGCGATCGCCTCGACCCCTTTCGAGGCAAACGACAACGTCGTCCCGCCGGGTACAGCTGCGAGCCAGTCCTCGAAGTATTGAGCCCCGTTGAACTGCGACTGCACACCATCGAAGGTTGGGTGCCAGATGAAACCACGACCGTCCACTGTCGTCCCCACTGCATACCCGTGGTTGCTGACGTCGAGGACTGTCCCCTCGAACGGGTTGCCGATGGAGTCCGTGAGCAGGATTAACTCGCGGTCCGCATTCCAGACAGCCGCGTTCTGGTAGCTGATGTCGGTCACGTCATTGAGATGCAGAACGTACCCGCCGATGTAGCGGCCGCTGGGGGAGATCGAATATGCAACGCTTTGGACCATCGTCGCGCTGGTGACGGAATCTGGCAGTCTATGGATACCGGTGGAGTCCCAGTAGTATGCGGCTCCATCGAAGACTTCGTGAGTGGAAAAACCGACAACGACTGCGCCACCCGAACTTACATCCTTTGCTTCTGCCAACCCGTTTTCGTGACCTTCAAGAGCGACGATACCGGTCGATTGAGTCCAAAACATTGCCGCTTGAGCTCCTGATGCCTCCCCAACAACTCCATCATGCCAAGCGCTAACGGCAGTGGATGTCGATGACACGAAGGGCAATCCCAGATATCCGATTCCAACGGGTCCATTTGGAACTACGCGAATCCACGTCGTCCCTTCTCCAGGTCCGATTGACCCAGGACTCTTCGACACACCAGCAATCCGATACGCATCACTCGATATCCCAAACACCTGCGTCCCTGGTCCCAGCCCCACGAGCGTCTGGGCGGTGAACCCATTCCCGGCCTCGTTGAGTTCAAACAGCTTCGCAATCTTGGTGACGCCGATCGTGCCGGTCCCCTCGTATCCGACGATCCCGACCTCCTGAGTCGCCGGGTCGAACCCCATGTCGCGGAACTCGTACGAGGCCGGAGCCACGATGACCTTCGCCGCCAGCAGCAGACGCGATTCGAGAGCGATGTCACTCGCGAACATCTTGTTAGCCGTCGGACTTGTCCGACGTGCCGCAGTGCGAAATACACCCGCGAGCAAACCGCACGGCGAGCAAGCTCGTCGGCGAACACCCGACAGACGCTCAAACCAAGTGTGACGCATCGATTGAATCCCGACGTGGCATCCTGAGCGTTCTCGTGAAGAAACCGGACGCTAGCGCGTTCCGGCTGATCCCGATGGTTCAGCGTGGTGGCCGACAGGGAACGCATGTCCGAGAAGTGTACGACCCGTTGACGACTGATGTCGAATCGCGACGCAGATTTCGGCCTGAAAGTCGCTGGACTCTCCGAGTCCAGTGGAGCGAGTGACTGGTCACGCGTTGCGTCGTTCGAACGTTGACGATGCCAGTCACGTCGATTCAGCGATTTCGGAGAAATCGCCGACAGGGAATGCCCCACACCGGCGGCGTTCCAAAAAATCCCAGTTGCAATCTTTCGCGGATTGATATACTAATCACGCGTTCACTAGGTGGCATCAACGAGCAACACTCTCAAGGATCGATCATGGCAGCCAAGGCCAAGGCGTCGCGGGCCGCAGACTCCGAACAACTCAGCACCAACCCTCTGCTCAACAACGCCCTCGGGCAGATCGAGAAGGCGTTCGGCAGCGGCTCGATCATGCGGCTGTCCGACCCGCACCACGCCGCCGTCGAGGGGATTTCGACGGGGTGTCTGTCGCTCGATCTGGCGATTGGAGCCAATGGATTTCCTCGCGGCCGAATCATCGAGCTGTTCGGACCGGAATCGAGCGGTAAGACGACTTTGGCGTTGCATGTGATCGCCAGTGCCCAGAAGGGCGGGGGGATCGCAGCCTTTATCGATGCGGAACATGCCCTCGACCCGAGCTGGGCCAAGCGGCTGGGGGTCAACCTGGAAGAGCTGCTGGTCAGCCAGCCGAGCCACGGGGAAGAGGCTCTGCAGATTGCGGAAATGCTGATCAAGTCGAATGCGGTCGACGTGATCGTGATCGACTCGGTGGCGGCGCTGGTGCCGAAGGCCGAACTCGATGGCGAAATCGGCGATAAGCACGTCGGTCTGCAGGCCCGCATGATGAGCCAGGCGATGCGCAAGCTGACCGGCGTGATCTCCAAGGCCAAGACCTGCGTGATCTTTATCAATCAGATCCGCGAAAAGATCGGCGTGATGTTCGGCAGCCCCGAAACGACGCCCGGCGGTCGCGCCTTGAAGTTCGCAGCCTCGGTCCGGGCCGATGTCCGCAAGATTGCGACGCTGAATGATGGCGACAAGCCGATCGGCATCCGAATGAAGGTCAAACTGGTCAAGAACAAGATCGCCCCGCCGTTCCGCATTTCGGAGTTCGACATGCTGGGCACCCGCGGAATCAGCCTGGAGGGGGACGTCCTCGACATGGCTGTTGCTGCGGGCTTCATTGCCAAGAGCGGTTCGTGGTTCGTCCACGGAAATACCAAGCTCGGCCAAGGCCGCGAAAAGGCCCGGGCCTACCTGGAAGAGAATCCCTCCATCCTGCAGGAACTGAAGGAGCAGATTCTGGCGGCCAAAGCCTCGGGCGAACTGGCTGATGCCGGCGGAGCCGCCGCCGAAGAGTAGGGCTCGGCTCGAGAATTCTGGCGAGCTGGTGGCCGTGAGGCCCCGGACAATTGGTTCACTGCGGCTTCACCACTGCGGGAGCGTCCGCTTTGACGCTCCCCGCAGTTTGGACCGGCTTCGGAACTACCACAGGTGTATCCGCCGGGGCGGGAATGTACTGGTAGGTCGCCTGGCTGTCCTTGGCGATCTCTCTGAGGTTCGCCTCGCCTTCCTTGCCACCAAAACCTACGGTGTGAATCGGAACGCGGCCCCGGTTCACTTCCCGGACGGAGCGGACGGAGCGGTACGAGAAGTCCCCGTCGGTAAGAAAGTAGACCTTGTCGGGCCGCAGCTTCAGGGCCATCAACAGTGCCGACTCTGGATTCGTCTGGCCCTGGGCCCGCAGCTTGAAGATCCACTCCATGTAGGGCTGCACGATCGCGGGCTCGGCGGGGATCATATCCCGAGCGGGCATCGGGATCGGTTCGGTATTGAAGAACACGACGAAGAACTTCTGGTCCGCAGTCATCTTGCGGACCGTGTTGTAGATCTCAATCTTCACCCGCCCGAGCCGGTTCTTGGCTTCGCCGGGGTAGGGGGCATTCATGCTGCGCGAGGCATCGACCACAAACACGATCCGGTCTCCGGTCAGATCTAGGCCGAAGAACCCCTCGCCATCGGCGTTCCCCTCGCCGCTGCCCGTCCCGCCCCCTACGCCGCTGTCGCCGATCACTTCTGTGTAGTTCAGGTCAGTTCCGGTTCCGATCGCCAGCGGTCGCTCAGCCAGCAGAGTCTCGGCATCCGGGATCAATTCCACCGGAGCGGCATCCGCCAGCGGATTCGGGCTGCCGCCGGACGGAGTCGGCTGCCACTGCGTCAGGTTCATGACGATCGGGGTCGCCGTCGCCTCTTCGGGCGTCTCTTCAGTCGAGATCTCCAGCTGGGGGATCGACTCAATGGCGGGAGGGGCGAGGGCAATGGCCGCTCCAATCCCCAGCCCCGTTAAATGTACCACCAGCGAGATTCCCAGGGCTCCCCAGGGAATCGCTTTGACAATCGCTGGTGACGCCAGATCAGCCACGTCCCGATTCGCCTCCGGATCAGCTATCAGTCCGACCGTCCATCCATCGACTCAATCCGTTCCTCCAAATCAGCCAGTCAGGCACAAACCCTACGACCGTTACATCCGTGCAAGTGAAATCGGAGGGCAGTGGAGATCGGAGGCATGGCCTCGATCAACGTAGGACAGACAATCCTGTCTGTCCCACGCATTCCGGGGATCCGCCTTCCCGCTCATCGTGGGGCAGGCAAGATTGCCTACCCGACGTACCGCCACCGTTCCGTGGCGTTTTGTCTCTCCACCACTGCCCATTCCCCATTCCCCACTGCCCCTCTCAGGCAATGATCTCCTTCAGCACCTGCCCCTCGTCCGTGGGCCCGATCAGCCG
>Ga0315901_10005781_pt1 | contig 14956 bp, 14 predicted proteins | sample LakEriMetagenome_10_FD_203761 | JGI IMG/M metagenome (GOLD analysis project Ga0315901, IMG submission 203761) | Freshwater fungal communities from buoy surface, Lake Erie, Ohio, United States - Buoy 2 MA116 | ecosystem: Environmental > Aquatic > Freshwater > Lake | place: USA: Lake Erie, Ohio... | reverse complement strand
CGCGCGACGTGCTGTTCCTCGCCCGGGAAGCCTGATGCTCGAAGCCTTTTTCGCCTCCACCGCCGTCGTCGCCCTGGCCGAAATCGGCGACAAGACCATGCTGCTGGCGATCGTGCTGGCCGCCCGGCTGCGCGCGCCGGTGGCCATCCTGCTGGGGATCCTGGTGGCGACGCTCGCCAACCACGCGCTTGCCGCGCTGGTCGGCAGCCAGGTCGCCGGGCTGATCGACGCGCCGTGGTTCCGCATTGCCGTGGCGCTGGGCTTCATCGCCATGGCGGCCTGGACCCTAGTACCCGACAAGCTGGACGATGACGATGACAGCGCGGCCCACCGGGGCAGCGCCTTCCTGACCACGCTGGTCGCCTTCTTTCTGGTCGAGATGGGCGACAAGACCCAGGTCGCCACCATTGCGCTCGGCGCACAGTATCACAGCGTGATCATTGTTGCGGCAGGCACCACGCTGGGCATGATGCTGGCCAATACGCCAGCGGTGTTCCTGGGCGAAAAGCTGGTCGAGAAGGTCTCGCTCAAGCTCACCCGCACCCTTGCCGCGCTACTGTTCCTGGTCCTGGGCCTGTGGCAGCTGGCCGAAACGCTGGGCTGGCTCGGGTAAATACGTGGTTGCGCTGATGGGCAGGTGCGATAGGTTCCTGCCCCATGTGGCTGCTCGGCAAAATGCTCGGCAGGCTGATCCGCAGGGGTCAGCTGATCGTCACCGACCATGATGGCCGGGAGTACCGCTTTGGCGATCCGGCCAGCAGTCCCCTGCGCATCCGCCTGACCGACAGCAAGGCCGCCTGGCACATCGCCCGCGATCCCCGGATCGGCACGGGTGAGGCCTATATGGACGGGCGGCTGGTGATCGAACCACCGCACGACGTGCGCGATTTCATCCTGTTCGTGATGAGCCAGGGCGATGGCGGCGCGGTGCGTGCCGCGAGCCCGCTGCGCCGCCTGGCTGACCGGATCGGTTCGGTCCTTGACCAGAACAATTACCGCGCCCGCGCCCGCCAGAACGTCGAGCACCACTATGACCTGAACCGCCGGTTCTATGAGCTGTTCCTCGATGCCGACCGGCAATATACCATGGCCCTGTGGCGTGACCCGAATGGGACGCTGGAACAGGCCCAGATCGAGAAGAAGGCGCTGATCGCGGCCAAGCTCAGGATCGGACCCGGCCAGCGGGTCCTGGACATCGGTTCCGGCTGGGGCGGCTTCGCGCTGTTCCTGAACCGGCACTATGGCTGCGAGGTGCTGGGCGTCAGCCTTGCGCCGGACCAGGTTCAGTTTGCCCAGGAACGCGCCGCTGCGGCCGGGGTGGCGGACAAGGTCAAGTTCCAGCTGATCGACTATCGCGACGTGACCGACACCTTCGACCGGGTCGCCAGCGTCGGCATGTTCGAACATGTCGGCCTGCGCAATTACGACGAATACTTCGCCAAGTGCTTCGACCTGCTCAAGCCCGACGGGGTGATGCTGACCCACACGATCGGGCGGCTGAAAGGCAACGGCGGGACCGACAAGTGGAACCGCAAATACATCTTCCCCGGCCACTACCTGCCCAAGATCAGCCAGATGGCCGCATCGCTTGAGAACACCGGCTGGGAAATCGCCGACCTTGAAGTGATGCGCTATCACTATGCCCACACCCTGGCCGAATGGTACCGCCGCACCACGGCGAACCGCGAGGAGATCGTCGAGCTTTTTGACGCCCGCTTCTTCCGGATGTGGCAGTTCTACCTCGCCGGGGCCGAACAGGGCTTCCGCCACGGCCAGCTGGTCAACTTCCAGTTCCTGAGCACCCGGCGGCGCGATGCCCTGCCGATGACCCGCGACTGGATCGAGCGCGAGGCCGCCCGGCTGGTCGCGGCCGAGGCGAAGTTATCCGCCTGACGCCTGGTCGGGCCAGGCCTCGTTCATGGCCTGCCAGCTCAAGGCCACCAGCGCCTCCAGCACGGCCAGGTCCACGTCGGCCAGCTTGGTGATGTAGAGGCAACTCTTGCCGGTCTTGTGCTTGCCAAGGCGCGCGAACAGGGCGTCGGCCTCGGCCTGGTGATTGCAGTAATTGCCCATCAGGTAGACCGTCATCGCCGCCTTGCGGGGTGAGAACCCGGCGCGGCACATGGTCCCCTCCCGGCCGCTGTCATAGCGATAGCTGTAGCTGCCATAGCCGATGATCGAAGGACCCCACAGCTGCGGCTCATGCCCGGTGACCCGGCGATGCAGCGCATCGATAACCGCCGCCGCCTCGCGCCGCCGGGCATCCGGCACGGCGGCGATGAAGTCAGCCACGCTGGCCGTAGTCGGCTTGGTCTTGAGTTCTGCCTTGGCCATCGGCTTGCCCTCCCGCCCCCCTTGGCTTAGGGGCCGGGGCGAATCCTATCAGCAGACCAGCGGAATTCCAGCCATGAGCGACATCAAGCGTGTAGTCCTCGCCTATTCGGGCGGCCTCGATACCTCGGTGATCCTGAAGTGGCTGCAGGTGACCTATGGCTGCGAAGTGGTGACTTTCACCGCCGACCTGGGCCAGGGCGAGGAGCTGGAACCGGCCCGTGCCAAGGCCAAGCTGATGGGCGTGCCCGATCACCACATCTACATCGATGACCTGCGCGAGGAATTCGTGCGCGATTTCGTCTTCCCGATGATGCGCGCCAATGCCCGCTACGAAGGCGATTACCTGCTGGGCACCTCGATCGCTCGCCCGCTCATTTCCAAGCGCCTGATCGAGATCGCGCGCGAAACCGGTGCCGATGCCGTGGCCCACGGCGCGACCGGCAAGGGCAATGACCAGGTCCGGTTCGAACTGTCGGCCTATGCGCTGGAACCCTCGATCAAGGTGATCGCCCCCTGGCGCGAATGGGACCTGACCAGCCGCACCGCGCTGATCGCCTGGGCCGAAGCGCACCAGATCCCGGTGCCCAAGGACAAGCGCGGCGAAAGCCCGTTCTCGACCGACGCCAACCTCCTCCACACCTCGTCCGAGGGCAAGGTGCTGGAAGATCCGTGGGAAGAAATCCCGGACTATGTCTATTCGCGCACGGTCAACCCGGAGGACGCGCCCGACGCGCCCGAATACATCACCATCGATTTCGAACGCGGCGATGGCGTGGCGCTGAATGGGCAGGCGATGTCGCCCGCCACGCTGCTGGCCGCGCTCAACGATCTTGGCCGCAAGCACGGCATCGGCCGGCTCGACCTGGTCGAGAACCGCTTCGTCGGCATGAAGAGCCGCGGCATGTACGAGACCCCGGGCGGCGAGATCTATGCCCGCGCCCACCGCGGGATCGAATCGATCACGCTCGATCGGGGTGCCGCGCACCTCAAGGACGAGCTGATGCCGAAGTATGCCGAGCTGATCTACAATGGCTTCTGGTTCGCGCCTGAGCGCGAGATGCTGCAGGCGGCGATCGACCACAGCCAGGCCAAGGTTTCGGGCACGGTGCGGCTGAAGCTCTACAAGGGCAATGCCAGCGTGGTGGGCCGCAAGAGCTCCAACTCGCTTTACAGCGAACGCCACGTCACCTTCGAGGATGATGCCGGCGCCTATGACCAGAAGGACGCGGCGGGCTTCATCAAGCTCAACGCGCTCCGGTTGCGCCTCTTGGCCCAGCGGGATCGGTAAAAAACCGCGCCAAATGACGGTGCGAATTGATTCTGTCCACAGCACCAGACCACTTATCCACGGCCAAAGCGGGCATCTGTGGATAAGTGAGTCATTTTCTGCTTGCGCGACTCGGTATTGAGGCGCAGCTTTCAGGTGTCGGAAGGCTAGACCGAACCGGAACTTCCAGCGGGAAACCGCTGAAAGGAAAGGGGAAAACGCAACCTTCAGATGCTGGCAGCGATGCCCGCAGCAGTGTCGGAAAACACGCGGGAAAAGCTCTTCGGAGCGGCTCACGCGAACCGCAGATGCAGCGAGCGGCGCGCGGTCGGGAAGACTGCTCCAGGCAGTCGGGACGGCAGACAGAAAGCCGGGCTTCGGCCAGGCAGAAGGAAAGCCGGAAACGACAGGTCGGGCAGCGGTCACGGAACCGCCAGGCGGCACGGGGAAGGCACGATCGGCTTGCCGAGAAACGCCAGAACCGCCGCCTGACGGAACCGGACGCCGGAAGCAGACCGGGCAAGGAAAGCCGGCTCTCACGAGCCACCGGAATGTGCGAGACAGTGGGGAATGCAAGGCTTCGGCCCGGCGGACCCAGGCCCGATGCGACGAGCATCACGATGCAAGAGCACTCACGGTGCGATGGCACGCGAGGTGGTCGATAACGCATCACCGCGGCTCAGCTGTCCAGGACGACCCCGGGAAAGGCGATCGCCCAAACTGGTCCGGAAAGTAGAACGGCGTAGCGTGGGGCTGGTGGCAACACCGGCCCCATTTGCTTTTGGCCCGCCTTGCTTGGTTTTGCGCGGTGCCGTCCTCAATCCGCGAGGAAGCGGTTCTTCAGGTCCAGCATCATCATCAGCGTCGAAATGGCAAAGCTGGCGAAGAGCGGCAGGCTCTTCGCTTCGTCGAAGAACAGCGTCAGCACCACCAGCCCGGCCATGGCCGCGCGATTGACCAGCAGCAGGCGCGGCTCGGCCAGGTCGCCGGACAGGAACTGTTGCCCGAAACTCCATTCCTTGCGCTTGCGGGCGAGGCGCGCTTCGTAATCGGGCACCCGTCGCACCAGCGCCAGTTCCACCACGGTCACCAGTGCCAGCAGCGCCGCAAACCCGCCGACCAGCCAGTCGGTGGTCCGGAGATAAGGCGCGGTGGCAGCGGGCCAGATCAGGGCGAGCACGGGAAACAGCACGCCCCACCAGGCGAGCACCAGCGCGGGCAGCATCAGCCGGTCGCTCCAGTGGTCTTCGCTCATCGCCTGCTCCCCGCCTCCCCCGCGCCGCTAGCGCAGAAACAGACTGGCGAGTTCGACATGCGTTGACCAGCGGAATTGTCCGACCGGGCGCAGTTCCTTTAGCACGAATCCCGCGTCGACCAGCATGGCCGCGTCCTTGGCCCAGCTGGCCGGGTTGCAGCTGATATAGACCACACGGTCCACGGTGCTGTCGGCGATCCGCTCGACCTGTTCCCGCGCCCCGGCGCGCGGGGGATCGAGCAGGACGGCGGCAAAGCGGTTCAGCTCGTCGGGCAACAGCGGGTTGCGGAACAGGTCGCGGTGCAGCGCGTGGACCGGCAGGCCGCTGCGGCCCGCCGCGGCCTTGCAGGCGTGGTGCGCGGCGCGTTCGGCCTCGGCCGCCAGGACCTTGGTTTCCGGCCCGGCCAGCGCGAAGGCGAAAGTGCCAAGGCCGGAAAACAGGTCGAGCACGGTGGCGCTGCCCGCCAGCCACTCGCGCGCCGCCGCCACCAGCGCCGCTTCGCCGTCCACCGTCGCCTGCAGGAAGGCGCCGGGCGGGAACGGCACGGCGACGCCCGACAGGGTGACGGTAACCGGCTCCGGCTCCCACACCGTATCGGGGCCATAGCCCGCATCCAGCGTCAACCGCGCCAGGGCATGATCGCGGGCGAAATCGAGCAGCAGCTCGGTCAGCGCCAGCCCCTCGGCGGCAAGGCCCTTGATGCCGAGGTCCAGCCCCTGGTCGGTGACGGTCAGCTCGAGATCGGCGGCGAGTTTCGCATGGGCATGCTTGCCCGGCTTGCCCTTGGCCTTGGGGGCAACCTGCCCCTGCCCGAGCTTGATCAGCAGCTTGCGCAAGGCGGGCAGGATCTCGACGATTTCGGGTCGCAGCACCGGGCATTCGCTGAGTTCGACCAGCCGGTGCGACCTCGCCTCGCGATAGCCGATCACCACCCGCCCCTGGCTGCTTTCGGCGCGCAAGGACGCGCGGCGGCGGCTGGCGAGCGGGGAAAGGTGCGGCGGGGTAATATGCTCGGCGCCCAGTTCCTGCGCTGAGGAAGCATTGCTGACCCGCGCCTCGACAAAATCGGCCAGGCTCGCCTCATCGAGCTGTTGCAGCTGGCATCCGCCGCAGCGGCCGAAGTGGCGGCAGGGCGGATCGACATGGTGCGGCCCGCGCTCCACGCTGCCATCGGCATGGAGCAGGTCGCCCGGCGCCGTGCCCCAGGCAAAGCGGCCCGAGGCGGTAACACCATCGCCCTTGGCGGCGATGCGGATGATTTCTTCGGCGGGTTCGGTCACAGGCAGGCGGCGTAGGCGCTTGCCACGTGCTCCGCAAGCTGCCCGGCGGCAAAGGGCGCCTGGGTGCGCCGCGCCGCCTCGCCGTGGAGCCAGACGCCTTCGCAAGCGGCGGTGAAGGCCTCCACCCCGCAAGCGAGGCGGCTGGCGATGGCCCCGGCCAGCACATCGCCCGTCCCGGCGATCGACAGCCAACTCGATGCGCGCGGGGCAAAGGCCAGCGCGCCATCGGGCCCGGCAACCAGCGTATCGGCCCCCTTGGCCACGATCACCATGTCGCTGGCCCGCGCCAGCGCCTCGGCCCGCTGGACCTTGCTGCCTGCCCCATCAAGGCCAAAGGCGCGTTCCAGCGCGAACAGTTCGCCATCGTGCGGCGTGGCGATCAACGGCGCGCTGCGCTCGGCCAGTTGCCGCGCCCCCAGCAGGACCAGCGCATCGGCATCGAGCACGGCCGGGATCGGTTCGGACAGGGCAATCGCCAGCCGCTCGCGCGCCGTGGCATCGCGGCCCAGCCCCGGCCCGACCAGCAGCGCGGCATAGCGGCTGTCGGTCAACACATTGGCCAAGGGCGCGCGATCGACGACCAGGTCGGGCGGCGCGGCCGCCGCCTCGCCCAGCAGCTTGACGTAACCGGCCCCCGCCCCCTGCGCCGCGCGCGCCGCCAGCAGCGCCGCGCCCGGCATGGCCCCGGTCACCACGCCCAGCAGGCCGCGGGTGTATTTGTGGGCGCTGGGCGCAGGCGCGGCGAGGACCGGGCGGGCAATCACGCTGGCGGCCGCCTCCGCGCGCGCCACCCCGATCCCGACCAGCCGCAGTTCGCCCATCATGGCCGCTGCAGGTAGCAGGAAGTGCGCGGGCTTCCACGCCCCCAGCGCCAGGGTCAGGTGCCAGTCGGGCAGGCCGGTGCTGAGCAGCATGCCATTGTCGGCATCGACACCGCTCGGCAGGTCGACCGCCACTCGGCGCGGGTGGCTGGCGGCAAGACGGCACAGCAGCGCCAGGTCATCGGCTTCGAGCGGGCGGGCGAGGCCGGTGCCGAACAGGCAATCGACCAGCACTTCGCCAATGGGCTCGGCATCCCGGCCCAGCACCGCGCCCTGGTAAAGCTGGCGGGCGACTTGCGCGGCGGCGGTCTTCGGCTTGTTCGCGGCGATCACGCTCACCGCCCCGCCCCGCTCGCGGATCGCCTCGGCAATCACATAGCCGTCGCCGCCATTGTTGCCGGGGCCGCACAGCACGGTGACGGGTCTGCCGCCCGAAATGCGCCAGACCCATTCGGCCGCGCCGCGCCCGGCCCGCTGCATCAGTTCATCAACCGAAGTGCCCGCGGCGACCAGTGCGCCTTCAGCATAGCGCATCTGCGCGGCGGTGAGCACCTGGTTACTGTTGTGGTACATCGGTGTGCCCGTTTGGTGCCTGTACAGGGACCACGTAACGATCATCGCCCAGGATCACTTCCCAGCGCTCACCCTCCGGCCCGGACTTGCGCGCCGACTGGCTCTGGTCTGCCCCGTCGGCGGCCAGTAGCTGCTGCCCATCGGCACTCGCGACCAGCCGCCGGAACTTGCCATCGGGGTGGCGCAGGACAAAGGCCGCACGGCCCTCCTCACTCACCCGCTCAAGCCCGCATTCCTGCGCGAAATGCGCCGATCCGCCGAGCGAACACCAGACCTGCTCCGCCACTTCCGGCGGCTTGGCTACGCCCCCGCCGCAAGCGGCGAGCAGCGGCAGCAGGATCAGGCTAGATGTCCGCGTAGACATGGGTCTCGGCCTTGGCCCCCGGGTGCGTTACCGCCCCCTTATAGGCCGGGCCGACGATCTGTGCATAGCGCCACAGCGCCCCGGCGTTGTAATCGTGCCCGCGCGGCTGCCAGCCCTTGCGGCGCTCGGCCAGTTCCGCCTCGTCCACTTCCAACTCGATAGTCCCGGCTTCGGCGTCGATGGCGATCATGTCGCCATCGCGAACCAGCGCGATCGGTCCGCAATCGGCGGCTTCCGGGCCGACATGGCCGATGCAGAAGCCGCGCGTCGCACCCGAAAAGCGCCCGTCGGTGATCAGCGCCACCTTCTCGCCCATGCCCTGGCCATAAAGCGCGGCGGTGGTCGCCAGCATCTCGCGCATGCCGGGGCCGCCCTTGGGCCCTTCGTTGCGGATCACGATCACGCTGCCTTCGCGGATCGCCTTGGCTTCGACCGCGGCAAAGGCGTCCTCCTCGCATTCGAAGACCTGGGCCGGGCCGCGGAACTGCAGCCGCGCCATGCCGGCCACCTTCACGATCGCCCCGTCGGGCGCCAGCGAGCCGCGCAGGCCAACCACGCCGCCAGTCGGCATCAGCGGGCTCTTCACGTCGTAGATCACCTTCTGGTCCGGGTTCCAGGTGATCTCCTCGATGTTCTCGCCCAGGGTCTTGCCGGTCACCGTGATTGGCTCGGGATCGAGGAAGCCGCCGTCAAGCAGCGTCTTCATCACCATGTAGACCCCGCCGGCCTCGTACATGTCCTTGGCGACATACTGCCCGCCGGGCTTGAGATCGGCGATGTAAGGCGTCGACTTGAAGATCTCGGCCACGTCGAACAGGTCGAAATCGATCCCGCATTCGCTGGCCATGGCCGGCAGGTGCAGCGCGGCATTGGTTGACCCGCCCGTGGCCGCGACAACCCGCGCGGCATTTTCGAAAGCGGCGCGGGTGCAGATGGTGCGCGGGCGCAGATTGCGCTCCAGCAGGTTCATCACCTGCTTGCCAGCGGCAATCGCCACCTCCTCACGCGATTTGTAAGGAGCAGGCGCCATGTTGCTGTTTGGCAGGGACAAACCGATGGCCTCACCAACGCAGGCCATGGTGTTGGCGGTGTACTGCCCGCCACAAGCCCCGTGACCCGGACAGGCCGCTTTTTCGATCGCGGTCAGTTCCGACAGCGGGCAGGCCCCGGCCGAATAGCGGCCCACCACCTCGAACACATCCTGCACGGTCAGGTCGCGTTCCTGGTAGCGGCCGGGCAGGATCGACCCGCCATAGACGAAGATCGACGGCACGTTCAGCCGCAGCATGGCCATCATCATCCCGGGCAGGCTCTTGTCGCAACCGGCGAAGCCGACGATCGCGTCGTAGCAGTGCCCGCGCACCGACAGCTCGACCGAATCCGCGATCACCTCACGGCTGACCAGCGAGGAGCGCATGCCCTGGTGGCCCATGGCGATCCCGTCGGTCACGGTAATCGTGTTGAACCGGCGCGGGGTGCCGCCCGCTGCGATCACCCCATCGCGGCAGATGTTCGCCTGGAAATCGAGCGCGGTGTTGCAAGGCGCGGAATCGTTACCGGCCGAGACCACGGCCACGAAGGGCTGGGCGATCTCTTCCTCGGTCATGCCCATCGCGTAATAATAGGAACGCTGGGGCGCACGCTCGGGCCCGACCGAAACATAACGGCTGGGCAGACGGCTCTTGTCGAAGCGGGTGGTCATTTTCGGTCCTTGCGAATGGCACTTTGCGCAATTCGCCCTGCCTTCAGGACAGCGAAAGCGCAACCCTGTTACACAACCGCGCGAGCAGTTCGGCCCATTTTGCCTGCTGCTGCGGGCTGGCCACTTCATCCTGGCGCAGTTCGATGCCGAGGTAGGGGCGACCCTCCGCCTCGCAGTGGCGGTTCATCGTGTAGTTCAGAAGCTTGCCCGAATAGGGCAGCTGATCGCCCACGATCAGCCCCTCAGCCTCCAGCAGCGGGATCGCCAGCCGGGCGGCGCGATCATCCTCGTTGTAAAGGACGCCGACCTGCCAGGGGCGCGGCTCGTCGCTGGTCGCCAGTTGCGGCGTGAAGCTGTGGAGCGAGAGGACCAGTGCCGGAGGCACATCGTCCAGCAAGGTCGCCAGCGCGGTGTGATAGGGCTCGTGGAAGCGGGCAATCCGGGCGAGATGCCCGGCATGATCCAGCGCATTGCCGGGGATGGCATGGCCATCGCTGGCAATTGGGATCACTGCGGGAGCATGCGGCTCGCGGTTCAGGTCGCAGACCAGGCGGCTGATATTGCCCTGGAACGCGGCGGCGCCGGGCTGGCGAGCCATTTCGGCGCCAACTTCGGCCACGCCCAGATCGACCGCGACGTGCTGGCCCAGCAGCGCCGGATCGATGCCCAGGTCGATATCGTCCGGCACACGGTTGCTGGCATGGTCCGACACGACCAGGATCCCGCCAAAGCGCGGCGTGCCGAGCAGGCGAAAGGCCTCGTGCTCCTTCACCGCAGCGCCCCGGCCAGGGTCCACCAGCCCGCGGGCATGGCCGCTTGCGCGGCATCGCGCTGGGCCGCGCTGTCATAAAGCGCGAAACAGGTCGCACCCGAACCGGACATGCGTGCCAGCCACGGCCCGGTCTGGCGCAGCGCGGCCAGCACATCGCCAATCGCCGGGCACAGCGCCAGCGCGGGGGCTTCCAGATCGTTGCGCCCGGCCAGCGCGATCTCGCGCACCGATCCGGCGGGCAAAGGACCGTGATCGATCCCGTCCCAGCCCTTGAACACCGGCCCGGTGCTGAGCGGCAGGCGGGGATTGACCAGCAGGACCGGCGTTCCGGCGAGATCGCTTGCGACAGGCTCCAGCTCCTCCCCCACCCCGCGCCCGACGCAGGTTTCGGAACGGACGCAGGCAGGCACATCGGCCCCCAGCTTCAGCGCGCGGGCGGGCCAGTCAGCGGGCAGGCCATATTCACGCTCGACCAGCCGAAACAGCGCCCCAGCATCGGCCGAGCCGCCGCCAAGGCCAGCGGCGACCGGCAGGTTCTTTTCCAGCGTCACCGCCCAGCCTTGCTGGCGTGGCAGCGCGGCAAGCGCCTCCATCACGATATTGTCGAACGGATCGTCCAGCGTCCCCGCGAACTCGCCCAGCACGTGCAGGCTGTCCCGCTCGGCCGGAGCAACGCTCAGCCGATCGCCCGCATCGACGAAGGCGAACAGCGTTTCCAGCTCGTGATAGCCATCCTCGCGCCGCCGCCGAACGTGCAGCGCGAGGTTGATCTTGGCAAAGGCGGTTTCGATCATGCTTCCTCCCCGGCACGGGGAGGGGGACCATCCGCAGGATGGTGGAGGGGCACAGGCGTGTTCTCCCTCCCTCGCTTTGCCCGATCGACGCAGATCTCGACAATTCTCGTAACCACAGCCGACAAATCATCCAGTATCAACTTGGCAGGAATGCGTGTCGTCGCGACCTGCTGCGATCGCAGCCATGCGCTACGCCTTGCGTCGCTGCTTGCCACACCGCCCGTCGCATGAGCAAAGCCATCGACTTCAATCGCGAGCCGGACAGCAGCACAATAGAAGTCCAGGACATATACTCCGGCTGGATGCTGTCGCCGGAACTTGAAGCCACCAGGCCGCTTGCGCAGTTCGCGCCATAGCAAGCCTTCGGGCAGGCTCATTTCGCTGCGCAGCTTGCGGGCCCGTTTGACTGTGTCCGTGGGTCCAGTGATCACTGGCCTGTGCCCCTCCACCATCCCGGAACTAGTCCGGGATGGTCCCCCTCCCCGTTCCGGGGAGGAATGCTCACATATTCGGATAGTTCGGCCCGCCGCCGCCTTCCGGCGTGACCCAGTTGATGTTCTGGGTCCTGTCCTTGATGTCGCAGGTCTTGCAGTGGACGCAGTTCTGGGCGTTGATCTGGAGGCGCGGATTGCCTTCCTCGACGCCAAGGAACTCGTACACGCCCGCCGGGCAGTACCGCGCCTCAGGCCCGGCATAGAGCTTGAGGTTGATTTCCACCGGCACCGCCGGGTCCTTCAGCTGCAGGTGGCAGGGCTGGTCTTCCTCGTGGTTGGTGAAGGACAGCGCCACGCTGGACAGGCGATCGAAGCTGATCACGCCGTCGGGCTTGGGATAGTTGATCGGCTTGTAAAGATCAGCCCGCCCGGTCGATTCGCAATCGCGGTGGTGGCCCATCACCGGCAGGATCGGCAGCTTGAGATAGCGCAGCCACATGTCGAGCCCGGCGAAGACCGTGCCGATATCGCCGCCGAACTTGGCGACCATCGGTTCGGCGTTCTGGACCAGCTTCAGCTCCTTGGCGATCCAGCTGTCCCGCACGGCGGCGTCATATTCGGCCATCGAGTCGTGTTCGCGGCCAGCGGCAATCGCGGCCGCCGCGGCTTCGGCGGCCAACATCCCGCTCTTCATCGCGGTGTGGCTGCCCTTGATGCGCGGCACGTTGACGAAGCCGGCCGAGCACCCGATCAGCGCGCCGCCCGGGAAATCGAGCTTGGGCACCGATTGCCAGCCGCCCTCGTTGATCGCGCGCGCACCATAGGACACGCGGCGCCCGCCTTCCAGGATCGCGCGGATTTCCGGGTGCTGCTTCCAGCGCTGGAATTCCTCGAACGGATAGACGTAAGGGTTCTTGTAATCGAGCGCAGTCACGAAGCCGAGCGCGACCTGGTTGTTCGCCTGGTGGTAAAGGAACCCGCCGCCCCAGCTGTCGCTTTCAGTGAGCGGCCAGCCCTGGGTGTGGAGCACCCGGCCCGGCACATGCTTGGCCGGATCGATGTCCCACAGTTCCTTTATGCCGATGCCATAGACCTGCGGTTCGCAGTTTGCCTCAAGGTCAAACTTCGCCTTCAGCGTCTTGGTCAGGTGGCCGCGCGCGCCTTCGGCAAAGAAGGTGTACTTGGCGTGCAGTTCCATGCCGGGCTGGTATTCGCCCTTGTGGCTGCCATCCTTGGCCACGCCCATGTCCTGGGTAGCGACGCCCTTGACCGAGCCATCCTCGTTATAAAGCACTTCCGAAGCGGGGAAGCCGGGGAAGATTTCGACGCCCAGTTCTTCGGCCTTGCCCGCCAGCCAGCGGCAAAGGTTGCCAAGCGACCCGGTGTAATTGCCGTTGTTCGACATGAACGGCGGCATCGGCCAGTGCGGCACTTCGAACTTGCCGGTCGCGGACAGAACCCAGTGCCAGTTGTCGGTCACCGGGGTTTCGGCCATGGGGCAGCCATCGTCGCGCCAGTTGGGCAGCAGCTCGTCCAGCGCCTTGGGATCGACCACCGCGCCCGACAGGATGTGGGCGCCCACTTCCGAACCCTTTTCCAGGATGCAGACCGAAAGATCGGCGTTCACCTGTTTCAGCCGGATCGCCGCGGCAAGGCCGGCCGGGCCGCCACCGACGATGACGACGTCATAGGGCATGGATTCGCGTTCGCTCATGGGTCCCACCTGTTAGGGGTTAAACGTGCGGTTGAGCCTTGAAAGCTGGCTTGCGGCAGGTCAAGACCGCAAATGTGAACAATCCCGCCCAAACCGACCCGGCCAGCGATCCCCGCATGGCCCTTGCCGCCGTGCTCGACTGGTGGCGCGAGGCCGGGGTGGACCATGCCTTTGGCGATGAACCGCGCGCCTGGCTGGCCGAAGAGCAGGCACCGGAAACGGAAACGCCGCGCGCCGTCACTGCGCAACCGGCCTTTGCGCCACCGCCGCCACCGCCCGCCGAGCGCATCGCCGGAGTGGATGCCCTGCCCGCCACGCTGGCCGAATTCCGCGCCTGGTGGCTGACCGAACCCTCGCTCGACAGTGGCCAGGTGGCGAACCGGGTGCCGCCGCGCGGGGCGGAAGGCGCGGCGCTGATGGTGCTGGTCGATCACCCCGAGGCCGAGGATGGCGAACAACTGCTGTCCGGGCCGCAGGGACGACTGCTGAACGCGATGCTGGCGGCGATGGGGCTTGGCCCGGATGCTGCCTATGTCGCCTCCTGCCTGCCGCGCCACATGCCACTGCCGGACTGGGCGGCGCTTGATGCCGCCGGGCTGGGCCAGGCGGTGCGCCATCACGTCGCGCTTGCCCGGCCAGAGCGGCTGCTGGTGTTCGGGCGGCACATCCTGCCGCTCTTGGGCCACGATCCAACGAAAACCGCTGAACCTTTACGCCGTTTTAACCATGAGGGCCGGACTATTCCGCTACTAAGCGTGGCGGGGCTGGCGGTGCTTGCCACGAAACCGCGTGGCAAGGCCGCCCTGTGGCAGGCCTGGCTGGACTGGACGGAACAGGGATCGGTGTGACCATACGGCTTCGCAGGATCATTCTGGCAATCGGACTGGTGGGCTCGAGCCTCGCCGCCACTGCGCCGGCCATGGCGAACAGCGCCGCGGTCGACTATTTCCGCAACCGCGCCGATCGCAGCGCCGTGCCCAGCCTGCTCAGCCAGGACGAGCGCAGCTATTACCGCGACCTCTTCGCCGCGATCGACAAGGGCGACTGGGCGCGGGTCCAGGCCATGTTCGCCGAAAAGGCCGATGGCCCGCTGCACCACGTGGCGCGGGCGGAGTATTTCCTGGCCCCCGGATCGCCCCGGATCGAGCTGCCGCAACTGAACGAATGGCTGGCCCGTGATGCCAGCCTGCCGCAAGCCGAACAGATCGCCACCCTGGCGCAGAAGCGCGGGGCGACCGAGCTGCCCGCGCTGCCGCAGGCGGGGCGGATGATCACCCAGCCAAGCTTTGCCAAGCGGATCCGCCCGCGCGAGGTCAACGACGGGACCATACCCGCCGCCGTCGCCGCCGCGATCAATGGCCGGGTCAAGGAAGACGATCCGGCCGGAGCCAAGGCCCTGCTCGACGGGATCGACACCCAGCTTTCCCCCGCCACCCGCGCCGAATGGCGCGCCAAGGTGGCCTGGTCCTACTACATCGAGAACGACGATGCCGGCGCCTATGCCCTCGCGCAGACCGTGCAGGAGGGCGAAGGCCCGTGGGTGGCCGAAGGGATGTGGACGGCGGGCCTCGCCGCCTGGCGGCTGGGCGATTGCCAGGGCGCGGGCGATGCCTTTGCCCGCACCACCCGCCAATCGCAGAACAGC
>Ga0315901_10005769_pt1 | contig 14977 bp, 10 predicted proteins | sample LakEriMetagenome_10_FD_203761 | JGI IMG/M metagenome (GOLD analysis project Ga0315901, IMG submission 203761) | Freshwater fungal communities from buoy surface, Lake Erie, Ohio, United States - Buoy 2 MA116 | ecosystem: Environmental > Aquatic > Freshwater > Lake | place: USA: Lake Erie, Ohio... | reverse complement strand
GTGGCGTGATGTAGTTCATAAAATGATTACAAGGCATGAAAATACTTCATGAATTACATTACAACAAACTCCTTTTGGACATTTAAATTGTGGATAGTAAATTCACAGTCTGCCGTTAGCTGCAACCTTAAAAGACTACAGACAATGAAACAAATAATGATAAAAAGAGAAATTTTTCGCCCGACAAGAAATCTATTAATAATGTTGGTACTTCTTGTTTCAGTAAATAACATCCAAGCACAGGCAGTTTGGGACAACACATCATTTGTTCATCGCAATGGACAAGAAATACATAATGGACAAAACAATGCGATCAATCTAGATGGTGTAAACATTGGCTCATGGTTGATGTGGGAAGGATTGATGTGGGGTGGTGGTTTAATTTCCGAAAAAGATATTACCAATAAAATGACATCAGTTATTGGTCCAGTTGCATTTGAAAATTTCAGAGACTCTGTTTACAAAAACTACATTACACGAGCAGATATTATAAGGATTTCAGACGAATGTTATAATGTTGTTCGCATACCCTTTAATCATAATTTATTAGAAGACGATGCAAATCCTTTTGTCTACAAACCTGAAGGTTGGGCGATTCTTGACAGTGTTTTAAAATGGTGCGAAGATTATAATGTTTATGTTGTTTTGGATATGCATGCAGCTCCAGGAGGTCAAGCAAATTGGTTTATAGCAGATCCGGATTCTATAGATTTATGGAGCTCACCCGTTAATAAAAACAGAACGATTCAGCTTTGGAAGGCAATTGCAGACAGATATAGTAATCGTGGAATAATTGCCGCTTACGATTTATTAAACGAACCAAATATTTGGTGGTGGCCTGATTTAGTTAATCTATATAATAATATCATAACAGAAATTCGAACAGTTGACAGCAATCATATGATAATGCTTGAAGGAAATAATTACGCTCAGGACTTCTCTATGTTTACCTCTTTACCTGATTCAAATATTTGTTTCCAATTTCATTATTACACCTTCTTTTTCAGTGCACCCAATATACCAGCATGGACAGCACTTTCCAACACTTTAAATGTTCCAATTTGGTGTGGCGAATGGGGTGAAGATACGTTAGGTGGAATGCAGAATAAATTAACTAACATTATAAGGGATCCTGCCAACAAAATTAGTGGACAAGCATTCTGGACATGGAAAACTGTAACTGTAAGCGGGGAGAATCCACATTGTCTAAATGTAAATAATCATCCTGATTGGAGCAATACCATGTTGTGGGCAACTTACAATTCACCAACCGTAACTGCTTTAGAAATGCAAAATGGAATTGATAATTTTATCATCAATATGAAATTGCAAAACTGTTTAGTAGATACAGGAGTTTTTAATATGTTAAACTTGTGTTCAGTGACAGGCATTCAGAACATCGAAGCACTAAAACATTTAAATGTTTATCCAAATCCATTTACTTCATCTATCAACATAGAGGGCAAATTCGAAAACGAATATTATGAATTATTAAATTCAACGGGACAAATTGTTTGGTCAGGCAAACAAATCAACAATCAAGATTTTTCATCACTGACAAACGGTTTGTATATTTTGAGAATGTATAATGGAAATACGACACAGACGACAAAACTGATTAAGGATTAATACCAATGAAGGAAAGAAAGGCAGCAGCTAACAGCACCTACAAGAAATTGGCGGTTCAGTAGTTAAATGAAGTTTTGTGCTTCGTATCAAGTTCAGTGGTGGCAGACAGTTTTGTGCTCCAAAACCCGCCCGAACGCAAAGCCCGAAATCGTCAGGCTGTGAAATAACTTACAATGCATCGCAAGGGTGTTTTTTTGTTGCTCATATATGCTTCTGTTGATTCATAACATTCATTTAAGCGAAGCCATTTTTTAAGCGGCTATGCGCCACGATAATTTTATCTTTGCGCTATTCGCTTCTAATGAGGTCTGTTTTCGATGCGCACAGACTATCCCTTTATAGTCCGGTTACTTTTATACAACGGTTTGAAAACGGTTGCGGGGTGTGATGTAGTTCATAAAATGATTACAAGGCATGAAAATACATCATGAATTACATTACAACAAACTCCTTTTGGACATTTAAATTGAGGAGAGTATATTCACAGTCTGACGTTATGGGAAATATTAAGTCAAATTGTTAGATATCATAATTGGTAAAACATTTGTGAATTTACAATAAAGAGAAAAAATGAAAAATAAAACAATAACAGCAATTTCAGCTGGGAGCTCTTATTCAATGTTGAAGTTGATTGAATCAAGCCTTGATCCTTACACACGATTTGCATTCGGTCTAGCCGTTGGGTCTGGAATAGTTTTTAAACGTGGGGACGAAAATCCTGTAGCGCTATCCTTAGGTATAGGTATTATTATTGGTAGCGCATTGCAATTAATTGATGTTGCAAAGGGAGGTCGGTTAATTAAAAACCAATGCAATTTACCAGTTTATATAATCGGCGAAAATGTTGGTGTGTCTGTTCTTGAATATGGTAAAGTTCCATCAGGTAATATAGATGGTTTCTCATTCAAGGGATTAAATGGTGTTTTTAAACTTTCTGATGGTGTATATGCAAAAATTAATACACACAATTCAATTCAATATACTCCTGGACTTGGCCGATTTATTAACCAAAGTTTAAGAAGTGGGGGCTATAAATCAAAACAATGGGTTGACCGGCAAACTGATCTTCGTTGGAAAGAATTATACAATAAATCAATTTAATACTGTGCATAACAGCGTGCAAGCGCCATAGCCCTGCCGCAAAACCTGCCCCGATTTCGGGGCGCAAAACAGGGCTACGCTCGCCAGCACGCAAACCGATTAAAGCAAACTAAAATAAACACTATATGGAAAAAATATCAGGATATAATATACCACTTCATCAAGAGGTGATTTCAGATTTTATTTTTCACATCCGCAAGTATCTGCAAAGTCGTGGACTACAATACGATTTTAAAGTTGCCCCAGAAGTAATACTGAGAAATGAGGATTTAAAAGATGGATATATAATCCCTGACATTTCAGTGAAAAAATGGGAAAGTTCATGGAATCAACCTGAAATGATTATAGAAGTAACCAGAAATAGAAGCTGGAATACTGATATTAAAAAGGTAAGAAAAGCTATTAAAGAGGTTAGATCACTGAAAGAGGTATTTGTTTTTAATATTGAGGAATCTGAATGTTGGAGAATCAGTAAACCTGATTTTGATGAGGAAGATGGAAACTGCTTTTCAGGAGTTCTTAAATTTGATCTCAAAAATTGTTTGAGGGGGTAATCTGCTTATAACAGCGGCTTGGCAATATGACTGGGTATCGGTTTTAAGAAATTTAATTGGTGGTTTTGAAACTATTCATCATAATAAGAATAATGGAAAAATGCCGCCACATCGCCAAGCCGCAAACTGTCAGGCTGTGAAATAACTTACAATGCATCGCAACGGTGTTTTTTGTTGCTCATATATGCTCCTATTGCCTCATGAAATTCATTTAAAAGAAACCATGAAATTCACGGTTGCATTAATAAATACTCACTAATAGCTAAATATTCATGAAGCTAAAAAAATACGTATTACCCTCTACACTGATTTTTTTGTTCATTGCTTTTCAAATAGTTAAAGCTCTCGAACAAGCTCCTCCTCCAGGCAAATACGATACCACAAATTATCCTGAAGACAGAGCATTTATGAATTCAATCTCTAATATTTTCGACCCTTCTCTTTCATTAAATGACAATTCAATAAGTATTGGTGCTGATGGTTCAATAGCGTATGGTCTTGAAGAAGAAATGAAAAAATTTGAAAGGAATGGTATGACCTTCAAGTCTGTGGTATCTGTTCCCGGCACCGAACTGGTTAGAATTTTCAATGGTCATACGGCAGAGACCTATTTCAAGGAAAATGGGAAATGGTATTATGTGCCCTAAAGTGCCGGATAATTAAAATATTAGTTCCTTTTTAATATAATTAGCTCACCCATACCCCTTGACTGGCTGGCCGGCCGGATGTTTAAGGTATGCTAAAGCTTGAAAAAAATCGGGTTCAATAATTAGTTATTTGACCGCATTATCCGACAGCGAAAAGGCAATCCGTATAGGTCTGGCTCGTGGTGAAATTGTGGAGGAGTTTATTCATTTCAAATAAAAAGTATCATAATCAGTGTGCTGACCTGATTGGTTCCCCGGAATGAGCACTCATAAACATCGACCGTAACTTCTTAGTCTGCTTTTGCATATGATAATTCATTTGATAAATTTTTATTTACTGAAAATTGATTTTACATTTGAAACGTAATCCAAACAACAAAACCATGACATTAAACACTAACTCGAAATTAATCAGATCCTTATCTGAGCAATTTAACCTCAAAAAAACATTATTATGTGCGGTGGCCATTCTTGGACTCGCTTCATCAGCCCTGGCACAATGCGATGGCTCACTTTCTGTCAGCATTCAAAGCACTGAGGCTACCTGCGGACAGGCCAATGCCGCACTGACATCTACAGTTAGCGGTGGTACTGAGCCCTACGCATATGCTTGGAACAATAGTTCATCGGATGCCAATCAGAGCAATCTGAGCGCCGGTGTATACTCGCTTACCGTTACCGATAATAACGGCTGTACGGCATCTGCCTCCGCTACGGTTGCATCCGTATCGTGCCCGGTTGTTGCAACACAGTCTATCACCAACGTAATTCAAAATGCGGCAACAGTAAACTGGTCGTCCGTTGATTGCGCAGTGAAGTATCGTATCATTGTGATAAACGTAAACACCCAGGTTCAGCAAATTTATTTTACACTTGCACCGGCAACGTCTTTTACGATTCCAAACCTGGAACCAAACACCCCATACACGGTGCGTATCCGTACTCAATGTACTGAAACCGGCGCATCCGTTTCAAAAGCATCGGCAACGATGTCGTTCTCCACACCACCCTGCGACGGTTTATTATCGCTCAGCACCACTACCGTAACCGACGCTACTTGCGGTCAGGCTAATGGTATTGTTAACCTCACGGTTACAAACGGAGTATCTCCTTTTGACTATAACTGGTCTTCTACTCAAACTACTCAGGATCTTAATGGTGTTGGTGAAGGAACCTATGCAGTAACTGTAACTGATGACTTAAGCTGTACGGTAGCGGGTTCATTCACAGTAAACAATACTGGTGCATCTACCTCTTCATCAACAAGCATTACCATCTGTGAAAATGAATTACCTTTTGTTTTCGAAGGACAGGAGTATACATCGGCCGGCACCTATGAGGTAACTATTCCAAATATTTTTGGTTGTGATTCAGTGATTACCTTAAATCTTAATCTAAATGGAGGTCCGGTGCTTACCGCCATTACCGGGTTAACAACACTTTGCCCGGGCACCACCACAACGTACACTACGGATGACATACCGGGAGCTACTTACAGCTGGTCTTATTCAGCAAACTGGATTACTAATTCCGGCGAAACAACCAATAGCGTTAACGTAACAGCCGTTGATACAACATTTGTTACTGTAATTGTCTCTAATGGTTGTGCATCAGATACCTTAAGCATTTTTGTAAATTCCACTTGTCCTAAACCAACGGGAGTTACTACTTCTGCCGTTGATGCTACTTCTGCAACCATACAATGGGATAGTGCTGATTGTAATCAGGAGTATCAGGTTCAGCTGAAACAGGTTGGAACTGGAGTATGGAACATCTTCAATGCCGGAACCAGCACCTCATTCACATTTTCCGGGTTGGATCCTTTGAAAAATTACCAGTATAAAGTGATCAACATCTGTTCTAATCTTACCGGATCGCCAATTTTATACGGACCTGTTTATCCGTTTACCACGCCTGATGTCAATGGATGTTCATTCCCACAAAACATCACGGCTACCAACATTTCAGCTACATCGGCCTTAATCTCCTGGAGTGCTCAGGCTTCATTGTCATATCGTTTGCGTGTTCGTCCTGTTGGTACCACTGCCTGGACAAACTATAATTTACCAGGATCATTAACCAGCATAACTGTTACCGGGTTAACACCTGCCACAGTTTACGAATATCAGTTACGTGCTGAATGTTCTGCAAACGCCTTCACACCAAATTCACCTTCACAGAATTTTACTAGCGGTGCCTTGCGTGTGGATGAAGACGCATCATATCTGAACAGCACTGTGGTATATCCAAATCCGGCAAAAGACCAGGTTAATATTTCACTTTATGCGGATCAGGATGGTGAGGCATTAATAACAATCAGCGACATTACCGGACGTCAGATCATCAGCGAAATGCGCAACCTGAATGCAGGTGTTAATATCACTTCATTCCAGACTGCCGACTTATCAGCAGGTATTTATATGGTGAATGTTATGGTAAATGGAAAGCAACAAACAACCAAGTTTGTAAAAGAATAATCGCCAACTCAAACTTTTTTGTAAAGCCCCCAAATTTTGGGGGCTTTACTTTTTTAGGTAAGCCTGTATTTTAAATTTGAATCGCGCTATACTTTTGCATCAAATCATCACTATGAGAAAAATGATTATTTCCGAATTGTTGATCGGCACCCTGTTTAATGCCTGCAATAAAAAGGAAAAAACCGATCCAACACCTGAACCGTCAAATACGTCTGCCACCTGCGGCACTCCCGGCATTCATAAGTCTGGTCTTACCTATGGCACCATGAACGATCAGCAAGGCAATACCTACCGCACGATTATTATAGGATCACAGGAGTGGATGGCAGAAAATCTCAATACGTCCGTATATCGAAATGGCGATTCGATAAGCTATGTGGCCTCTTCAGCAGATTGGTCCGGGCTTACGAGCGGTGTGCGAGCCTACTTTAATGACAGCGTATCATTAACCTGCCCCAACGGTTCACTCTACAATGGTTATGCTATGCTGGATGCCAGACAACTGTGTCCCGCTGGCTGGCATTTGCCCACCGATTCGGATTGGAACGAGTTAATTGGTTATCTGGATCCTGCATTTGATCCCGACACGCTTGGCGAACAGAGTGCTATGGCCGGAGGAACAATGAAATCGACATCAACAGCTTACTGGGAACCTGCTAATGCCAGCCGAAGCAACAGCAGTGGGTTCTCCGCGCTGCCATCCGGTTTTCGTTCAATGAATGGAAGCTATGAAAACTTCAATGGAACGGCACAGTGGTGGAGCAGTACGCCGGAAACTACCGACTCATCATACTTCTGGTTCCGTGTTATTCCTTATGGTGCAAACGGGGTATCCAGACTAAGCAGTAATCCCAGATTTGGTTTTTCCGTTCGATGTGTGCGCGATTAGGATCAGTTCTTTTTTTGTGCATTACGTACTTTAGTCCCCGCCCATGTATCGCCTGATTATAAAACCTATATTATTCTGCTTTAGTCCAGAGGCTGCGCATCACATCACCATGGCAGGGCTTCAGTTTGTTTCAAAGTATGCCCTAACCCGATTCTTGTTCAGATGGTTTTTTGTAGGCATTTGTCGTAATAAGCCTCTAGAGGTTGCCGGTTTAACATTTCCCAACGTTGTTGGCCTTGCCGCCGGGTTTGATAAGAATGCAAAATATATAGATGCATTTGCCTTACTTGGCTTTGGCTTTATAGAGATCGGCACCGTTACACCAAGGCCTCAGTCGGGTAATCCCACGCCGCGCTTGTTTCGCCTGCCTAAGGACCGGGCTTTAATCAATCGAATGGGCTTTAACAATGATGGTGCGGAGGCTGTATTAAACCATTTAAAGCGTCGTAAGAACAGAGACATCATTATCGGGGGTAACATTGGCAAGAATAAAGTAACGCCCAACGAGCTTGCCGTGGAGGATTATATTACCTGCTTTAATGTGTTGTATAGCGAGGTGGATTATTTTGTTGTGAACGTAAGTTCACCCAACACACCGGGTTTGAGAGCGTTGCAGGAGAAAAAGCCTTTGCTCGAAATTCTTCACGCAATAAGTAATCTGAACAAAAGCAAGCCGAAACAAAAACCGGTTTTCCTAAAGATTGCGCCGGATCTTAGTAACGAACAGTTAGATGACATCATATCGATTGTAGCAGAAAGCGGCATCAATGGGATCATTGCAACAAACACCACTATAGTGCGTCAAGATTTAAAAACAGCTGATCGAAAGATAGAAACTATAGGTGCAGGTGGCTTGAGCGGAGTGCCACTGACCCGGCGATCAACAGAGGTGATTAGCTACCTGCGTAGCCGTCTGCCTCTTCACATCGTAATTATTGGGGTAGGGGGAATACACTCGTATCAAGATGCCGCAGATAAAATTCAGGCAGGTGCCACCCTCGTTCAGCTTTATACCGGTTTAGTTTATGAAGGACCTTCGTTAGTTCGTGATATTATTAATCACCCGACCGTGCGTTAACAAAAAAGTAATCCACAATTTAACCCAAAAGCATTCGGGTTATTTGATGAAATAAAATATAACCGCTACTTTTCGGGAATTCTACATTCATAGAAAAATTTTACGTTTAAGCATGGCAAAAGAGAAATCGCGCAGTATCAAACATGTAGCCGTAGCCGGTAACATTGGCTCAGGAAAAACCACACTAACCACCCTACTGGCCAAGCATTATAATTGGGTGCCTCACTATGAGGATGTGGAGAACAATCCTTATCTGTACGACTTCTATGAAGATATGCCCCGGTGGTCTTTCAACCTGCAGATTTATTTTCTGAACAGCCGCTTCGCACAGCTTATGGATATTCAAAAAGGAACTGAAACGGTAATTCAGGACCGCACCATCTATGAAGATGCCAATATCTTTGCGCCGAATCTTTATGCAATGGGTCTTATGACCAAGCGCGATTTTGATAACTATACAAACTTCTTCAAGACATTAAATCAGCATATCACACCACCTGATTTGCTGATATATCTACGAGGCACGATACCAACGCTGGTATCACAGATTCAACGCCGAGGTCGTGAATACGAAGATCATCTTAGATTGGATTACCTGCGCAGGCTGAATGAATATTATGAAGCGTGGATTGGTAATTACACGGAAGGGAAATTATTAATCATCGATATCGACAAGGTAAACTTTGCCGATAATCCCGAGGATCTGGGCGAAGTGATCAATCGGGTATCGGGCGAATTGCACGGACTCTTCTAAATCGATTAACCATGCGGAGCCTCCTATTTTATCTCATTGCTTCCTTAATCGGGCTTACCGCGCAGGCTCAGGTTACACAGTTTTCATCTGGTTCTCGTAGCGATGCAATGGGCGATATACGCACCGTGCTCATTGATGAATATGCCGTGTTCAACAATCAGGCGGCTTCAGTATTCAATAAAACCGGATCAGTGGTTGCTTCAACCATGCGTAAGTTTATGATGAGCGATTTGCACTACAGCTCTGTAGGTGCGAGTATTCCTTTTCAGGAAAATAATTGTATCGGCCTCGTGGCATCATACAATGGTTTTGATCAGTACAATCAAACCAAAGCGGCGATTAACTACTCCCGATTACTGACGGATAAAATCAGTATTGGAGCGCAGCTTGATTACCTTTCGCGTAATATTCTCGAGTACGGCACGCATCAGTCGATGACATTTGAAATAGGCGCTATGGCCCGGTTAAACCGTCAACTTACGTTTGGGGCACATTTGTTTAATCCGATTCGTGCAAGGTCAGGTTATTACGCCGATGCTCGCTATCCCAGTTATCTGGCAGTGGGCCTTGCATATCAGCCATCTGAAACTTTTATGATTTGTGCCGAGGCTGAAAACGATTATTTCAAAAATAACACCTACAAAGTTGGTGTCGAATACAAACCGGCCAAGACGGTATCTATTCGTGGTGGCGTTAATAACGAAGAATTATCTTTTGGTCTTGGTTTACGTCTGAAATCCCTGCAGTTAGACGTATGTTCTGCCTATCACCGATATCTTGGCATCTCACCGTCGGGTTCATTGATTTATGTATTCAAACAAGGTGAGTAAATCCGGTTTTCTTGTTTTCATTTTTTTAGTGTGTTGCACCGTGCTTGTCTATGCTCAGCAAACCGATGTGGTTGATGATGCCAAAGAGAATCTTTTACAGATGCAACAGGATATCACTGAAAACAATGAAAATGATCTTGAATTGCTGGAGGATGCCATTAACTATTTGCAGGATCATCAACTTGAGCTGAATCGATCAACGAGAGAGGACTTTCAGCAACTTGTTGATTTGGGTATTATCACAGAATTGCAGGCACGTTCGATTTCAGAATATCGGGAGTCGCTGGGTGATTTTATCAGCATCTATGAACTACAGGCTGTTCCCTATTTATCTATTGATGATATCTACCGGATATTGCCATTTTTACGAATTAACAATAACATCGATCAGTATCAAATTAATCCTCGGTTTGTATTAACCAAGGGAAACTGGATGATGCTGACTCGTGTTCAGCAAATACTGGAGAAACAAAAAGGATACCTTCCGCCGGAAACACCTGCATCCAGTCGCTATCTGGGCAGTCAACAGGGTATATACAATCGTTTCCGGTATAATTATGCAAACCGGTTTGGCTATGGGGCCACTATGCAAAAAGATCCCGGCGAAGAATTTTTTAGAGGCACTCAGAGTAAGGGCTTCGACTTTTATTCGGCTCATGCATATTATCGTGGAAAGCGATTTGTTAAATATGCGGTTATCGGTGACTATCAGTTGCGAACCGGACAAGGTCTGCTCCTCGGAAACGGCATAGGCGGCAGAAAAAGCCCCTATGTACTGATGGTTAAAAAAGGTGGACAAACGATACGACCATATACATCGGTTAATGAGTTTTTATTTTTCAGAGGAGGAGCGGCAACACTAAATCTGCGGCCCTTTGAACTTACCGTGTTTTATTCTCAGAAAAAAATTGATGCCAACCTGGAGTCGGTTACCGATACCATAACCGATGAAACAGGAAATACCTTTATCACATCTTTTGGCGGCGATGGTTTTCATCGTACTCTGAATGAGGTTGCTCAAAAACATGCCATCAACCAAACTACATATGGCGGACATCTGGAGTATAAATATAAAAAGCTAGCACTCGGAGCTACAGCGCTACATACCTCATTTAGTGCGGAGCTCAATCGCAGAGAATATGTATACAATCAGTTTCAGTTCAATAACGCCGATCGATTATCCAACGCATCAGTGGATTATACCTATCAGTTACGGAACATGCTGTTCTTTGGAGAAGTAGCCATGAGTAGTAACGGGGGTAAAGCAACGCTAAATGGCTTGTTGATGAGTTTATCTCAGAAAGCAGACCTGGCTCTTGTTTACCGAAATTATGATCGTAATTTTCAAAGCCTATACCCAAATGCTTTTGGTGAATCTGTACGACCGGAAAATGAGAAAGGGTTGTATGTTGCTCTGAGTATACGAATTAAGCCAACGCTTATTCTTGATTTATACAGCGATTGGTATCGCATTCCGTGGCTGGCCTTTCAGTTGGATGCTCCATCTGTGGGTACTGATTATTTTTCCCGATTAACGTATCGACCCAATAAGCGCCTGGAACTATATGCTCAGTATCGCAGTGAAACCAAACAGCGTAACAGCAGTTTTACCAATAAGCTGGACTACCTGATTAACAATACACGTTCCGGCTTGCGTTTGAATATGACCTATAAGGCATCCAAGTCCTTTACGCTTAGGGCCCGAGCAGAATGGTCATCGTTCAATAATCAGGATCTGGATAAACCACAACGTGGATTCATTGTATATCAGGATGTCATCTACAAGCAGATGGCTGTCCCAATCAGTTTTACATTCAGATATTTATTGTTTAATGTAGATGACTTTAATGCCCGAATCTATGTTTACGAGAACGATGTCTTGTATGCATACTCGATTCCGGCATTTCAGAACCGAGGTAGCCGATATTATCTTGTTGCCCGATACACCCTAAGTAGAAATCTTGATGTATATGCCCGTTATGCTCAAACCATATTTGATAATGTGAGCATAATAGGAAGTGGACTTGAGGAAATTAACGGCAATAGCAGAAGCGAGATTAAACTATCTGTCCGTTTAAAGTTTTAACCAGCATATACAATATTAACTTGAGTATAAGATCTTTTTTTTAGTAAATCAGAAATAAGCTCTACAAAACACAACTTTTGCACCATACGTTCAGTATAAGCAAAAGCCATAGTGGTATAAAAAAACACTCCAAATTTTTATGCCATCAACGTGTCAGAGATTCACATACGCCCGAACGAAAGCTTTTACAGATTCATCTGTATAACGCTGATGGCAGTAATTATAGCAATCTCAGACAACCAAATAGTTCGGGCGCAATATTGCGGCACCCCCGGACAGGATGGCAATATAATCCTGACAACATATCCCAACACCTATTATCCCGGAACATCCGATGTAAATGTAGGCGCAGTAAGTTTTTCTTTGGGTGCCGCAGTAGGAGTTACTCCTATTGAAACGGGCGATTTGCTTCTCATTATACAGATACAGTCGGGCGATATTAATTCATCGAATACGGATCAGTATGGCGATGGAATACCCGGATTGCCGGGTAGTGGATTACTATTAAATTCTATGATGCATGCGGGCATCTATGAATATGCAGTAGCGGCCTCCAATGTTCCTTTAACCGGCGGCACCTTACTGCTAAACGGTGGATTGACTCATCCGTATTATTGGAGTGACTTTACGGCTACATCCGGACAGCGACGATTTCAGGTAATCCGAGTACCGCAATACCTGAAATGTACTCTTGGTGCCAACATCAGTATACCTGCCTGGAACGGTGCAACAGGTGGCGTTTTAGTTTTGGACGTATATCATACATTGAACTTTGCCGGTTTTACAATTAATGGCAGAGGCATCGGTTTTCGGGGTGGCGGAGGCCGGGGGCTTGGCGGCGTAGGTGGTTTATCAAATACCGATTACCGATCCCTGCCGACACAAAATGCAAATGGCTCGAAAGGGGAGGGCGTTGCAGGTACACCCAGATTCATGAATTTTAACGGCATACTGTTAAATACCGGTGTTGTTGGATATCCAAACGGGAGTTATGCACGAGGTGCACCGGGCAATGCAGGTGGCGGAGGAACAGATGGTAACCCGAATGCTAATAATCAAAATTCCGGCGGAGGGGGTGGGGCTAATGGCGGCGATGGAGGTTTTGGTGGTAACTCCTGGAGTTCAAATCTTTTTGTGGGTGGGCATCCGGGTAAAGCTTTTCCAGTTTTGAATTATACCCGACTGATATTTGGTGGTGGCGGTGGTGCGGGCACAACGAATAATAGCACCGGAACACCCGGCAGTGGTTTTGCATCAAGCGGTGCCGCCGGTGGAGGTATAGTAATGATTAAAGCTGATACTGTTATAGGTAGTGGTGTAATTAATGTAGATGGCGCCAATGCAAATAACACCGTACTAAATGATGGCGGCGGCGGTGGCGGTGCTGCCGGATCTGTCTTTTTTCTTTCCAAAACATCATTGACAAATATTTTAATTCTAGCACGAGGTGGTCATGGTGGTCATGCTAATTTCGGATCTCCTCACGGTCCCGGTGGTGGTGGCGGTGGCGGAGTAATTTATACTAATCAGCCAATACATCCGGGCAGTTCTGTGATTCAAGGCACCAATGGATTAACGGGTAATCCTTTGGTGAATACCTATAAGGCTACTCCGGGTAATCCGGGAATTATAAATATGCAGGTGCAAATGCCTGATTTGTTTACCGTTAACAATGCTATTATTTGTAAGGGCGATACAGTAAATCTTTTTACCAGTAATACAGCTTACCTGTTTGATTGGGCACCGGTAGTTTCCTTTAATACAACGAATGGAAGTTCAGTGACTTGCTCTCCCCAAACAACCACAACCTATACGGTAACAGGTATTAACAGCTCTGGTTGTTATCAATCGCAGACAACAACGGTAACAGTGTTACCAAAGCCGGAATTAGTTGTTGATTCGGTATCAATCTGCATTGGACAAGTAACTGAGTTAAATGTATCGGGGGCGGTAGAATATAAATGGATGCCTTCTTCGGGTTTGAGCGCCACTACCGGAAATGCAATACTTGCAGGTCCTATCCATAACACAACCTATTCAGTAATTGGAGTTGCGGCTAATGGCTGTTCCACAGAAATAAGTACGGTTGTTGATGTAAATCCTGGTGCAACAACAGAAATTCAAGCCGAGCTCTGTGAAAATCAATTTTATCAACTGCCGGATGGCACGCATACAAATCAATCAGGTATATATCTGGACACCTTAACATCCATTGTTAGTGGATGCGATAGTGTGATAATAACTAACCTGAGTATTTTGGAATTAAGGTATTCGAACACCAATGATACACTATGTATAACCGAACTGCCGTATCTGTGGAATAATAATCTGTATGATGCAAGTGGAACTTATTCGGTAACACTGACTTCATCGCTGGGTTGTGATTCGGTGGCAACATTAAATCTTATCGTCAATCCAATTACTGCCTCATCAACAAGCATTACCATCTGCGAAACCGAACTGCCGTATCTGTGGAATAATAATCTGTATGGTGCAAGTGGAACCTATTCCGTAACGCTGACTTCATCGTTGGGCTGTGATTCGGTGGCTATCTTAAATCTTCTTGTAAATCCGATTACCTCTTCGTTAACAAGCATTACCATATGCGAAACGGAACTGCCGTATCTGTGGAACAATAATCTGTATGATGCAAGTGGCACCTATTCGGAAACGCTGACTTCATCACTGGGCTGTGATTCGGTGGCGACCTTAAATCTTCTTGTAAATCCGATTACCTCTTCGTTAACAAGCATTACCATCTGCGAAACCGATCTACCTTTCACCTGGAACAATAATCTTTACGAGACAAGCGGCATCTATCCGGTAACGCTGACTTCATCATTGGGCTGTGATTCGGTGGCGACCTTAAATCTTATCGTCAATCCAATTACTGCCTCAACAACAAGCATTACCATTTGCGAAACCGAACTGC
>Ga0315901_10005767_pt1 | contig 14979 bp, 18 predicted proteins | sample LakEriMetagenome_10_FD_203761 | JGI IMG/M metagenome (GOLD analysis project Ga0315901, IMG submission 203761) | Freshwater fungal communities from buoy surface, Lake Erie, Ohio, United States - Buoy 2 MA116 | ecosystem: Environmental > Aquatic > Freshwater > Lake | place: USA: Lake Erie, Ohio... | reverse complement strand
AACATAATCGTTGTTGGACTTAACAGAGATTTCCTGATTTGTATGCACTGCCGCTCCTCAATAGGTAAAACCAAAGGCATGACGAATCACACCTACATTTGCCACACCGTCTAAGCCGGCGGCTGATTATTTTGTTTACTACGTCACTTGCTTACGCAAGAAATTTGGATGGATGCGCTGGAAGTTCCCGCTGGCATCGCTTGTGGTCTCAGACTTAGCCCCACTAACCTACGGCTCTGCCTCGCCCTGTTGGGCTGGGATTGCGCCGACTCTCCCTGCGACCCTTGTGAATGACTTACATCACAAGGCATCGTCCCATTTCCTAAGCGACTTACCTGCCTAAGAATATTAATTTTTGTGTTTGTGTTACAGCATACAGCCACTATATCTAGTGCTTGCAGCGATGGGATGCACTAATTCTAGTGCTCAACCCGATAACTTGCAACCGGTTTTTTCAATCAGGAAAGGTTAATTTCGTAGGTATTTTCATGAACGAAATGTCATTTTCAAGCAGATTGTTGAATTCACGTTGATAACGTTGCCAATCAAAAAAGGGGCCAGGATCAGTTTTTCTTCCAGGCGCAATATGTTGGTGACCCCTTACATCGGTCAAAGTATGGGCAACTAGCAGTGCAGCCGTGAGTTTTGCGAGCACCTGATATTGTCGATCTGTAAACTTTTCAAAATCAGAACCCTCGAGTTCGATACCAATTGAAAAATCATTACAGCGTTCACGATTATTAAATTGCGAAGCACCGGCATGCCAAGCTCTATCTTGTGTTGCCACAAATTGATGTGCACTTCCATCACGCTTAATAAGAAAATGGGCAGATACTTTTAAATCACGCAATTTTTCAAAATACGGATGCGCATCACAATCGAGTTGATTAGCAAATAAATCTTCAATATAGGATCCGCCATATTCTTCTGGCGGCAGGCTGATATTGTGTATGACCAGTAAATCAATGACTACCTGTTCAGGACGTGCATCAAAATTTTCACAAGGCGAGCGCGCAATACCATTGCACCAGCCTTCCGGTGTGATGAAAAAATGTGGATCAATCAATGCCATGAATGTGTAATTTCTGTATCCGATAACGTAATTGTCTAAAGCTTATCCCAAGTAAAGTGGCAGCGCGCGTTTGGTTAAAGCGCGCCTCTTCTAAAGCCTTGACGATGAGTTCACGCTCAATAGTATCAAGATGTGTGTTGAGTGAAATCGGAAAAACAGTGTGCTGCTTGATCCCATATAAGGACTTACCCTCTTCTACAAGCATCATAGACTCAGACAGCACCTGATCATGTGCGTTCACACTCTCAAAACAAAGATCGCCTATTTCTATGCAATCACCATGCGCAAAGGCTAAAGCACGCTCTAAAATATTTTCTAACTCACGCACATTGCCAGGAAAATCATGCTGTTGCAGAGCTGCTAGCGCAGCCTGACTTAATCGCACGCATCTTTCAGCACCACTAAGACGTTTTAAAATTGCCTCTGCAAGCAAGGCAATATCATCGCGTCGCTCTCGCAATGCAGGTAACTGTAACTCAATGACATTGAGTCGATAGTAGAGATCTTGCCGAAAGCGTCCTTCAGCTACCTGCTTTGCAAGATTTTGATGGGTAGCGCTGATGATGCGCACATCCACCACTTCTTCTTGTGACGAACCTAAGCGTCTTAAGCGTCGCTCTTGTATTGCACGCAATAATTTAACTTGCATGTTTAAAGGCAAATCAGCAACTTCATCTAACAATAAAGTGCCACCCTGCGCTGCTTGAAAAAAACCTTCGCGCTCTTGGTGTGCACCAGTGAAGGCACCTCTTTTATGACCAAAAAATTCTGCTTCCATTAAAGCTTCAGGAATCGCACCGCAATTCACAGCAATAAAGGGATGCGATGCACGTTGGCTAAGTCTATGAATATCGCGTGCTGCTAACTCTTTACCTGATCCTGATTCACCGTAAATAGTGACGGGCGCATTGCTAAGCGCCATACGCTGTATACGTACACGACATTGCTGTATACGTACACGACATTGCTGTATCAGTAATGAATTGCCCAATAAGCGAAATGGCGTATGCGCTAAATTGACTGCCTTATCGACGTTGTAAGAGTGGTGAACAAAGGGAATAACAGAGACAGGCGTGGAAGTCATTGCAACACTTGAAGAGAGGACGGCGTAGCGTACTGCATCCATCCCCGCAAAGCTGCACCCTGCACGCAACAAAACTGGGGGTAATAATGGTTAACTGAAGCTAGTAAATGCTTATAGAGAAAGTATGAACTCAGCCCGTATGTTGTCTTTGATGTTCGATGCTACAAAAAACACTACCGCCATTTGACTGCACTGCTTCGGATAAAGGCACATGTATGCCACAGTGACTGCAACTCACCATTTTCTCGACCAACTCTGTTGAGGAAGTTTGCGCCGCAGTTTGTTCATTAGATTGAGGGGATTGAAAAGCATTATCAGACTCTGCATCACGCTTTATTTTATTTTGTGTTGATTGATACCAACGCCACACCAAATACAGCACTAAAGCCCAGAGTAAAAATTTCACGCCAAGCCTCGATGCAAGATCACTTCCATTACAAAACGACTACCCACATAGGCCAACAATAAGGTAGCAAAACCCATCAGCGTAAAAGAGAGTGCGGTTTTACCGCGCCATCCACGCCAATGCCGACCGGCTAGCAATACACCAAACAACGCCCAAGACATCATAGTAAAGAGAGTCTTGTGTTCAAACTTAACCGGTGTGCCAAACAAGACTTCAGAAAAAAATACGCCTGATATAACGGTCATGGTTAACAAGACAAATCCAAAACCAATAATGCGAAACAGCAAACGCTCCATTTTCAATAAGGGCGGCAATCTATCCACAATCGCGGATAACCAACTCGTGGAATTAGGAGAAGAATGTAAGCGCGACTCTTGCACTGCCATTAACAAAGCATGAAACGCAGCAATTGTGAGTGAACCATAAGCTAAGATTGCAACCGCGATATGCCACGCAAACCAAGACGATTTACCTGCCATGGAAATCAATGTGCCTGGAAATAAAGCAGGCAGCGCAATCACAATCGCAGCCACCGGCAACACTAATCTTCTTAAACCATCGACTGAAAGATTGAGATTTTCTATCCAATAAGCTGCCACCGTCATCCATAAGGCCGCCGATAACATGACTGCAAAACCTAATCTAAGAGCATCCGGCGTAATCACAGCATGAATCAGTGCAAGTCCATGCAGCGTCCAAGCCAGTGCTGTTCCGAACACAATGGTGCGTCGCCTTTGCTCAGGCAATAAAGCACAGACCATATAGATCAGTCCGGCAGGGTGTATAAGTAGAGGTTCCATCGCTGAAGTTTACACCAAGACTCTCAACCAACTAACAGCGCAAGTACGCAAATTTTGACAAGCGCTTAGCGTAAAATTGCGACTTCATTGCAAGATGACATTTCTAACTCAGCAAGGCTTACTTTCATGCTAGACAATCTCACTCAGCGCATGGCCAAAGTGGTGAAAACCATGCGCGGCGAAGCACGACTCACAGAATCCAATACCGCAGACATGTTGCGTGAAGTTCGGCTCGCATTATTAGAAGCCGATGTGGCTTTGCCTGCAGTGCGTGAATTCATCGCACGAGTAAAAGAAAAAGCAATGGGTGAAGCAGTCATAGGCTCACTCACTCCAGGTCAAGCTTTAGTCGGTGTGGTGCAAGCTGAGTTGGCCAGTCTGATGGGCGCTGATCTAGGACCACAAGCTAGTGAGTTATCTTTTGCAACACAACCACCCGCCATCATCTTAATGGCAGGTCTGCAAGGTGCAGGTAAAACAACTACGGTTGGTAAGCTAGCTAAATTTTTAACCGAACAAAAAAAGAAAAAAGTATTAACTGTTTCAACCGACGTTTATCGTCCAGCAGCTATCGGTCAGTTAGAAACCGTGACACGTCAAGCGGGCGCTGATTTCTTCCCTTCACAAACTTCTGAGAAACCGGTTGATATTGCGCATGCTGCACTCGACTACGCTAAGAAACATCATCATGAAGTTTTAATCATCGATACCGCCGGTCGATTAGGTATCGATGAAGTCATGATGCAAGAGATCAGTGGACTACATAAAGCCGTTAAACCGATAGAAACTCTGTTCGTGATCGACGCCATGTTGGGTCAGGATGCGATCAATACTGCTCGCGCATTTAATGAAGCACTGCCATTAACCGGCATCGTTCTCACCAAGTTAGATGGTGATGCACGTGGTGGTGCGGCACTCTCAGTGCGTCACATCATAGGCAAGCCCATTAAATTCGCTGGCGTTGCTGAGAAGCTGGATGGTTTAGAAGCCTTTGATCCTGCCCGCATGGCGAATCGTATTCTCGGCATGGGCGATATTCTCGCTTTGGTTGAAGAAGCAAAGAAAGGCATGGATGTCGCAGCAGCTCAAGAGCTAGCGCATAAAATCAAAGGTGGCGGTAAATTTGATTTGAATGATTTCAAAGCCCAGCTATCGCAAATGAAAAAAATGGGCGGTCTATCAGGACTGGTAGATAAACTTCCTGCGCAATTTCAAAAAGCTGCAGCTGGCACCAATGTCGATCAAGCTGAACGACAAGTCAGACGCATGGAAGGCATGATTAACGCGATGACTCAACAAGAGCGCAGTAAGCCTGAATTAATTAAAGCTTCACGCAAGCGCAGAATCGCAACTGGAGCGGGCGTTCAAGTACAAGAAGTCAATCGTATGCTGGCGCAATTCGAACAAATGCAGACCATGATGAAGAAAATGAAAGGTGGCGGCATGATGAAAATGATGCGCGGTATGAAGGGTATGCTACCTGGAATGCACTAATCTTCACTACAACATCACTGAATTTCATAACCTTTATTGCATCACTCTAGAGGGAAAAACATAAAGATAAGTACTCTTCATCACCTCTCAAGAATGAAAATTCAGCGACTATAAGAGAGAAAAATCATCCTCTCATAGGGAAAAGTTGAAAAAAACTTACAAAAAACACTTGCATCACAAGCAAAACCCTAAGACTATTGGCGGTGCGTTCATTGGCGCAATTTCACAAACTTGAGTGATGGAGGTAATTGATGGCTACAGCCAAAAAACCTGCTGCAAAAAAAGCGGCAAAAAAGGCAGTAAAAAAGCCAGCAGCTAAAAAAGCTGTTAAGAAAGTCGTTAAGAAAGTCGCGGCTAAAAAGGCAGTTAAAAAAGTAGTGAAAAAAGTAGCAGCTAAAAAACCAGCTGCGAAAAAAGCAGTAAAGAAAGTAGCAGTTAAAAAAGTAGCAGCTAAGAAGGTAGCAAAGAAAGCGACTAAGGCGAAATCAACACGTAAGCCGAATGCTGCATTCATGAAGCCTTTGAATGTTTCAGCAGTGTTAGCAGAAGTGGTAGGTTCAAATCCTTTGCCACGTACCGAAGTAACCAAGAAAGTTTGGGATTACATCAAGAAGCATAAGCTGCAAGATAGCGTTAACAGACGTAACATCAATGCAGACGACAAGCTGAAAGCTGTTTTCGGCGGCAAAAAGACTGTATCTATGTTTGAGATGACTAAACTCATCTCTGCTCACTTGAAATAATTTTCAGGTAGCGAACAAAAACGCCCGCAATTATGCGGGCGTTTTTGTTTCTGCTGTCTCGACTCTAGTCACGACTCACTATCAACAAGAATTTCATTGCACTGTTAACTAAGCTTATTTTTTCTTGTAAGCCTCTATCGATTTCGCTAAATCCTGATAGTCATCACATCCTTTGCCGCAAATTTGCTCCAGTCGCGCTAAATGCTCGAGCGCTTTATCAAGCTTATCAACCTTTAAGTAAGCCTCACCTATGTATTCATGTGCTTGACGATGATTAGGATTGATTTTTAAGGCCTGGTTGTAGTGCGAAAAAGAGAGATCCATCTCGCCCAAATTTCGATAGGCATAGCCCAAATAATTATGGATGTCTGCATTCTCTGGCGATTTTTTTACTGCTCTATTTAATGCTTTGACTGCGCTCGGCCAATCTTTTGCTAACACTGCTTTATGCCCTGCGACAAAATCCGCATTGTCAGCAACCGCATCCGCTTTCGGTCCTGATACGTTTGCAAATACAGAACCTGCGCAAGTTAATAACATCATGAAGATAATTTTTTTCACATTCACTCCCACTATAAAAATTAAATAATCAATGCTGCCAACGCTGCCATGCGGCGCGTACAGCATTAGGATACTCAGGTCGACCACGACTACCGTTATAACGCCCTAGAGCCATAAACACATCACCACGCTCCAAATCAAGATACAGTCGCAAAATAGCGCAGCCATAACGTAAGTTAGTTTGCATATGAAACAAACTAGCAGGTTTACCATCACCAATTGCATGCGTCCAAAAAGGCATGACTTGCATATAACCTCGGGCACCAGCACGTGAAATCGCATATTTACGAAACGCCGATTCCACTTGAATCAAACCCAACACTAAGGCAGGCTCTAATCCTGCTCGTCGTGACTCATACCAAACTGTCTGCAAAAATTCTTGCCGCACCATGGTATCTGGCATACGACTATGTAAGCGTCGTGACATCACATCAAACCAACGCTGCCATGCCACACGTTCACTCTCATTCGAAAAAACAAGCTTAGGTGGCCTTGGATCAGTGATGGCACGCGCTAAAGCAACCCGCACTGCATCTGCTAATGCTTCTTCTTTTTGATTGCCCGCTATCACTGCTGATGGCATTACTACCATCAGCAGTAACAGGTATACCCACCACACTCGCCTTAAGCCTTGTAGGTGGCACAAGAACTTCATCTTCAGAGTGCTAAGCGTTGTTTGATAAACGCGACCATCTCCGCTAAGGCAACTGGTGTCGCTGCTTCGTCTCTACGTCCCTGATATTCCAGCATGCCTTCTTTCAAGCTACGCTCACCAATCACAATACGATGTGGCACACCAATCAACTCCCAATCAGCAAACATGGCACCTGGACGTTCACCACGGTCATCTAACATCACATCAACGCCCGCTTCTTTTAACGCTGCATAGAGCTTATTGGTTTCTGCTTGTACTGCTTCGCTACGGTCATAACCCATAGGACATAACACCACTTCAAAGGGTGCTATCGATGCGGGCCAAATAATACCCTTGACATCAAAATTTTGTTCAATCGCTGCACCTAAGATGCGAGTAACACCTATGCCGTAACAACCCATTTGCATCAACTGTGGCTTGCCAGATTCATCAAGATAAGTCGCTTTCATGTCTTCTGAATAACGCGTACCTAATTGAAAGACATGACCAACTTCTATGCCACGTTGAATTTCCAAAACGCCTTTACCATCTGGTGAAGGATCACCCGCCACCACATTGCGTATATCAGCAATCTGCGGCAAAGGAAGATCACGTTCCCAGTTTGCGCCTGTGTAATGAAAATCTTCTTGATTCGCACCACATACAAAATCACTCATGATCGCAACACTGTGATCAGCAATAATTTTTACTGGCTGCTTGGTTTTGATAGGACCGATATAACCCGGTGGTGTACCAAATGCTTGCACAATCTCCGACTCACTCGCAAATCGGAATGGACCGATGCCGGGTAACTTACCTACTTTCACTTCATTCAGATCATGATCACCACGTAAAAGTAACAGCCAGATTTCACGTTTTTCTTCAGCGACTTCTACGCTAATGACAATTGACTTCACCATTTTTGTCAGCGCTATGTTTAACAAAGCAGCGACGTCTTCACAACGCTGTTTACCAGGTGTAGCTGTCAAACTTAATGTGGCTTGTGGATCAGCGCGTTTACCTGCAGGTGGCATCGCTTCCGCTGCTTCCATATTGGCTGCGTAATCCGAGGTAGGGCAATAGACCAAAGCATCTTCACCGGTATCTGCAATCACATGAAACTCTTGCGATCCTGAACCACCGATAGCACCATTATCTGCAGCGACAGCACGAAACTTCAAACCAAATCGATGAAAAATTCGTGTGTAAGCATCCACCATATTTTGATAAGACACTCTTAAGCCTTCCACATCACGATCAAATGAATAGGCATCTTTCATCGTGAATTCACGGCCACGCATTAATCCAAAACGTGGTCTACGCTCATCACGAAATTTTGTTTGTATATGATAAAAATTAACAGGTAATTGGCGATAGGATTTGATTTCACTGCGCGCCACATCCGTTACCACTTCTTCTGAAGTAGGCTGAATCGCAAAATCACGTCCGTGTCTGTCTTTAACACGCATAAGTTCAGGACCCATCTTGTCCCAGCGACCGGTTTCTTGCCACAGTTCCGCAGGCTGCACCAAAGGCATTAGCATTTCGATAGCACCTGCTTTATCCATTTCTTGCCGCACTATGCCTTCCACTTTACGGATAACCCGTAATCCCATAGGCATGTAGGTATAAATGCCAGAACCAAGGCGCTTAATCATGCCGGCACGCAGCATGAGTTTATGGCTGACGATTTCCGCATCAGAAGGGGCTTCTTTAAGGGTAGAAATAAAAAACTGGGATGCGCGCATGAGAATCTAATCTTTTAAAAGAGGAGGGTTATAATCAACTCAATTTTAAAGTATTAGTTGGTCATCCAGCCTGCTGATTGCAATACCGAGTTTTTTATCCTGCCGCGCTGTCCTTTTCGGCTTGTCGCCACCAGATAAAAACGCGTTTTACCTTGCATGCAGCCGCCGTCTGACCGCAGAAAATTCGAGGTGCATCATGCTAGACCGTGAAGGCTTTCGCCCAAACGTCGGCATTATCTTGTTGAACAGCCAGAATGAAGTCTGGTGGGGCAAACGGGTACGCGAACATTCGTGGCAGTTTCCGCAAGGCGGAATTAAATATGGCGAAACGCCAGAGCAAGCTATGTTCCGCGAATTAGAAGAAGAAGTTGGCTTACGTGCTGAGCATGTAAAAATCATAGGCCGCACCCGCGACTGGCTACGCTATGAAGTGCCGGATCATTTCATTAAACGTGAAATCCGCGGCCATTATCGTGGACAAAAACAAATCTGGTTCTTGTTGCGTATGGTGGGTCGCGATTGTGACATTAATCTACGTGTTTCCGATCATCCTGAATTCGATGCATGGCGTTGGCATGAGTATTGGGTGCCTTTAGATGTGGTGATTGAATTTAAACGTGATGTGTATCTGAAAGCTTTGCAAGAACTATCACGCTTTTTAAATCGTCCTCAGAGTGCAAATAATCAGCATCGTACACGCGATCGAGTTCAACATGGTCACGCTCTTCATACTGAAAAATCCATAGCAACGAATCCGCAAACACCTGCACCAGCTGCGCAAGACCAACCCGAATCGGAACCTAAATGAGCTTGACGACTTTTTTGCGCCCTATCGCATTATTCATAACCCTCTTTCTTTCGTTGTCTGCTAGTGCGCAAAAAGAAGATGCGGATGGCGCTCCAGTAGTCTGGCAAGAATCCGCTGTCACACTACCTGCTGCACCGATAAAGGAAAATTTACTCGCATTTAATCCGAATGCGAGTGGCACTATGAAATTTGCTATCGATGCAAAATCATTGACGGTAGAAAAAGATGAAGTGGTACGTTACACACTCGTCATCACTAGCACTGCTGGTGCGAGTAATGTGAGTTATGAGGGCATACGTTGCAAGACGATGGAGAAAAAAGCGTATGCCTTTGGTCAGGCTGATGGCAACTGGTCTGTTGCTAAACGCGATGCTTGGGATGCGATTGCAGATGGTCGCGTAAATAGACAACACATCACGCTTGCTCAAGATTTCTTTTGTGATGGATCACGTGTTGCGGGCAAAGCAGAAAATATTATTGAACGCATACGTCGTAATAGACCGCTAAAATAAAACGCAAGCTTATTTGTGGCGTTATGCTTTTTAAAGCAGCACTAAGTTATCGCGGTGTATTAACTCCGACTCTTCTACATAGCCAAGTATCGCTGCAATTTCAGAGGAAGGTTGACGCATAATGCGACGCGCTTCCGTGCTAGCGTAATTCGACATACCACGCGCAATTTCTTTACCTTCTTGTGTGACGCAAGTGATGACATCACCGCGACCAAAATCACCCACCACTTCCACCACACCAATCGGTAATAAAGATTTACCTTCGGTGCTGAGCTTTTGTACTGCACCTGCATCTAAAACAACTTTGCCAGCCGTCTTAAGATGATCTGCCATCCATTGTTTGCGAGCTGTGAGACGAGCTGTTTGCGCAATGAGTTGCGAACCTATCGCTTCACCCTTCGCAAGTCGGGTTAAGACTTGTTCTTCACGCCCCCAAGCAATCACAGTGTGTGCACCTGAAGCCGCAGCACGACGTGCAGCTAAAATTTTAGTCAACATACCACCGCTACCAATGCCACTCCCTGCACCACCTGCCATTGCTTCGAGCGCAGGATCATCTGCTTTAGCTTCATGTACAAATTCAGCAGCAGGATTTTTACGGGGATCGGCTGTGTAGAGACCGCGTTGATCCGTCAAAATAATTAATGCATCAGCTTCAATCAAATTTGCAACGAGTGCACCTAAGGTATCGTTGTCACCAAATTTAATTTCATCAGTGACCACAGTATCATTTTCATTAATGACAGGAATGACACCAAAGTCTAATAAGGTAAACAAGGTTGAGCGCGCATTTAAATAACGTTCGCGATCAGCTAAATCCGCATGCGTTAATAAAACCTGTGCAGTTCTTAATTGATGCGCACCAAAGCTGGTTTCATAAATTTGCGCCAAGCCCATTTGACCTACTGCGGCACAAGCTTGTAGTTCATGCACTTCAACAGGTCTTTTCTCAAAGCCTAAACGTTGCATGCCTTCAGCAATTGCACCTGAACTCACCAACACCACTTGCTTACCCATGGCACGCAATTGCGCTATCTGAGCTGCCCACTTAGAAATAGCAGCATGGTCGAGACCCTTGCCTTCATTCGTAACAAGAGATGAACCGACTTTGATGATAAGGCGCTGCGCTTCTTGAATAACAGATCGCATGAGATTCTCAGAAAATATGAGGAGAAAATTTAATCGATTACTTTGAAACGTGGATCATCCAGATCGACTGAAACAATCGCACGTACTTCTTCGACTAAGGTAGATTGATCACGCTGCTCTTGATTGCGCTGTGTGGCGATGAAGTCATAAATCTCTTTAACTAAATCATCACAACCCTCACGCGTTAAGCCCGATATTTCAAATACAGGACCTTTCCAACCAAAGCGTTTAATAAAATCTTTGACGCGTGCAACTCGTTCTTCTTGCGGCACCATGTCTAATTTGTTTAGCACCAACCAACGTGGTTTATCAAACAAAGATTCATCGTATTTTTTTAGCTCCAGCACAATCGCTTTCGCTTCTTTGACCGGATCGACATGATCGAACGGCGCTAAATCAACGAGATGCAATAACAAACTCGTGCGTTGCAAATGGCGTAAAAACTGCACACCCAAACCCGCACCATCTGCTGCACCTTCAATTAATCCTGGTATGTCTGCAATCACAAAACTTTTTTCATGACTTACACGCACCACACCTAAATTAGGATGCAAAGTCGTAAAAGGATAATCTGCAACTTTAGGACGTGCATTCGATACCGCAGCAATGAAAGTAGATTTACCTGCATTCGGCATACCCAACAATCCCACATCTGCCAGTACTTTTAATTCGAGTTTAAGATCGCGACGCTCGCCTTCTTTACCATCCGTTTTTTGTCGCGGTGCGCGATTAGTTGATGACTTAAAGTGTATGTTGCCCCAACCACCTTCACCACCTTTAGCGAGCAAGGCGACTTGATCATGTTCAGTTAAATCGGCAATGATGCCGCCATCAACTTGATCGATCACTAATGTCCCAACTGGCATGCGCAAATAAACATCATCAGCGCCTTTACCATAGCAATCAGAACCACGTCCATGCTCACCATGACGACCACGATGAATTTTTGCGAAACGATAATCTACTAAGGTGTTGATATTACGATCGGCAATAGCAAAGATGCTGCCACCTTTACCGCCATCGCCACCATCAGGCCCACCAAATGGACGAAATTTTTCACGGCAAAACGAAGCAACGCCATTGCCGCCATCACCAGCAATCACTTCTATTTTTGCTTCATCGATAAATTTCATAATCTGCCGCCAGAAAGTAAAAAGGCCCTACCTGCGGCAGAGCCTTTTATGCAGGAATGCTGAATGCTTCCTAAGCCGGAACAACCATCACAAAGTGACGCTTAGCTGCACCTTTGATAGCAAACTGCACTTTGCCATCAGTTAAAGCAAATAAAGTGTGATCTTTGCCCATGCCTACATTTTCGCCTGCATGCAATCTTGTGCCGCGTTGACGAACGATGATACCGCCAGCATTGATTGCTTGACCACCATAAACCTTGACGCCTAGTCGTTTCGACTCTGAATCACGGCCGTTGCGCGTAGTGCCGCCGCCTTTTTTATGTGCCATTTGCTACTCCTAATTTCCTGATCAGTCTGATCAGTGATTAACCATTGATCGAGACGATTTGCAACTCAGTGTAATTTTGGCGATGGCCTTGACGCTTTTGGTAATGCTTACGACGACGCATCTTGAAAATTTTCACTTTATCGTGACGACCATGCGCCACTACCGTAGCAAGCACCTTAGCACCTTGAACCAGAGGCGCACCAAATTTCATGGTGTCACCCGCACCCACTGCGAGTACTTGATCCAAAGTGATTTCGGAGCCTATGTCTGCCGGTATCTGTTCTACTTTAAGTTTTTCGCCAGCCGCAACTTTATACTGCTTGCCGCCGGTTTTTATGACCGCGTACATGGGAACCTCATCAATTTTTGTGTTTGGAACATAGCCCAATGCCAGAGTGGCGATGGGATTTCAACCGTCAGCAGCTAAGACCTCAGCCGATTCGGGAAAACCCCAAATTATACATAGACTTAGCGATTAGGTCAAAACTAAACCTCTCTGATAAAGCTAGCTTATTAGAGAAGCAGAGGGTGAATGCTCATCGTATAATCGCCCAACTTTTAAATTTCATGCACGATAACTACAATTAATTGTCAAATTAATAATTTTACTCGATTTGATTTGAAATAAATCACTCATTGCACAAACACTTAACCATTTAATAATCTTGCTTCCCTCGTGACCGCCTCAACCACAGCCAGTCAGAACCACCCACTTTCAACAGTCATCGCTGCTGACATGCTTGCCGTTGATGCCACCATTCGAACACAACTGCATTCTGATGTGCCCTTAGTGAGTCAAATTGCGGATTACATCATCAGCGCTGGTGGCAAACGCATACGTCCTGCTTTAGTTTTGCTAATGGCAAATGCTTGGGGTTATCGCGGCACAGATCATCACAAGTTGGCAGCAGTAATTGAATTCATCCATACCGCCACCTTGCTACATGATGATGTGGTAGATGAATCATCATTACGTCGTGGTCGTGAAACAGCAAATGCATTGTTTGGCAATGCAGCTTCGGTGTTAGTGGGTGACTTTGTTTATTCACGCGCATTTCAAATGATGGTCTCTGTGAACAACATGCATGTCATGCGCATACTGGCAGACGCCACCAATGTGATTGCAGAAGGTGAAGTACTGCAGCTCATGAACATGCATGATCCTGATGTCACCGAAGAACGTTATCTACAAGTTATCCGTTCTAAAACAGCAAAATTATTTGAAGCCGCAACTGAGTTGGGCAGCTTAATTGCTGGCGCAACTGAAGATCACATCAATGCCGCAGCTGAATATGGCAGATCACTAGGCACTGCATTTCAATTGATTGATGATGTACTCGATTACTCAGGCAATGCGCATGACATAGGTAAAAATGTGGGAGATGATCTGCGTGAAGGCAAACCTACCTTACCGCTTATTTATTTGCTTCAGCATGGCACCACACAAGAACGTGAACTTGTACGTAACTGCATAGAACATGGTGATGAAGAACATTTTGATGACATCTTAAATGCCATCACCGGATCCGGCGCCTTGGAATACACAAGAATGAAAGCAGAACAAGCAAGCCAACGTGCTATGAGCTCTTTAGATAACCTACCTGAAGGTGATCACAAAACTGCGCTCATGCAATTAGCTAGATTTGCAGTTGAGCGGAATCACTGATTTACTGTAAATTTACGCAGGCATCACAGATCGATGGAAACTCACAATTTTCCATACACCCTGCTTTAATGTAGCAGTCATCACTAATCGTCCAAACATGATCTGCTGTTGACCATCTAATGCCACTGACCACTTATCTGTACATGCTAAAAGCATGACATCATCAGAAACAGATTGAATTTTTTTATCTTCAATAGACATAGTGAGCGACTGAAGTTGCGCAAACGCCTGCTCGAAATACTGGCGAACTCCCTCGCTATTTGTTATCAGTGTTTTAGTTGATGTACCATAGAACATCACATCAGCAGAAAACAACTGCATAACCGCATCCACATCACACTGATTTACTGCATTCACCCAATTTGCTAATAGCTGCTCACCATCTTCTAATAAATTATTAGATGATCTTTTAAAAAACAGAGCGCGGAAAACGGAGTGGAATTTTTTCATTAAGATACATTCACTTGCTAAAAATCAGCATTGTAAACAATCATAAGAAAAAATAAGTTATTTAAGTACTCCACTCACCCACGTCTAACTGCACTATTCGCCACACCACCACGCTTACTCTGCAATAAACCTATATTCATTTCTGCGGTGAGATTCGAGGCATAAAACTCTTCTATCATCTGCACCGAGGTACGCGCATTACGAGCAAGAGTAAGTAAATCAATTCCCTTGCCATATAAAAGCCTAAACATAATCGCAGTATGCCGCAGGCTATATAAACTTCTAGCCTGACCTAACTCACCCAACTTGAGACCAGTCGCATTTAAAATTTTATTAAAATTCATAGACAACACTACACTCGCTGCATCTCTATCATCTATGTGCGGTAAAA
>Ga0315901_10005766_pt1 | contig 14979 bp, 10 predicted proteins | sample LakEriMetagenome_10_FD_203761 | JGI IMG/M metagenome (GOLD analysis project Ga0315901, IMG submission 203761) | Freshwater fungal communities from buoy surface, Lake Erie, Ohio, United States - Buoy 2 MA116 | ecosystem: Environmental > Aquatic > Freshwater > Lake | place: USA: Lake Erie, Ohio... | reverse complement strand
CTGGGCATCGCATCCGAGCCCAAGTCGGACTGGAAAGCGTTGCACGGTCCCGCCGCATGGGACGCTCTGTACTCCATGATTACGACCACGATCACCAAACTGCGTGCAGCCGGTTACGGTGTGTACGTAGTGGGTCACGTGGTCAACGCCAAGATCCCGCTCGAAGAAAACCGTTTCGTGGTGAAGCCCGAGCTCACCATCACCGACGGTTTCTGGAAGCGTCTTTACCACATCTTCGAGTTGTCCGCACTGGTCTGCGCCGAGCCTGTGACCGAGACGTATGACCACGTGCAGACAGCGACGATTCGTGGCGTTGAGCAGAAGTCAGTCACCAAGCGTTCGCGCGAAGTGATTCGACACTCGCTCACCGTCAACAAGCTCGAACTTGCAGGCATCGCCAAGAGCCGCGTCAAGTTGCCCGAGCGCATCACCCTTCCGCTTGATGGCGGATGGGCGGCATACGAGGCTTCATACCAAGCAGCCATTGCCGACACCAAGTGAGTTTTATTTCCTTTCCCTTTTCCCTTTTCAGTAGGAGTTTTTGCATATGAGTACGAACATCGACAACAAAGTGGCCGCCCTGCTCCAGTCCGCGTCAGCGGATCTGAGCCGCTCTAACCCCAACACCGGTCAAGGTGCGCAGGGCGAGTGGCCTCCGCAGGGTGACCACGACGTCATGGTCGTTGACTGCCGCGAGACCATCGTCCAAGTCGACATCGGTCAGGGCGCCAAGGCCGACGCCGTCGAGATCGCGTTCCAGTACCTCTGGACGCAGCCGACGGACGACCCCGAGTACGATCCGGCCAAGGGTCCCAAGACGCTCGAATTCTGGGGCGAACGCTTCCAGATCCTGCCCAACTACGAGAAGCAGTGCATCGACGACAAGGCCAAGACCCGCTTCCGCATCGTCATGGATCGCTTCCTCGGCCACATGACCAAGTTGCTCGGCGTCAACAAGGAGCAGATCTCCAACGCCCTGCAAGCCTACCAGTCCCTCAAGACCAACATCCACGGCGACACCCGCATCAGCGCCCGTACCCGTCTCCAGTACCGTCCGTGGACTGGCCGTGACGGCAAGCAGGGCATCGCCAAGACCGAATATATTCTCGAACGCTTGTCTTGATCTTGACTGCGGCGAGGGGCCGTAGTACATTCCAGCACCCCTCCACTTTGCCCCGTGCTCGCCCTGACCGGCCCACGGGGCTTTCTTCTAGATTGCGGGGTAGATCAACCCGGTAGATCAGCGGTTTCATACACCGCCCGTTACAGGTTCAAATCCTGTCCCCGCTATTTATGTCTTCAGAGCTACGCGTCGAGGTGATTCCTGCACCGGGACTCGTGCACCTCGGAATGCCGTGCAGTCTCCGACTGCTAGAACCTAAGTTTCCCAAACATTACAGGCTGTCGTGGGACACCCATCTGTTTCTCACAATGAAACCCCACTTCAGCGGAACAACCGCACACCTCGTCATTCTCTCCACGCCTGAACCCCTTCCACTCCATAGCCGCATCGACCTACTGGCGGAAGTGGAGGGGCATTCCGCCTCGTCAATACACCACATCGCAAACACAAAAGCCACTGCGCCCAATCTAACGGCGCGACGAAAACCGCCAAACCCGACACCCCACATATTCGTGCCCATAAGCCAACCCGCCATCAACAAACTGTTCTCAATTGTCGGAAGTCCGAACGGGCGCGGGGGCTGGCTTGCACGCCGTCTGTCTCCCCACTTCGTACTTACCGGGACCACTTATCCGTTTCGCAGCGGCGTGCAGCATTGGATCTCCATATGAGCAAAGTCATTCACATGCGTCCCTTCCTTGACCCCTCCACCAAGCACAACTGGTTCAAAGAGTTTGTGGATCTGTGGGACAATCCCTACTGGTTCTACATCGAGAGTGATCGGATCAAAAACGACAAGACATGGTGCGTAGGGTCTATGGCGGAGGGGTGTCCCAATCCGTATTCGTGCAACACCACGTCCAAGTTGGCCGCCGCCGCAGGCACGACCCAGACCGTACAGCCCATCACCTTGACAAAGTTTGCGTTTGAGTACCGGGGACCGTCCGGCCTCGTCGTCCACAACCTACTGGTAGGAGAGTGCCCCCACTGTTCCAACGTCCACTGGTCTCCCGACGGCGTGAGCACCTATGACTGGACCACCCAGGTGTTGGAGGGGTTGGCCCAAACCCAGAACGAGGCCAGAAAGTCGTTCAACTTGGCCCAAACAGTCTCAAGTTCGTGAATAGACTGAGGGGTCCTCTTCTCTTTTATATATTTTATTTTTCATTTCAAAAAAGAAATGAAACTAATGAGACTCAACGGAACCCTCCAAAGGGTGTAAACGCTCCTTGAGTGGTGGCTGCAGGACCCACGTTCTGCATCCGCTTTACAACCTCCTCGATGGCTTCCTTGCCACCTGGCCGTAATTCGTCTCTGGACGACGCCGTGCCTCCAACCTCCACCGCAGAGGGGTCGAACATCGGAACGCCTCCTGCGGCCGCTACGGGCGCGGCAAAGGCAGGACGCTCTTGGTTGCCGTACATGTCGAGGATGCGTTCGGTGCGGGAGGTCACGCGGGATCGGGCGAACTCCCTACGCTGTTGGTTGGTGACCGTGAAAGGGATCTTGAACTTCCGTTCAAAAGATTTCCGGATCTCTTGAGCTCTTGCAAAGTCATTTGCATATTCAGCCCTCAAGTACTCATGGCGCATCTCGGTGATCTTGGGCCTGTTCTTGAGCAGCCACGCGTCCATCTGACCCTGTTCCTGCCACGCCCCCATGTCAGCACCCAAAGCCTTGAGCACAATAGAGGAGGGGGTCTTATAGTCGATCAACGACCCACGCTCGTCATAGACGGGGACCATTCCGTTTTGCACATCACCCCAACCCACCGATTGCCTCTGCAGCGAGCCGGGAAACCCCCCCACACCGTGACGGGGCAGCTCGGGAAGGAACCCCATCGCACGGTTGATAGCCACACCACCGGGTACCAGACGGGCGATTGCGGAACTTAAGAGTTGAGAATCTTCGTTGGCATACCCGCGAATCAAGTCGACTGGAATAGAAATGACTGGGGGTACGGGATACGGGGACTGACCTTTATCCAACATCCGTTGTCCACCCATGATTGAGGTCACAGAAGCCACGTAGAGACCGGGTGAGAGATCAATTCCGAACAGACCTTTTCCCGCCTCGTAAGTCATGGCGCTCAGACCCATACCACGGAAGAATGTGTTTGCCAAACCGGGCAAATAACCACTTTCTCCGAGCTTTGGAAATATGTCGGTGGCACCCGTCAAAGAACGCAACGAGAACGTGAGGAACTGGCGTGCCAAGCGGTTATTCATGACGCCGCTTTGGAACACGAAGGGCGTGTTGAGATCGGACTGTCCGAACTGTGTCTGCAACACAAACCGCTGCAGATCCGTCTTGAACACCGCATCATCAAGACTTCGTCCTGCCTTGACGTAAGCCCCCTCCAACATGTGTCCGGCCACGGAGCGAGCAAACCATTCGGTTTTCTCAAAGCCTTTGAGCATGCCGGATGCGACTTTGTCAAAGGTTCCACCCTTCACACCCGCCAAGTGAGAGTCCAGCGCAGCAAACATGTCGGGACCGATGCCAAGTTCCGATCCGTACTTGAAGTGGCGGCGGATCATCGCGGCTTTTTCCGCATCCGAAATGGTTTTGAATCCTTGACCAACACGTTCGGATACATATCCGCCGATTTCCTTAGCGGCTTTTCCATACGCCTTCAACACCCCCAAGGGATTTTCAACCATTGCCGCAAGAACCAGCGGCTGAGTCAGATTCAGAATCATGGATCCGAGATTTACACCGAGATGCGTCACATAAAAGAACTTGGCCACGCTGTCAGACACGTTGTTCAGACGCGTATCGGAAGAAAAGTCTCCGATGCGACGTAGTTCACCTACGAACTTCTTTCCCCACTTGCCGCCATACTTCTCCATGCCTTGACCGATGATGGAGTTTGCGAACCGGTTGGCGGTTTCACGGGTAGCCATGTGTGAGTTATAAACCGCAAGCATTTCGATACCTGCGTTGCCGATAGCGTTGGGCACCACGATGTTTCGGAACTTTTCCTGGTGTTGTGCAGACGCAAGACTTTGGTAGTAACGGTCAAGCATGTCACCGTGTGACATCTTGTTGACGTCATACACCAAACTTTTCACCGTTCTAGGTCCGTACTCGGGTGTATCAATCAGTCTTTCTTCAATGCCAATTTCCGAGTTGATACCGTGCTTGGTTTTACGCCCTTTGACCTCATCAAGAATGCGGGTTGTTCTGCGTGTGTCTTCTATCAAAGCGACTTCGCTGACCGGTGCCGTATCGAAAGCGCGCAACTGCGTCATGTTGTGCATGTGGCGATCGTTCGACTCGACATAGCGGGAGGGGTTCCAGGCAAGCTTGACATTAGCCCCCGACAGTTTGTTTTCGGTGGCGAGCTTTGTGACATATTGACGATGCTTTACACCCTCTTCCGTCAACATCCCGTAATCTTCCAACGCATCCAAAAAATCCTGGTGGAAGTGAACATCGCGTTCCGTAATAGGTGACAACTTATTTACGAAGGTGGTGGACGACGCGTGAGGCGCCAAATCAAACAACTTCTTTTGGATCATGTCATCATACTGAACGATGGGCACGCTGCCGTCCGCGATCTTGGCAGGCGTCATCATGTTCCTGCTCATCCAGTAGGATGAATCAAATCCGCTCTTGTTATAGATCAGTTTCTTCAGTTCGTCTCTCACGTACTCAAACTTGTTCTGAGCTTCCGCAATACTTTGCGCCTTCTCCACTCTTTCCACGCCCAATATGTTGAGCAGGGCTTCCTTACCTTCCCATGTGGTCGAGCCTTTGGCGCCGTTGCTGCTTACCTCTCTGTTCAACGAACTGATAAGGCGTGCCGTCTTGTCGTCATCAATCTCAATCAACCCGGTCTTTGCGTAGACATCTTCTTTTCCGATGGCCCGAACAAAGAGGGTGTCGTTGGCTTTCTTTACCGCCTGTTGGTATTCCTCCAACACCCCTCCAAACTTTGCGGAGGCTTTATCCACTGCGACCATGTCCGCCACGCGTGCGATAGGAACTTCCTTCACATTGGATGTGATTTTTGAAGCCACCTCAAAGTAACCTTCCGACTCGTTCAACCAATACGCTTCCAGCTTAAGGTCTTCAAGAAGCTCCTTGTCGTTGTTGATGTCACGACCGTCCATTGTCTGGATTCGTCTTTGTTCCAACGGCAACTTGTTCATCTCGTCAAGTTGCTCTTGAGCCCTCTTTTCGTACTTGGCGTTGAAGTCATCCCAGTCATCTTTTCTAATTTTGAATTGATCCATCTCATCGCGTGCTTTTTTGTACGACTCTATTTGTCTTTCGCGTGCCAGACGAAACTCCTGCAATCTGACATCAGCACCAAGATCAATCTCCGGATTTGAGGTTCTTTGACGCCAAGCCTCTGACATTTCCAATTCATACTGCATTTCTGTTGCAGTAGGATCAGCTCCAGCATCCAAGGCTTTTTGATACCTTGTCTTTATGTCTCTCATGGTCTCAGCGTCACGGTAATACACGCCGATATTTCTTGTAGGCGCGGTTTCAATCGCAGAGTCAAGTATGGTTTTCTCAACTTCCTTCATGGACTTGGGGTCCATCACCCTGACGATGCGTTCGACACCTACGGCTTTGGAGGCACGAGCGCCCAAGATCGTTTGAAACTCACGCAAGATCTGATACTCAGGACTGTTCTTCGAGTACTGGTTGAAGTCCATCCATGTTTGTCCAACCCATTCGGCTTTCTTGCCTGTGTTTTTCAAGATGATTTCTGACATCACCTTTTGAATCTTCTCTTCCACAGGAATCAAAATCTCTTTTGCTATGCGGACCCCCTCCGACTTGTCTGCGGAGATGGCAAGCAGCGTTTTGGAGATATCGTTGTGGCTTTCAAGAGGAGATTTGAGGTGATCCCACCACGAGAACGCCCGCTTGGTAAGTGCGCTGTATTCCGCCTTGGTATCAAACAACGACTTTCCTGCACGCAGAGCTTTGAATCCCACCGGCGTGGTTAAAAAGTAGAACCAGACCCACGGATTTGTGGCGATATCAAAAGCCGTTTTGGTGATTCGGTTCCCTCCGGTTCCGAATGTTCTTTCGTAGAGTCCTTTTCGTTGTTCTGGAGACAGAGACTCCTGCGAAACAAACGAATCAACCAACGAACTCCACGTCAACTCCCCACCAACAAGCTGACTCAACGCAATGTCGGGCGCATCATAAATCGTCAGACGCTCAAACCCGGAAGAAGGCGGAGGTGGAGGGGCTTGTTCCACATGGGACATACCTCCCATGGACCTACGGTAGTTAATCAGCATCTCAGGCGTGATCTGCGACATGCGCTGCTCCCATAAGACAGGAGCCACCTCCCTGAGAAGTGGCTCCTGTTCCCTTCACCCGCAGGAAGTCCTGCATCAGTGGATCTTTGTCTGCGTTCTGATTCGCAGTGCAACTCGTCCAAAAGTGTCAAACGGACCGTTCTCAGCGTGGACGAACACCACGGCTCCGGCAGGAACCAAGTTGTTCGTCGGAACAGCGCCCGTGGATGGGACGAGAAGAGGCAGTGTTTGATTCACATTGTCGTTGCTCGTCGGATCAACAGAATCTGTGATGTCTACAGGAGCGTCTCCACCACCGGCACCCAAAGCTTTACCACTCACTTGGTACGAGAGTTTGACGCCGGTGGCAGTTGCATCCACGTCCTCGTAACGAATGGTGACTTCTTCGATGGCGGTGCGCTTCTCACAAATAAACAGCGGCACGTGACTTTTGAGGTTAAAATGTCCGTTGCTCAGTGCGAAGTGGAAGTACTGCATGCCATCGCAAACTTCTTCGGTAACAGTCGGTCGTTGTCCAGCCATGGGTGAATCTCCTTACAGATTGTACAGATCAGCACGCTGACCTGTCGGGTATCTTCCAAGACGTCCTAATTTTTCTTCCGCCTGGTTTATCTTACTCCAAATGTCGCTGTAAAGCATAGGCAAATTCGGAACAGGCTGCCCGGCGGTCGCCTGCAACTGCCACGGCATCGGTAAATCCCCCGTCTTCGCGTATGTTCCAAGAACATCTGCTCTAAGTGTGGGCACTTTTCTAAGCGCAGGATCCAGTATTTTCTTGTTCTCTGCAAGCGTAAGTGCGCGCTCTATTTCAAGCTCCCTCAAAAGTCTGGAAATCCCTTCTGGCATGTCCAAAGGATCGAGCTGGCCTAGAGAGGCACGGACCCGGGGGTCGGTCAACAACCGTTCGATTTCAAACGGATCCAATCCCGCATCGAACAACCCTTGCACCGCTTCCTCCCGGGCCACGCCGGGGTAGGCGGATTCCACCTCGCTCTTCAAAGACGCCTGCTCTTCCAACTTGCGCATGCCGCTGCCCACACGCTTGTTGGCTTCCGCCTGCATTGCCCAAGGACGATCCGTACTGTCGTCAATCAACCCCTCCCTTGTCTTCACGCTGAAGAACTCGGGGTCGTGCATGACCTTGGCAGCGGGGATGTCCTCTCTGGAACCCAGTCTGCCCGGGGTCTCATTCACATCCATAATCACCCGTTCAGACGGGTTGTACGCTGTACCTTCCATCACCAACCTATCCCTCTTGTCCAACACTCTCTTTATGGCTTCAGGAGTGACTCCGCCGGGAATCGGTCTTCCAAACTGGTCAAGAATCAAGTTGCCTTGCTCATCCAACTGATACATGCGCGAGGCCATGCCACCAGCACGATTGGACAAAAAAGCATCCAGAGGTGAAGGACTCAACGGAGCTCCTGCCGACGCATCCAAGTAATCCGGACCGGGAGCCCCGATTTGTTCAGGCAAAAGTTTGTCAATCGGACGCTCTTTAATCCGTGGATTCAAAACAGGAAACGCACCTGCAGATTCCTGCAAAGCAGCAATTGCTTCCCTCTGGGGTTCTCTTGCCTGATTGACCTGCACTCTTGCATTTTTAATCATGCGCTCCCGACGTCGGGCCTGCTTAAGTCTCTCTTTAGCGTTTGTCGGTGGCGCAAAGTTTTCGGGATGTCGAGACTGCATCTCTTTCAACACAGTCTCAACATCGGAAGATCTTTGAATAGAAGATTTGGATTGATCCGCTTTCTCCAAAAGCCGGGGAGCATCCCCCACAAACCTTGTACCTTTTCGCTTTAGTTGACTTCCAACCCACAGATCTTGTAGGTCTTCTTCGGGGATGCTGTCGACAAACTCCTCAAAGGTGTCAGCGGCATTCAGCGATCCCTTACCCTGGTTCTCAGCCAGATAGTCTTTGTGCAACTGCTTCAGATCGGACACAAAGTCTTTTTCGGTTGTGGAAAGCGTTCCTTCCGGCACGCTTTGGGCCAAAACCCGAGCGCTTCTTTCCTTCAACTGCTTCAGACCCCCTCCACCTGATTGGTATTCTGGAAGATCTTTTTTGAGTCTGCGTAGAGATCCCGCAAGACGGTCGGCACCCTCCTTGCCCAGCATCGGAATCTCTTTGTTCTTGTAGCCGGGGCGGGACTCAAGCAACCCCTGCTCGTCCAGCATCGCTATGACGTTGGCGTTTTTGTTGCGCTGGGACATCATGCGCGACATCAACGAGGAGTACATGTTGGGATACTTGACGGCAAACTCTTCGGCAGCCATTGCGCCGGGCTTGCCGTAGTTGACTGCCTCACTCAAAAAATCACCGACATTGTCGCCGACACTCTTTCTGACATCAGAAACCTTGTATCGGTTGTATAGTTGAAACTCTTGCGGGCTGAGGATCTCGGAAGGTAGAGCTCTGCGGTTTATTCTTTGAGCGTCTAATACCTTGTCCGCCACCCCCAAAAACTCATCAATCTCACGCGGGTCGCCAAGCATTCCGATTCTATCTTCAAACTCAGGAAGCAACGCTTCGGCGTTGTCGGAGTCAGCAAAAACCCCACGATTCACATCGCCGTACTCGTCGGTTCTAGATTGGAACTTGGATCGTTTGCCGCGTCCAACGGAAGGTGGTTCGAACCCCATCCCCACCTGACTTGCTTTTTCCCTTTCCAACAAGTCATACAAAGCCCGCTCGTCATCCGTCAGATCACTGACACGGATCGGCATTGGCTCGCCAAAAGAGTTCTTCTTCGTCAGATTCTCAACGTCCACTCCCTTTCGAACCTTGAAGTTGAATCTGTTGGGCCTCTCAACCTCGGCCTCCGCCAAAATCTTCTTCATCACGTCCCGCGTACGCGAATCTTTGACCCCCTCCCCCATCTGCAACGCCGACCCTACATCGGGTTCCATCTGAAGTGATCGCACGTCGGCGGTTTCAAAAGGCAACTCCATCATTTTGGAGCGCTCTTTCGGCGACAAACCCGCCATCTTCAACGGATCAAGTCCCAGTTCAGCGGCCAACTGCTGAGACCTCAACGCCTCCTGCATGCGTTCTGTGTCGGGAGTTTGCGTTACCTGCGGTTTTCCAAAACCACGAGGTACAAAAGTTCGACCTGTTTCAATCTTTGAATACGCGCCAGGTCTTGAAGCAAGTTTTTCTAATTTTTCCTTTGGTATTCCCTTTCTCAGAAGGGAAAAAGGTGCTTCCGTTTCGGAAACATCTTGCATCTTTCTGGGGGCGCGGGACAAGATTTGACGCTTGGTGACGCTGCGGGGTACCGGTTGCGATTGCAACTCGGCAAGAAGAGCTTCCGCCTTCTTTAAAGGCATCGAGCGGATGGCTTTTTCGACCCCTCCACGTTTTGCTATTTCAGTTGAGTAGAGTTGGGCCTCGTAACCAGAGCCCAGTTTGGAGAGCAATCGTTTTGTAAGGCCGATGTCTTCGCCGAGACCGCCCATCTTTTGGGACTTGATGAGCTTCGAGAAGAACTTGACAAGCTCGTCGTAGACTGCGGCCTTACTCATGATTACACCCCCATGGAAATGGGTCCACCAGACGCCATGCTGTCCGCGACCAAGTTCAAGAGATCAGCGCGAGGTCTTCCGCCAATCATAATACCGTCTTCAGGCAACTCCATACCGGCCTCCAAAGAAGCCGCAAGCCCCGGAGCCAACCCACGCAGCACCTTCAAATTTTGCTGGCGCAACATGTCCAACTTCATTTGACGTCTGCGCTCCTGGTCCTGCAACATCTTGGCTTTCTTCTCTTCAGCCAAGAACTCATCCACCGCTGTCACACCGTCAAAGAACTTTGTACCGACATTGAAGTTCTTGCGGATCAATTCCTTGCCGCCTGTAGCTCCAAGATACACAAGAGGAAGAACCCAACTGGCCGTGTGGAAAGCGTTGGCAGCTTTGCGGAAAGGTACCGCTGCCGCTTTTTCAGCGCGTAGCCGGTCTCTCTTGACAACCCTTGAGGCTCTCCTCGCATCATCGGCATTTGCCCTGTTGCGTATGATTTCTTCCCTGCGAGCGCGGAACCCCTCCCCAATCGTGTCTTCCCCCGGTGTGAAGTTCACACCGGATGCTTGTTCAGCCGTATCTCTTGCAAGCTTTCTTCGTTGCCTTTGTGACAACACTCTCACCGGTTCTGGAGGACCTTCCAAAGAGTCAGGAGTAGTTGTCAGGTTAGGTTGTGGAGTGCTTGTCCCGCGCAACAACTGTTGCACCTTGGACTCCGGTCTTTGCAACCTAAAATCCATTGCTTCTTGAGACTGTTTCGCAGATCTTTCGGATGCAAGTCTCTTTGCTCGTTCTTGAGCCCTCTTCGCAATCCTTGCTTCTTTCTTCCCAATAGACTTCTCTACGTTGGGTTGTGGAGTCTTTGTTCCACGCAACAACTGTTGCACCTTAGACTCAGGTCTCCATGACCTGTAGTCCATTGCTTCTTGCAACAGTTGCGTAGATAACTTTTCACCTTCAGAAACTTCTTTATTGGGGCTTTCGCCTTTACGTTTCTTTTTGCGCTTTGCCATAGGGCACCTCACTTACAAGCAGCCAACACCCAAGAGTCTTCATCCTGTTTTGCCACCACCAGCAAGGACCCCTCCAACACTTTGCGCTTGTCCCACATCCACTTGCGAATGTCGCGCTCCTCCATCACACCGGACCCCTCCACCCACGCCTCTTCGCACAACGAGGCTTGTTCAGGATCGTAGTCCTTCAGCGGGACCACACCTTTGTGGTGTGTTGAGACCTGCTCAAACAACAGTTTGGAGACCTCTTTCCATTTCATTACTGATATCTCCGATCAAGGGCGTTTGACAGTTCGGAGTAGTTGGGAGCAAAGGCCGAACTCTGCTGCAACTGAGACTCCGTCAACGCGTTCTTCATCAGGTTTTCTTCGTGATCTTGCAACATGCGCGTCAACGCTGAGGCTCTCACGTTGCTCTGCAAGTCTTGCGGAGTCATCTGAACCCGTTGCTGCAAAGAGCGCATTCGATCCAAGTCGCCGGACATCAATTGCTGTTGGTACATCTCCTGCCCCATAGAGTCTGAGGCCAGAGCGTTCATCAATTCGTCTTCCAACAACTTTTTTTGGTCGGAACTAAGCTCATCCGAGCCAAATATTGCGTCAGCCATGTCCGACAAAAACCACGCGTTTGCTCCAAGGTTGAGAGCCCCAAGTCCGAAGAACTTGGCTTTTGCCATCTTCCCCTTCGGAATACTTTTAGAAAACGCCTTCATGGCGGGACGAACATAACTAGGAGCCCGGGCTACAGCGGGACCTACACCCCTCAAGAAACTGCCGATTTTAGCGGCTCCACTTGCAAATGCACCCATGGTAAACTCCTTACTGAATGTTTCTTAGCTTCATGATTGCTTCACGAGTTGCGCGCTCTTCCGCCGCCGTTTTTTCTTCGCGGACCTTTTGACGTGACGCTTCAATTTGCTTCTTATTCGCGTCATATACCTTGTTCAATTGCCTCAAGTCATCCATGCGCATTCTGGCACCGGCCAAACTTTGACCGTCTTCTCCCGGCCTCAAAGAAGATTCTGATTGAGCCAGGAAATCTTGCAATGCCTTCATGTCCGCTCTTGTCGCTGAAGGACCTGTTGCATTTTGGAGTAACTGGTCAAATGCAGTTTGGTTCATGCCGGGCAACCCCCCCAGACTGAAACCATTCAGTGTCATGAAATCGACTCCGGGCACGTTTTTCGTAGGTGACGTTTGAGACAGATTCTCCAAAGTCTTTTGGCGATTCTTGAGTATCTCCATCACGACAGACTGAAACTCAGGAGGCAACGAATTGATCTTCTGCCCCGCAGTGAACGCGGTTTTTGGATCGTTGTCCAAAACATCATCCAAATACTGCGACATGCTCATCATGTCTTCCGAGCCGGACAAGTTAGTGGAAATCAATCCCATCACGTCAAGCATCACTTCCTCGACGCGATTTACGGACATCACCTTTCCACTCTTAGTCTTGTAGTACGTAAGCCCCGGCTGGATGCTTCCCAACATGGACTTGCTTGTTTTGGGATCTTTCAACATACCCAAAAGACTCAAGGTGTGATACGGACTCACAAACTGGGTGTCTTTGATGGATTGAAGAGCCTCTGGATCCGCTTCCTGACCCATCTCTTTTTGACTCCGCATGTACATCATGGTGGCCAGTTCGGTGGGAGTCATACTCGAAACGCTTCTATCTCCGAAGCGATCACTCCCCAACTGCGTGGACACAGCTTGGTACACCGAGCCAAAAATCTCCGTATTCAACCCCGCATCAATCAAACCCCTCATTTCAGAAGCGGCATCATCCAAAAATTTCTGGGCCTCGGCACCCTTCAAGTTGGAAGCTTTTTGCAGATTAGTGAACATCCTGTAAATGCGACGTTGAGTCCCCTCCACGTCAGCCTGTCCGGACTGGTTCTTGATGTCTCCGACCGACAACTCCCCCATAAAATCAGCAAGCTTTTTCATGCCGGGAGCAGATTGTTCCAACTCCGCTTCTCTAACAGACTCTTCCCACAACTTCATTCCTTGCTCATTCAACGTCCCACCGTTCGAAGGTCCAAGAGGCACCAAAAGTCCAGCCGGGATGTTCTGAGCCACACCACCTGGGCCTAAAACCAAAGGCTGTCCTGCTTTTTTAAAGAACAACTCTCTGACCCTCTTCCTCATCTCAATTTGGTTGTATCCTGATTCTTCAACGTCGCTCCACGTGTACCACTTATCCTCCGGGGCTTCCGGGTCTCTAATAAGATCAATTGCAACCCCGGGATCCATCAGGTCTTCGCGTTTAACACCCAGTGGAGAGAGATCGTCTTTGCCCTGAAAAGCCCCCCGTGTGGCCTTCAAGTCTGAAATCACGGAGTTCAGTTGAACGTCGTTAGCGCCAAGCGACTCCGCAATGTCTCTATTTGTGGCAATAGCTTGCCGCATCATTTCGGCTTGGGCCTTGGAGTCACCAAAGTTCATCAAATTGTGCGCAGTGTCCACAACCGATAAGTTGTGGCTCAAAGCCTCTTTTGCGCTTTGAATTTGAGACAGCACGCTGTTGGCTTTTGTAGCTCGCGCCATATCCGCGTTGGCTACTGCATCGTTGTATTCCTGCTGTGCTTTATTCTCTTGGTTATCCAAATCCGCCATCTTGTCGCCATATTCACTGTCTGCCGCCGACAGTCCGGCATCTTTTTCCAACCCAACCTGCTGAATCTGCAACGTCCGTTGGAACTCTTTGTTTGACTGCTCCTGCTCAAACCTCATCCGCTTTTCGGCCATATCCCTCTCGGCGGCCCGTGTCGCCTCATTCTCCCTCTGCTGGGCTTGACGGTTGAGAGCACTCTGGCGAGCCTGCGTAGCACGGTCAGCCGCATTTTGTGAAGCTTGCGCATTCAACTGTCTGCGTTGCATCTCCAGCTGTTGTGCGGCATCCAGCGAATCCTTGCCTGCAGCTGTGACGTCATAGACGTTCACAGGTTTCACCGTATACAAGTGTCCGCCGCCCATCACATCATCAGTAGCCATGGCTTACCTCATTTCACATTTCTAACTTTGCGATCACGCGTCGAAACTTGCTTGGGATTTGTCGCCTTGCCCGTCCCCCATCCACCTTTGTACATGAACGACGGCAACTTGTTTATCATCCCGGGCTTTCTGTACTTGTTCAAATACTGAGCCTGCGGACTTGGAGCAGGTTTCATCGGTTTGGGTGCAGGAGACGTCTTCGCACCTTTAGCCACCGGTGCTGCCCCAGTGGAGGGGGCCTGCGTCTGCGGAGCAGCGGGCGGCTGTGCGGGAGGAGGCATCATTCCGCCACCACCACCACCCCCTCCACCTCCAGCCATGCCTGGATTCGTGGGGTTCACCACACCGCGAAGTTGCAGCATTGACATAATTGCGCCCATCAAACTTGGGACGCTCTTGGTATTCTGCATCTTCCACTCGGCAATCTTTTCTTTGCCTGCTTGATAATCCTTCAAGGCGGCTTGAACACCGGCCATTGCAAACGTCGCGTAAGCCATCTTGATGTCGGAACTCATCTTGACCGCAGCTGCCTGACGTTCGGCATTTGCCATCAAATCGTCGCGCAACTGCTTCTTCATCTGCTCGCCGGTCATCTCACTCTCAAACTGAGAACGGGCGTTTTCAGCTCTCTGTTGAGACCCTTGCATTCTCATGGCTGCGGCCGCTTGTTTCATTTGAGCGACATTTTGTGACAATCCTGTGCGGATCTGTTGCCACTTTGCATTCGTCTCCGTGATGATAGAGTCCGCCCTCTCTCGGATTTGTTGTGCCGCATTCTGATACTCAACAGCTGCCGAAGCCTCGTCCGGAACGGTTCCGTCCGCTCTCGTTCTCATCGACTGCAGTTTCAATTGCTGAAGCTGTCTTGTAGTTGCAAAAGCCTGTTGAACGGAATCTTGCACAGCCTCATCATCATAACGCTTAATCTCGCCTTCCATCCAACTTGCAGCTTGATCCATTCCCTTATACGCAGAGGTTATATCTCGATCTGCAGAGGCGAATCCTTCTCGCATTCGACCGAGAGACTCATC
>Ga0315901_10005763_pt1 | contig 14984 bp, 8 predicted proteins | sample LakEriMetagenome_10_FD_203761 | JGI IMG/M metagenome (GOLD analysis project Ga0315901, IMG submission 203761) | Freshwater fungal communities from buoy surface, Lake Erie, Ohio, United States - Buoy 2 MA116 | ecosystem: Environmental > Aquatic > Freshwater > Lake | place: USA: Lake Erie, Ohio... | reverse complement strand
CCTACATTAAAACCTTGAAAGCGTTTGCTACCGTCAAAATTTACATCTGCTCCATTGATGTTTTGCACTCCGATTAACGACTGGTTGAAATAACCCACATTAAAATCGGGCAATGTAGAAGCCGTTTCTAACTTTTTGTTTTGTTCTGCAATTACTGATTGCTGATACAATACTTTAAGCGATGGATTATTTGCAATTAGGGTTGTGTCAAACGAACTGCTTAAAACAAGCGGTTGCCAATTTTCATTTACGGTTATTGTAAAATCTTCGCTTGTATTCATTAGTGTTTTAAGGGAATTGTAAGCCGTTGCAAAATCTGTTTCGTTTTGTTTGAGCAACTGTGAAAGTTGTCCCCGCTTGGTTTCGGCTGTGGTTTTCTCCAACAAATTTGTTTCACCTGTTTTGTATCGCAATGCCGCTGCATTCACAAAATCATTATACAAACTATCTAAGTCTTGCAGTTGCTTTTTAGTTGTTTGCAAATACTGCAACTGATAAAACCAATATTGAACCTGTGCTTTTATTTCGTTGACTGTGGCTTGCTGTTGCAATTGGCTACCTTGCAATTCTGCTTTATACAAACTTGATTTTGCGGAATAGTAAGTAGGGAATGGAATACTTTGCGAAACCTGAAAAGCCTTGTCCTGATTAATGCTGTTGTATTGCCCAAACTGGAAATTGACATTTGTTTTGGGTAATTCAAACACTGATTTTTTCAAGATGGTAGAAGATTGTACATTTAGTTGTTGCGATTGTAATTCCAAATTATTTTTCAATGCTGTGGTTATTGCATCATCAACAGAAATGCTCTTTGTTGTTGGCGATTGTGCATTGGCAGCATTAAAAGAAAGCAAAGCAAAAACTAAAATGCTTGCCGTTGAAATATTGATTTTTCTTTTAGATGAAAATAGAACATACAACAAAGGCAAAACAAATAGAGTTAAGAAAGTTGCTGTAAGCAAACCGCCTATTACAACGGTTGCCAATGGTTTTTGCACTTCTGCTCCTGCACCGTGTGAAAGTGCCATTGGTAAAAATCCTAATGATGCAACGGTGGCAGTCATTAACACAGGTCGCAAACGGATTTTAGTTCCTTCTTTTATGCGTTGGATTATGTCTGTCATTCCATCTTTTTCCAACTGGTTGAAAGTTCCAATCAGCACTATTCCATTTAAGACTGCTACACCGAACAATGCAATAAAGCCAATACCTGCCGAAATGCTGAAAGGCATATCACGAATGAGCAAAGCGAATACACCACCAATTGCACTCATTGGAATGGCGGTATAAATTAGAGCTGCCTGTTTTACTGAACTGAATGTGAAATAGAGCAACATAAAAATGAGTGCTAAAGCTACTGGCAAAGCAATCATTAGTCGCTTGGATGCTGCTTGTAGGTTTTCAAATGTTCCTCCATAGGTGTAATAATAACCTTCCGGTAATTTTACTTTTTCATTCAGTTCTTTTTGTATGTCGGTAACTACACTTTCTACATCTCTGCCTTTGATGTTGAAGCCCACCACTATTCTACGTTTGCCATCTTCACGGCTAATTTGTGCAGGCCCCAATTCCATTTTGATTTCTGCAACTTGGGATAATGGAATTTGCGTTCCGTTGGTAGTTGGGATATACAAATGGCTCACATCGTCAATGTTGTTGCGGTGTGTACTGTCTAGACGAACTACTAATTCAAATTTGCGTTCATTTTCATAAACAACTCCTGCACTTCCTCCAGCAAAAGAAGTAGAAACAATGTGGTTGATGTCCTCAATATTCAACCCGTAATTGGCAATTTGAGAACGATTGTATTTGATTACGATTTGCGGAAGTCCTGCAACACGTTCAACACTTGGTTCTGTTGCACCGTCCACACTTTGCACAACTGAATTTACTTTATTGGCATAGTTTAAAAGTGTGTCCATATTTTCACCAAATATTTTTACTGCAACGTCTTGGCGAATACCTGTCATAAGTTCGTTGAACCGCATTTGTATGGGTTGGTTCTTTTCAAAGAATACCCCAGGGATTGTGTTTAATCTTTCTTCAAACTCTTCTGCCAATTCATCATAAGAAACATCACGTTTCCATTCGCTTTGTGGTTTCAAAATTATCATCATATCCGTTGCTTCGGGTGGCATTGGGTCGGTGGGAACTTCGGCAGCACCTGTTTTGCCAACTACCATTTTTACCTCGTCAAATTCTTTGATAAGTCTTGATGCTTGCATTGAGGTTTCTAAACTTTGTGAAAGTGATGTGCCTTGCGGTAATATGCAATGAAAAGCAAAATCGCCTTCCTGTAAGGTTGGGATAAATTCACCGCCCATTCTTGAAAACAGAAACACGGAAACCACAAATACGGCAACTGTTACACCTACAATTACTTTTTTGAAACGGATTGCTTTTTCCAAAAGTGGTGCATAAATGCGTTGGAAAAATTTCATCATTCTATCGCTCAATGTTTGCTTGTGCGAAACGTTTTTAGAAAGGAACGCTGCACACATCATTGGAATGTAGGTAAGTGATAAAATCAACGCTCCAATAATGGCGAAAGAAACCGTTTGAGCCATTGGGCTAAACATTTTGCCCTCGATACCTACCAAGGTAAGAATTGGGATATAAACAATAAGGATAATTATCTCGCCAAAAGCGGCACTGCTTCGGATTTTAGATGCGGAAACAAAAACTTCAGTATCCATTTCTGATTGTGAAAGTTTGCCCATGGCTTTTCGCATTCCTAAATGGTGCAAAGTTGCTTCTACTATAATTACTGCACCGTCCACAATTAAACCAAAGTCAATTGCTCCCAAACTCATAAGGTTTGCACTTACTCCAAATACATTCATTAAGCCCAATGCAAAAAGCATTGATAAAGGAATAGCAGAAGCTACAATCAACCCTGCTCGAAGATTTCCAAGAAATAAAACCAATACAAATATTACTATTAAAGCACCTTCAATCAGGTTTTTTTCTACGGTGCTGATTGCTCTATTTACTAAATCTGTTCTATCTAAATATGGTTCTATTACTACATCTTTTGGCAATGATTTTTGAATGGTTGCCATTTTATCTTTGATACGGCTAACCACATCGGCACTATTTGCTCCTTTTAGCATCATTACTACACCGCCTACAGCGTCTACTTCACCGTTGTAAGTCATTGCACCATATCGCACCGCACTACCTAAATGCACTTCGGCAACATCTTTTATTAAAATAGGAATGCCGTTAGGATTTGTTTTTACCACAATGTTTTTGATGTCGTCAAACGAACCAATCAAACCCACACCACGAATAAAATAAGCGTTTGGTTTTTTGTCAATGTATGCCCCACCCGTGTTTTCGTTGTTCTTTTCTAAAGCAACAAAAATTTCGGGAATGGTTATCCCCATTGCAATAAGTCTGTCGGGATTTACTGCAACTTCATATTGTTTCATTTGTCCGCCAAAACTGTTTACTTCCGCAATTCCTGCTGTTCCGTAAAGCTGTCGGGCAACAATCCAGTCTTGCATTGTTCGCAAATCCATAGCGGTGTATTTGCTTTCGCTACCTTTTTTGGGGTGAATGATGTATTGATACACTTCGCCCAAACCTGTGCTAACGGGTGCTAATTCAGGTGTGCCAACACCTTTGGGGATTTTGCTTTCGGCTTCCTTTAGTCGTTCATTAATCAGTTGTCGGGCAAAGTAGATGTCCACTTTGTCGTCAAACACAACGGTAATTACAGAAAGTCCGAAACGGGAAATGCTCCGCAACTCTTCCAAGTCGGGAAGGTTAGCAATGCTTTGTTCAATGGGATAAGTTACCAATTGTTCAACCTCTTGTCCTGCAAGGGTTGGGCAAACCGTAATGATTTGCACTTGGTTGTTGGTAATGTCGGGAACTGCATCTATGGGCAGTTTTGTTGCACTCCACACTCCCCAAACAATGAGTGCAAGTGTCATCAATGCGATGATGAATTTGTTCTTTATGCTGAACGCAATTATTTTGTCTAACATTTTTTTAATCAGTTTAATGAATGAATACACGATTACTTGCGGTGCGTTAGCACCGTAAGTAGTTTTGTTTTGTTCCGCTGAAAGCGGAACATCAGAAATTCATTAACTGATTTTTGGCGGTTGCCAAATAGACAAATACACTTCTGAAACGAAGGAAGCGTTGTAAACTGGGAATTTTTCTAATGAAACAGGAACGTGAAGCGATAAGCTGTAATGCGAAAATGGACTGCTAAAAGATTGTCCGCAGCAAGCACACATACAAAAAGGTGAGCAATTCTCTGTGTCGCTGTCGTGGTCTGAATGGTCGGTAGTTGCAAATGTTGATTGGTCGGCACTCATATAATTACAGTCGTCCTTGTCGCTGCACGGCATACAGGACAAAGCCAAAATGTAAAAACTGAATATGAGTGTAAAAATTTTCATCGTTGCAAATGTAACATACCAAAACTGCAATTCAATTGCAAAGTCTAATTACAAGTATCACAAATACCTTTTAGAAGCAAATTTATTTCCTTCAAAATAAAATTTTTAGGTAAACTCATTGTTGGGATTACAGTTTCAGTAAGGCAAAAAGTTTGTTTGCAACGGGTACAATGAAAATGACTGTGCAAATCGTTAGGGCTACAAGTACAACCTTCTTGACAAAGTGCATACTTAATAAGTCCTGTGCCATCTTCAATGGTATGAATAAGTTTATGTTTTAAGAATGTTTTAAGTGTTCTAAACAAGGTTGTATTATCTGCTCTATCAAAAAGTGCAGTTAGATCTTTATGACTAATAGCAAATTTTTGCTGGCTTAGTTTTTCTAAAACCAACAAACGCATAGCCGTAGGGTTAATGCCTTTTTGATGTAATTTGGTTTCTAAATTTGATGTAGTCATAATTATAAGTTTACAAAAACCAAAGATTGCTTTTGCCAAAGTCTGGTAAATTATCCTCCTGAAAATGGGGGTAAATTTCTGCCACCATTTCGGGGTACTTGGTTGTTACTGGTAAATTCTGTTGGCTGATGCTTTTCCAATACATTCGGCTGAACTGATATACTTGGTCTATCAATTCTCTTACTACTTCTACATCTTCTACCAACTCTTCTTTTGTGGCGGTTATTGAAACCTTGATTGGGAAATGGTAATCTTTCGGGAATAGCTTGCTATCCTCCGCATATCGTGTATTGTTGAATAGCAAGTAAGAATTGTAACCAACTTTTACATATCTGCCACTACGAGGCATTCTGCCCGGACTTCCTAAGTCAAAACCTAATAACTCTTTGCTATCGGTTTTATTGATGGTTACTACAATTACTGGCAAATCCTTTTCACCCAAATTGTCTAACATTTTGAGTATGGGTTGTAACTCCTTCTTATCGGATATTTCTTTGTAAAAATGGATGATTACTCTTTTGGCTGTTTGGTTCTTTTCTATGAATTTCTCAACTGCATTGCTTATTGATCCTGCCAATAAATCGGTTTCATCTTCTCTAAAACAGTCGAAGTTTTCAAATACTCCTTCATTACTAAAACAAAAGGCACTGCCTACGAACCTATGGGCTGAACCTTGTGGTTTAAATGCTCCTACACCTATTATTATTTCATCTTCCTTTACTCTTGCCAAACGCCACGGAATACCGCCTATTTTAGCCAATAAAGCCACATAAATATTAGGTATGAAGTAGTAGAAATCTTCTTTGCTTAAATGCTCTTTGTAAAGCACCTGTGAGGATATGCCTTTGTTCAATAACAGTTCTTTGATTTTGTAATATGCAAAGTGCTGTGGGTGGTCTTTTTCTGTTTTTGATATTGGGCTAATGTATATGGCCACAAATCTTGAACTGGTATCGTTAAACTCCTTTAATTGCTCGGCTACTTCTTCAAAAATAGTATCTGTGTTTTCAAATACTATTCTTTTAGTCTTATCTATGCTTAGGGTTTGATTGATGTAGTTTTGAAGGTTTGCTAAATGCTTTTCAACCTTATTCACAGGCTTATGCCAACCGTTTATAAAGTAATCATACAAAGTGTCTTTTATGTACTCGCCATCGTCTTTGTGATAGATGAAAAAAAGTTTAACGTGGTCTTCGGTAAATGCTTTTAATGGCTTGTGTTTCCAAATACCATAACCTGGGTTTACTTCTGTTTTACCGCCTTTAAACTCCAATAGGTTTGAGTTCTGGTGTGTTTCAAATACTTTGTTGTTGGGTACTTTGTAGAAACCATCTTTATTGAGCTTAAACATTGCTTTAAAAGCATCTGTATTGAGGTAGGTATTATAGAAGTTCTCTAAATGCTTTAAGTAGATTGGGAAACGGTTTTCTTTTTTTAGTTCCTCTTTCTCAATTATAAATTCTTTCTTTAGTGTGTTACTTAAAATCGGGTACAGTGTTTCTTGGTTTTGCCTTAAATCTTCTGGCATCTTCTCATACTTATATACTGTGCCGTTACAATTGACAAGGTTGTATTTGGTGGTATCAAAATCTGCAATTTCGGAAATGCTTTTGTGCAATATTTTAGAAGTGCCATTGTATGCTACTACAAATTCATAACCGTTTGCAGTAACTTGGTTGAACTGGACTTTGATGGTGAAATTATTGTAAAGCTGATATACTTTGTTTTTGTGCAACGGGTCTTTAAACCATACTTCAATATCATCTACATAATTCGGGAACACAATTGCCCCTTCAATACTCTTGAAATAATTAAATACCAAATGGCGGAAATAATGGAGTGAAAAGTTTATAGCATCAGCAAACTTTATTTCTGTGGTAATTGCTCCTTCCCGTGGTGCTTGGAAATCAGTATAGTAATTCTTAAACTTTGCTTCTCTTCCTACGGGGAAGGTTTCCATAATTTTACCCCAGTAAATAGGTGCAAAGCCTCTTTGCTTCTCACCATAGAATGAGAAAGTACCTTTAGTTGCTACTGGTGTAAACGGAATGATATTTAATTGAATTTGTTGCATTGACTACATTTTTTCTTTCTTTATTTTATTAAAAATCTACCTCCAATAATTGACCATTTTCTTTGAGCCATTTTTTAGCTTTTAAATAATTAGGTACTTGTATAGAAAGTATATTCCAAAAACGTGGTGTATGATTGTTTTCCATCAAATGCACTAACTCGTGTGCTACCAAATACTCCAAAACATACATCGGTGCTTTGATAATACGCCAATTGAAAATGATATTATTTGCTGGTGTGCAAGAACCCCAACGGTATTTCATTTCGGAGGTTTTAAACTCATTGTATATTACACCTAAGTTCTTTGCAAAATTGGTAGCTAATGGCTCAATTAACTTTAATGCTTGATGTAAGTACCATTGTTTGAATAAAGCATTTGCGTTAGGTTGATTGGCCTTTGAAATTCTAAATCTTTGTTCAAACTCAACACCTTCAATTGCTTCATCAACCACCAATAGCTGATAGTTTTTACCTAAGTATAATAAAGTTTCACCTGAAATAAATTCTTTGGTTTGTGTATCAACTGGGTACTTCTGTGTATGATTAATTTTTTCTTTAAGCCACTGTTTTTTGGATTGCAAGACTTCTTCAATTTTTTGAGCAGAAGTATTCTCTGGGGCACGGACAATAATTTTCCTGTCACGTTCAACAGTGATGTTAAGCGTTTTGCGTTTACTATATTTTATTTCATATTCAAACTGCATTAGTCCGTAACAATTTTAAAATGATTAGTTTTTGCTAACTCCATTATTCTTGAAATCAACTCGTTTCTTTTAATTACTATGTTTGGTAATTTGTTGAAGTCGGGTGATAATAACATCTTCTGCAACTCTGCTTTTAGTTTTAGCTGTGCCGGTGTACTATCCCAAAAGCCTGTCAATTTTATTTCGGTAGAAACTAAATTGAAAATATGCTGGGTTAGATTTACGTTTTGTGCAATTTCTTCATCGGTTAATTTTCTATTGTCAAATAGGTATTCCTTAAATGAATTGAAGAAAGGCATATGCTTTTTACGGTCTAAACCGTAGGTTTCTTCCTTTTCCCTGTTCTTAATTTTCTCCCTTAGTTTTTCTAATTCTTCATAAATGGCTTTCCAGTTGCCTTTGAAGTTTTCTAAAATCTCCTCTAAGGTTTTGGCGAATGAGGCGAACAATGCAGGGTCTTCATCTAAATTAATATCAATGTAATGGCGAATGGCGTGTTCAACTTCTGCTGCTTTTGTTTTTTCTCTTTTTTTGGTATTTACTCCCTTTTGAAAATCTTCTGCAATAATTGATATTGGTGCAACTGTTTGTTCTAAGCCTCTGCTCTTTAAAAATTCATCTGCAATACCTCTTAATTTTGGTGGAATACCTTTCATACTGAAACGACCATCCCTAAAGTGTTTGAGTGCTAATTCGTTGATTTCAGTAAATGTTTTCCAGTCATTAAAAAAGTCTAATGCTTCCTTTCGTGGCAGAACATCGTTAAAACAAGTGGTTAGCTTCTTATAAAGTTTTATATACTCAAATCGTATATCCTCATCATAGAACACATCAAAGAAAGCATCGCTGTCTGACAAGTCTTCCAAACCTTGTTGCTTTAAATATTCCCAAATGTCCTTATGTGCTTTTATAAGTTCGTTTAGTTCCGCTTCATCGTTTGAAATGCAGCCTAAAATTTCTTGTATTTCTTTTTCTGCATAAGTATCTAAGGCTCTTTTTAAATGATGCCCTACACCAACATAATCAACAATGAAACCTTTATTTTTTCCTTCGGGACCAATACGGTTTACCCTTGCTATGGTTTGTAATAGATTGTGTTCTATAATAACCCTGTCTAAATACATTACTTGTTCAATAGGTGCATCAAAACCAGTAAGCAACATATTGTTTACTATAATGATACCTACATTGCCATTTAGGGCTGTATCTTCTTCATCTGTTTTGCCAAATGGAAGTTTGAAACGCTTAATACTCTTTTTGTGATAATCGCCATTTGTAAAAGCCTTGATATGCAAAGCATCGTTATGACTTCCCGAAATAACTACTGCTATCTCTAATTGCTTTAACATTTCAATATTTACTTTCATTGGATTGTTGATTTCCAATTCAGCAATTTTTTGTTTTAATGCATCCTCAATGGCTACTTTATACCTTACTGCTGCTTCACGACTATTGGCAACTATTTGAGCCTTAAAACCACCTGTAAAGATTTGCTCTACATAGTGTGTTACCATATTCTTTGCCTTATCTCTAATGGTTTCAATGGCTTCTAAATAAGCATCACGACTACCAAAACCTAAAATCTGTAAGCGTTCTGTTAGTTGATAATCAATAAAAACATCTTCAAACTTTTTGTCCATTCCTTTCTTATCAGGAATTTCAGCATTGTGTGTAAAGCCTTCATAAACTATTTCTAAAGTAACACCATCATCAATTGCCTGACGCATTGTGTACTTATCAATGTAGTCTTTGTATATCTTTTCTGTTTTGCCAGTTGGTGTGCCTGTAAAGCCTATTGAAGTTGCATTGGGTAATGCCTTATCTAAATTAGCTGCAAGCAAAGAGTATTGAGAACGATGGGCTTCATCGGTCATTACTAAAATGTTTGTATTGGGGTTTAATTCGGGGAAAATTTGCAAGCCTTCCAAATCTCCATTTTCTTGAAACTTATGGATCATTGCCATTACCATATCTGAATTATCGTTGCTTAATAATTCCTTCAAACTCTTACCATCTGGTGTGGCTTTCGGATTAATGAAGTTTGCATTTTTTATAGTGAACCCTATGCTGTGTCCTGTTTCTGATAGTTGTTCCTCCAGTTGTGTTCTGTCGGTAATAAATACAATTTTCCAAGACTGCAAAGCTGGCTTTAATCGCATTTCACGAACCATAAACATCATTGTTAATGATTTGCCCGAACCTTGTGTGTGCCAAATAATACCGCCACGTTCTAAAGGATTTTTACCTTCAATTAAACGCTTGGTTGCTATTTTAACTGCTCTAAATTGTTGGTATCTGCCAACTACTTTTATTTTCTTGCCTTTATCGTCTATTTGAAAAACAGTGAATACCTGAATAATATCTAACAGGTTTCTTAAATCTAACATACCTGCAACCAAACGTTGCTGGTCGTTGGGGCTACTTGCACCGTGTTCTAAATCATTTAATGATTTTGGATAGGGGTCTGTCCAACGGTAAAAGTGCTTTTCAATGCCTGTGGTTATAGTACCAAACTTAGCTTCAGTACGGCAAGTAGTAATAATAAACTGATTGTAAAAGAATAGTTCTTTATTCCCTTCGCCTGTATCTCCTCTTTGTTCGGAATATCGCATTAGCTGGTCTATGGCTTCTGCAATGGGTTCTTTTACTTTAGATGATTTGGCTTCTACTACAACAATTGGTAAACCGTTTACAAACAATACCAGGTCGGGAATAATATGGTGGTCTGTGCCTGTTACTTTTACTTTGAATTGCGAAATGGCTGTAAATACATTGTTCTCTATATTTTCAAAATCAATGAACCGAACTGTTGGGCTTAATTCACCTGTTTGCTCATTGGTGGAAACGGTTGTATTTTCCAACAAGTAGGTTAATACTTGTTGATTGTTTTCTATTAAGCTGTTTTTTTGAAAGGTGGTTATTTTACGTACTACTTCATCTACCTGCCCATCTGTTAAAAATGGATTGATTGAAATTAATGCTTGGCGTAGTTTAGGCTGCAATACCACTTCTGAAAACGATGTACGATAACTCTGTTCGGGTGTTTGTTGCATTTCAAGCTCCAACACTTGGTTCTTGCCAGTGTTCCAACCTAAGCCTTTTAATTGCTCTATAAAAGGTTTTTCTACGTGGCTGTATTCATCCAGTTTAAGAGATGAACCAATATTGCCCCTGTATTTATTATCGTTACTTAATATCATATTATTGCTTGTTAAACTTCTTATTAATCAAAGGTTGGTTTCTTGCCAATTACTGGTTTTTTAAATTTCGGTTCTTCGTGAATGTCTCTCAATAATTCGTGTATAAACTTTTCTTCAAATTGTTCATCATCCCTCATATCAACATATTTTCTACCTCTTAATACAGTTGGTATTGCATCAGCATCTGTACCGGCTCTAAACAGGGGAATGAACTTTGAAGTATTTACTCCATCTGTAAATATTTCAGCCGTTATAATTGAGTATTCATAACCTACACCACCTGCAAGATTTTCAGTTTTCTTTTTGTAATTGGGTGTCATTACGCAAATAACCCTTTGTGATTTTGTAATGGCATTTTCCATAAAGTGAGGCAGTGGTTTGCCCAGTGATCCTAAATCCCATTTATCCAAAATGGCATTTACACCATTATCACAAAGTTTAGTAGCCAAATTAATAATCCATTCTTCGTGTTCCTGACTATCCCAAGAATAAGAAATAAAAACATTAGGTATCACTTCTGTTGGTTCAGCTTTCATTACTACACTTGCTTGATGAACTGGTTTTACAACTTCTTCCTCTGCAATTGCATCGGTTGTACTAAAAGCTGTATCAAAATTAAAATCATCGATAGTTGTATTTATTACAGCAGTATTATCTTCCAAATACAACTGAATATTTACATACAACTCTTTTCGTTTTTCTTCATCCAAATGATTAATCAAATCGTTGTAATATTCCACCCGGCTTGTAGATAAATCTTTCTTTTTTCTTTGTTCAATGTATAGTGTGTATGATGGTGGTATATCATCGCACAAAGGCATAATAAGCTTATAAAATTGTGAGCCACCAATGTAATGAGTGGCGGTATCTTGTGGACCAATAAACTTCCATAATTTATAGAATGCTTTATCCCAGTCTGTTTTATCTACTTGCGGAATAACCCACGGCTTTTGAAGCATTGCTGCCACCTTATCATCATCATAAATATAATCGTAACCCTTTTCAGTTAAGCGAATACACTCTGGACTGGTATTTTCATAAGTAAAATAGCCTGTAAAAATTAAACCATTGAAAACTATAAAGAATAACTCCTTTTCCTTTGGATTGAGTTTGTCAATTAAAGTGTGTTGCAAAACACGGAACATAACAATATGTCCAGCTTTACAATTAGCTGACCTGAATTTATCAAAAATGAGTTCTGCTATTTCTCTTTCGTTTTTCATATTTTCACTCTTACTTTTCCTGTTAGTAAATCTTGCATCAAACCTGTTTTTATGGATATTAGTTTGGACAGTACAATTCCATATATTTTCAAGTTTTCTTCTGCCTTATCAAGCGTTTCAATAATTTGTTTTTGTTCTTCAGGACTTGGTAATAAAATATTTAAAGCCAAGACAATTTTTTGAGAAATATTAGTTTGACTTTCTGCCATACCAGTTTTGAAATTTGATAAATGCCTTTGAGTAAACTGACTTGAAAGTGCCAATGCCAAATATTTATTTAGTAATTTCTTTTGTGGAATTAAACGATATATCTTATCGCTAAATATTATTTTATCTCTTGTTTGTTGAACATATGAAACAACCCCCACTCTTGAATTAGGACCTGCTCTTGTAACTAACACATCACCGTTTTTAACTTCATACTGATATTTAGGTGTTAAGGCAATTGGCATTTTTTTATTTTCATTTGCATCATAGCCATTCCAAGTGACAGCAGTTGTTTTTAAGATACCCCATTCATTTGTTGGTGCTGGGTCACTTTCACAATTTGGGCTCCAACCTTGTTCAATGTTAATAATACATTTTTCAATTGTGGTCAACTCCCATTCTTTTGGATATTTAAAACCATTTTCCTCTGTAAATCCGTGGGTTTCTTCCGTTCTTATGTTTCCATTTTCATCAATACCTTTGGTAAGGAGGTCTTGCATTAAGCCTGTTTTTATTTTGCTGTATTTGGCTATTAATGCTTCTGTGCTCGCAATGGCTTGGTCGGTTTTAGAAAGAATGCTGGCAATTGAGGTTTGTTCTATTTCAGTTTTAGGCAAAGTGGAAGCGGCAAAAGTTAAATGCACTACAATAAAAAATGCAGATGCGATTACCCGAACTTTAAGCAATTGAACAACCTGAGCGCATCTGTTCGTGCTGCAAAGTCGGCAAACTCATCACCATTCAATACTTCGACAGACGTGGCCCACCGCAAACCGATATAGGCATGGGCCAAAAGAGTCTGAAAGTATCTGACAACCTCCAAAAATCCTAAGTGGGGTGTTGGGGGCCTTGTGCTCAAAAGTGAGTAAAAATGGCACATTAGCGCGTTAAACCACCGCAAAAAAAAAGAGCACCCTCAAGAGTCATCGACAAAAATTTAAAATCAATTCACGACAACCCCATAAAAACCGGTCACGTTCAACGGGAGTTTCATGGCATGCCCGCTGGGCGCCACGAAACTCTAGCTGTTAGCAGTAGTTTTTATACGTCCAATGGAGGTAAAAGATAACCTTCGTCGCCCATTTGTACTGTCCAGTTTTCATTTGACTCAACAAGTTTTTGGTTTATCCAGTCTATTGGCACTTGATCTATTCCTGCGTCAATAAATGGGACGCGCGGTGGAAACTTTTTTAAATACTCTTGTCGAAACTGTATTAATAGATTCAGTCGTCTATTATATTCAGGATGATTTGGAGAAGAACCCCCATAACCGTAACCCCAAGTATCCGTTAGAAAACCAAATTTTTCTGTTGGACCCTTTGCACCTCGTCCTCCACGTCCGTCAGCTTGAGCTGCATCGCCGCCGTCTCCACCTATTATTAATCCTTTATTGTTGTGCACAATTCCACCACCACCTTTTCCACCAATACCACTCACACCACCTTTTCCACCGCGTCCTCCAATAATGGTCCCCTTATTACTTTTAACATCAAAACTTCCTCCGTCACCGCCAATACCACCTTCTGATATTTTCTTATTTATCGATTCTCTAACCCAAATTTCATGATCTATCTTCCATTGTTGTAAAGTTTCAGGTTTAAAATCGAGACCTTTATTGTCATCTATCATGTCCGCACAATTACTGCATAAATAAATAGCATTAGTAATTGAACTTCTTTGTTCAGGGGTCATGTTTTTGTCAAAACGTGGTCCATTTTCAGAAGCAGCGCAAATGTGAGCGGCTCGTCCAAAATAAATAACTTTTTCGTCAGACTCTTCGGATGGTCCAACTGTCATTTTTTTGCAGTCAGGATTGGAACAAATAAAAGCAGCTCTCTTTTTTAGTGCGTCAATTATTTGGGAAGTGAAATTGTCTCTCATGTCGGTTAAAATTACTGCTAACTACCATATAGGCGAAACAAACTTTCACCAATACACCTAGTTTTGGTTGTATTAGCGAAGGTTTATTTCGTTTTTGTATCTAAATATAAATACTATTTTTCTATAAATCGTCAAATGGACTTTTGTGTAATCCGGTGAAATTGGGTTCTTCGTCACTTTTGGTGAATACATTAATTTTATTAAGCTCGTATTCTATTTCAATCACACCCATTCCGATGAGGATTCTTGTTAAAATTAGCCGGTTCTTGATCATTCCTATTTTTCTAATTAAAACAAAACAAGAAATTTTCACCAAAAGTGACGAAGAACCCAGTTTAACCCGGAAAATCCACTTTTGCAATGTGCTTGCAAATAGCGTGGGCATTAAATCGGTTTCAATCCTAACTCTTTCAAATATTCATTGTGTTTTTCAGTGTTTTCTTTTATGCTTTCATTTATTGAAGTCAATTTGTTATTTACGGCGTCCATGTCAATTTGCACTTCGTCTTCTGATGTGCTGACATACCTTGAAATATTCAGGTTGTAGCCATTCTTTTCAATTTCGTCCATTGAAACCCTACGAGCATATTTTTCAATATGGTCTGGGCGGAATTGGTATGTCTCAACAATTTTTCGAATATCGTTTGGCTCTCCGTTTTCTCCTTCTCTTAACGTGTTTTGTCTTTTTCCTGATTTGTAGTGTTCTGATGCATTAATAAATAAAACATCATCGTACTTTTTACATTTCTTTAAAACTAAAATGGAAACAGGAATTCCTGTCGAGTAAAATAAATTTGATGGTAAACCAATTACTGTGTCA
>Ga0315901_10005761_pt1 | contig 14988 bp, 8 predicted proteins | sample LakEriMetagenome_10_FD_203761 | JGI IMG/M metagenome (GOLD analysis project Ga0315901, IMG submission 203761) | Freshwater fungal communities from buoy surface, Lake Erie, Ohio, United States - Buoy 2 MA116 | ecosystem: Environmental > Aquatic > Freshwater > Lake | place: USA: Lake Erie, Ohio... | reverse complement strand
TGAGCAAAGGCAAAGCCCCGACAACAAGTGATACCGGTAACGCTGCGTCGAGAACTAAAAGCAGTTCTGCGCCAATCAACACCGATAGAAGAGCAACAGCAGGCAAGTAATATTCTGAACGCCAAAATTTATAGTTGGCCCACAAAAAGCCAACCACCGCAGCAACGGCCACAGCTACGAGCAACAACAACCGGACAATTTCTAAAACGGCCGGCAGCAGCGAAATGCTCATCATGGTCTTCCAAATCCTGAATTATTTTTTCAGAGATGCGAGCTTTTCAAGCGCGCTCTGTTGCATGATATTCACACCTTGTTCTGGGGTGAGGTCACCCGACATCACCTTTTGCTGAACTGGACGCATGGCGTCCCACGCTGCGCGCATTTCAGTCTGAGCAGGCATTGGGCGTCCATTGGCGGCGGCTGCAATCAGCGGCTGAATCGACTTCAGCGAGACAATTCTCGGATCATTGAGCGACTCACTGGTCGCCGGAATACGGTTGAGCCTCTCAGCCACTTCAACCTGCACATCGCGAGAAATAAGATAATTCAAAAAAGTGCGGACAGCTTCCGTTTTTGATGCAGGAATCTGGGCGTTAATGAAAACATAACGGCCGCTCACCATCGGTGTCATTGGACGGTTTGTTTCCGATAGAACAGGCAAGGGTGCAATCCCGAGCTGGTCGCCAAGCTTTGCTTGAAATTCTTTGACACTCCAGTCGCCGTTGATCGTAAAGGCAGCCTTACCTTCCAAGAACAATCCTTTTGCGCAATCATAGTCACACTCTTTAGGGATGATCTGATCATTTGTTTTGAGTTTATACACATATGCGAGAGCATTCTTCATTGCGTCTGTATTCAATTCCACGCGCGCCGTTCCATCTGCATCAACTGACAGAGGCCACCCACCAAACGCACCTACAAAGGGAATCAACCAAAAAGGCTCGTTCTGAAAAAAGACCAATCCAAATTTGTTATTTTTTGCATCGGTATGGGCTTTTGCTGCTTCAATGAGTTCTGCTGTCGTTGCAGGTGCGGATGACACCAGATTTTTGTTGAAAAACAGCACCAGATGATTGCCATATGTGACTGGCACTCCCATGACGCTACCCTTTAACCGCACGGGCTCTGCTGCTGCAGGTGTAAACTTGGTAACGTCGACAAATCCTTCTGCCGGCTGAATCAATTTGGCCGTTGCAAAAACCCCGGCGATGTCATTCGGTCCCCAAACCAGTTCAGCTGCCTGACCCGCCGTTGCGGCGGTCGTAAACTTTGTGCGCAGATCCTCATTTGGATAGGTTTGCCGAACAATGCGGATGTTTGGATGAGCTGTCGTAAAACGGGCAATCCAATCGTCCATCACTTTGGTGTTTTCTGATTCTTCCTGATCCCACAAGCTGATCTCAACAACATCACCCGTAGATATTCCATCTGTTGAAACGGACTCTGTTCCATTCCCCTTTTTGGCGTTGAGAATTTGAAGTCCGATCAGCCCGGCAATGGCCAAAGCGACTGCTGCAAAAATGATTTTTGGCGTGTGATTGCTCTTCGGTGGCAACCCTTGACCCGACGTTCCCTGCTGAGCGTTCAGTGCTGTTTTGATTCGAGTCGAAAACATTGCATCCCTCATGTTTAAGTTACAAGTTAGTGAACACTGTGTGTTGAAGAATCGACGATAGAGACCCAAAGCTCTTTGGGCAGCTGACAACAAGCCAAAACAAACATGGCATGCGACCACGTCAGAGGCATGACCCACGCCGGTTCACCGCTGACAGGATCGACTTGTTCAGGCAATTGTCCCTCGCGGGGCGTATGTTTCAAAACCCACGCACAGCATTCAGACGCCAACGACATTTCACCACAGCGCGCAGCAGCCAAGGCCAGCCACAGGGTCGTGAGGATCCAAGGTTGTCCATTGCGGTAATGGTCACCTTCATATCGCCCGATACCACCCACACCCGAACGCCAGAGAGATTGACGAAGGGCATGGCAGAGCCTTGGTAAGGTGCGATCCATCATATCTTTGGACACTGCGTTAAAAGGTTCAAAGAGACCGAGCAGAGAAATGTCCAAAACAAAATCAGAGGACCATCGCTGCGGGTTCAACCCCGCTATGACAGCAGCGTTGCAGGCCAGCGGCACTGAGGCCACATGACTTTTTAAAAACAAGGTCCGTGCGAAACTCGGCTCATCGGACTGAACTCCATTCACACAAAGATTTTCTTCGAGAAGTTTTGACAACTGATCAGCGCGCTGACGCCATTCAGGTTTGACCTGCCAGCGCATTTTTTCTGCAAGATCTGCAGCAGCACGCAGTCCAGCTACAGCTGCAGCTACTGAATAGAGATGAACGCCTTCACGCTCTTCCCAAAGATCAAAACCTTCACAAATCCAATCGGTCTTTTCGAATCGACAGGACGCCAGCCAGTCGGCCCCGCGCTCAACCATCGTCCTCAACTTTGCAGCCCCTTCGGTTTGTCCCGAAATTTTCACGTGCTGCCAAAGCCCAAAAAGCACACTGCCCGTTTCGTCGGGCTGTAAAAGACCCCAGCTGGGCCCCAAATTTCCAGCCATGTCATGACGGTGTAAAAAGCTACCATTCTCAGCTTGGCACTTAGCCATGTATGAATAAAAACGTTCAGACTCTTCATACATACCAGCTGTGTCCATAGCCAACGAAATAAAGCCGGCATCACGCCCCCAGCAGTAGCCGTAGCCACCGCAGGCGGTAAATTCGAATTGAAATTCAGGGGCAGCGATAATTCCACCCGCCGGATCCTGCATTTGTTTTAAAGTGAGTAATGAACGCTCGTAAAGGTTCCGAACAAAGTCAGGAAGATCTAAAGAAGGACGCTTGTGATTCAAAGCTTTGAGCCATTCTTGATCCGATTGAACGACCTTCTCCCGAGCCCTTTGGTACCCTGAGGCAATAGGACACAAGGCAGTTTCAAGAGTCCTTGCAAAGGTGTGAGTCAACTCAAACGGACGTTGTGAATCAACAGGCCAAACCATCAGACCTTGACTTGTACCTGTCGCAATTGGTTCACTTTGATAACGCGTCCATTGGCTCAAAAGCTGAGTGCGCAGGCTTGCCGGAGCTCCGCTGCCGCATTGCCTCAGTGTTTCAAGAACACGCCCGAACGCGTTTGCAAATTCCTCGGTAGACGATTGTCCCGTCTGCATTTGCACGCATGATGCAAAGGCCGGAGAAAGAGCATCACCACCTTGTAAAACACTGACGGAAAAATAGTGACCTGCATGGTATGAAACTAACGCTCCGTCTGACAAGGCGGCGTAAGTGGTTTGCAAAAACGAGCTGCAGTGAAACTCAGGCTGATGCCAATGAACAACAAACATCTGATATTCAGAGGGTATATTCTTGACCGTTAACTGCTCGCGGAGACGATTTTCGAAGACAAAACTTTCAATAGACAAACTCACCGGAGTTTCGAGCTGATCGCTTTCAAATTCGAAAACCGTTTCTGCGATGTCAGCTTGAGCCACAAGACCACTGCTCACAACACGTCCAACGGAGACCGCAATATCCATGTTTTGGGGCAAAAGCGAATTGAACTGTTGGTCGGACACCCATTCATTTGTTGGCAGTCTGAGAACCACGGCACGTGAACGGCCATCCACATGGCGACGGCGGACAAGAACAAGATGTGACATGGTTTTGCGTGTGATTAATCCATGTGCATCGCGCGTGGGAGCAAAAAAAAGTGAAGGTCGAGCTCCAGCCTTATTTTCAGGGCGTTGCGTCAGAGGACTCACATCACAGGCGCGCACGCTGCCAAATCCGACAAGAAGTGAATCGCGTGCAAGCGTGTACTGCAACATGTTCCGTAAACCCCATCTATCTGGTTAACAAGCCCATTCGGCCGCGATTGGTGCGAAGACAACTACTTGAATTGCCTTCGGCTGGCAAGCCAGCAGGCGGTCTTGAACGCTGAAAAGACAAGTGTTTTTCGAACACTCAAGACAATATACCTGCGAATTGGAATCGGAGTTTAACGCTCATCGCGTCAATGGCTTGTACTTAATTCTCTTGGGATTCACTGCATCATCACCAAGTCTTCGACGTTTATCTTCGATGTAGTCCTGATAATTACCCTCAAACCAAATCACTCGGCTATCGCCTTCAAACGCCATAATGTGAGTCGCAATACGATCGAGGAACCAACGATCATGGGAAATAACAACCGCACAGCCCGGGAAATTCACCAGACCGTCCTCGAGAGCACGCAAAGTATCTACATCTAAGTCGTTGGTCGGTTCGTCGAGCAAAAGCAGATTACCGCCATTCATGATTAATTTTGCCAAATTCAGGCGGTTTCGTTCACCTCCCGAAAGACTTCCAACCAGTTTTTGCTGATCAGAACCACGAAATCCAAAGCTTGCAATATAAGAACGCGCAGCGACTTCACGGTTGCCGACCTGAATAAGATCGCGCCCTCCCGAAAGTTCCTGAAAGACAGTCTTGTCGCCATCCAATGATTCCCTGTTCTGATCCACATAGGAGACCTTCACAGTATCGCCCAAGCGCAATGCACCTGAGTCAGGTTTTTCGGCACCCACAATCATTTTAAACAATGTAGATTTTCCGGCGCCATTGGCTCCAATCACTCCGACGATGCCTCCAGGTGGCAGGCGAAAACTCAGGTTTTCAAAAAGGAGCCGATCACCAAACCCCTTGCCGAGCGCCTCGGCCTCAACCACCACATCACCGAGCCGAGGTGCCGGAGGAAAAGGAATCTCTTTAATCGTTTCGTATTGCTCGTTGGATTCGTTGAGCATCTGCTGGTAGGCCGACACACGCCACTTGGCCTTGGCTTGCCGCGCTTTGGGACTCATTTGGACCCACTCAAGCTCACGCTTCAGCGTTTTCTGCCGCACGGATTCCTGTTTTTCTTCTTCGCCTAAGCGCTTAATTTTTTGTTCCAGCCAAGCACTGTAATTTGTGTGCCAAGGAATGCCCTCCCCTCGATCCAGTTCGAGAACCCATTCAGTCACGTTATCGAGGAAGTAACGGTCATGCGTGACACAGACCACGGTACCCGGAAATTCCTTCAAATGCCGCTCAAGCCATTGCACCGACTCTGCATCCAAATGGTTTGTCGGTTCATCGAGCAGGAGCATGTCAGGTTTTGAAAGCAGCAATCGGCAAAGTGCTACGCGGCGACGCTCCCCACCTGAAAGAGTTTTAACGTCGGCATCCGCTGGCGGACAGCGCAGCGCATCCATGGCGATTTCAATCGTTCGGTCGAGCTCCCATGCATTGCAAGCATCCAGTTGATCCTGCACGCGCGCAGCCTCATTGATGACCTTCTGCATTTCAGCATCATCAAGTGGTTCACACATCTTCATGTTCAGGTCTTCGAATTTTTGCAGTAATGCCTTGGTCTCTGCAAATGCTTCTTCAATGTTCTGCTGAACATTTTTTTCAGAATTGAGCTCTGGTTCCTGCGGAAGATAGCCAATCCTTATTCCCTTGGCTGGAAAAGCTTCACCCGAAAAGTTGGTGTCTACGCCCGCCATAATCCTCAGAAGCGTTGATTTACCTGCACCATTATTACCGATAACACCAATCTTCGCTCCCGGCAGGAATGACAGGTACATGCCCTTGATGATTTCCTTACCGTTAATCACCTTTCGCATGTTCACCATATTGAAAATGTAATTTGCCATTCGGGAACTCCTGAGTTAGTTTGAGCTATTATTAAGCATTCCCACTCCACCGCTGATTGCGGAAAGACGAGGTCCAACGTTTATGCTGAAGTTCTCGGCTTCGATCAAGCTCATTCATCAGCGAAAGTTGTCTGTTGTAGCGTCTCTCATTTGCCTTCAGATATCGCACCAAGGCAGACAGGCTCATGCGCAAGTTTCCAAACTAAAAACGTCTGCCCAAGCTCCGTCACGCGTGAATGCCGAGCAAAACGCCTTAATATTTTTAGCCAGCGCGCGCCTAAAATCACCGGATCGAAATTTTGAATCAACAACCCAAGAGTCGCAAATTCTGTTAACCGACAAGAGACCCTTGGTTTTGCAAGGTCAAAGTTTGCGCGTCACTTTGGAGAGCTCGGCTGTACCCACCCACCTGGGCAAGACCCATCTTCTGCGGATCAACGCCTCAGGAAATGCCGGACAATCAGGCCCGTCGGCTTCGTTTTCTGCAGGCACATTTAAAATCTCAGACGGCAGCAAACATCAGTTCATCTTCGTGGAAAAAAGCAAAGGCTGGTTGCTTGAAGTTCACCTAAGACCTGTTCAACGCAAAGCAGAACAAATCGTGCCTCCTTCAGCGTTGCCCGTGCGACCCTCCGTTCCTACCAACAGACAAGCGCCGCTATTCCCGCCGCTCGACTATTACAAAAAGCCGCGACGCGCTCCTGCCTAAATCAAGGGCTGGCGGACTCAATCTGGCAACACACCCTGAGGAACAAGAATGGCGCGAACCGGTGATGCGTCAAAACCAACTAACCTCAGCGGTAAAGCGATCAGGGTGTATGTTCCATCCGGCACAGCCGACAAATCAAGTCCTTCCAGAACAGCGACGTCATGTAAAAAAAGCGCCTGATGACTTTCGAGCGCCTTTGAATCATGGGGATCCACCGAGGGCGTATCAATACCAATTGTGATAACTCCACGGTGTGCAAGCCAGTCCACAAGTTCAGGACTCAATGAGGAAAAATCTTCTCTCCACTCATCAGCGTTTGGATAGGAGTTGGTCCGGAGAAGAATGCGCGGTGCCAGAATCGAATGCCCACTCAAGTCCTCGGGATAAATACGTCCGAAAGTTGACTGGTTCACACTGATCACCTGACAGCGACCAAGATAATAGCGGAGGGGGCGCTCGGCAATGTCAGTTCCCTGAGGATGATAATGGCAGGGAGCATCAGCATGAGCTCCCAAATGAACCGTCGATGCGATCGATGAAAGCATCAAATGATGACCTTGCTGAAAACTTAACACTGTTTTTTGCTGACAGGGCGTATCACCCGGAAAAACCGCCGTTGATGCAGAGAGTCGAGGTGAAATATCGTAAATTTGAGTGTCCATCTCCAAAAGTCTCCGTCATGCACCTGCTTTTACACTGCAATTCGCATTGTCGCAAAAAATCGTATAAGAAGCTTGCTTCAAAAGCTCCTGTGTATGCTGTTGATGCTCTCGTCGAGGCTCCTCCCAATGAGGCTGCAATACGGTGAAAGGTTTTCTCTATGATTTTTGATGTCTTCTTTTCCATTTGCCAAACACCTGTAGACGGATTTTTACCATCAGAGAAACAAATGTTTTCGTATTTCTTTGAACAGGTGCAGGCTGCTGACGAACTGGGATATGAAGTTGCATGGGTAGCCGAAAGCCACCTGTCGTGTGAAGTTCAAAAACACAATTCAGGTGCTGTGATTCCCAATTTTGTGGGTGAAATTGGCCTCAATACCGACATTCTCCAACTGGCTCCACATATCTTTTCTCGCACAAAGAACATTGAAGTCGGAGCGGCCATCAAAAGCCTTTTGTGCAATGGCGGACCGCTTGCGCATGCTGAAGCTATCAAGACGTTTTTGTCACTCCATAGTTTTAGTCCTGCTGCGGAGCGTAAACTGCACTTGGGAGTTGCTGCAGGTCGCTTTCCGTTTTCAAGTGCACCCTATGGCATTGTCCCTCGCAATGAAGCAGAAAAAATTGCGTGGCCTGCTTTGAAGGGCAAGATCTTTGCAGAATCCCTAGAAATCTTTTTACGTTTTTTGAAGGGTGAGGTGTTTTCATCCAATGATGTCACTCCCGTTGAGCTGACACGGGCAGATATGCGAAGTGAAGAAGAGTGGACCAAATTACAGATCGCCTCAGGTGACCCGCAGGCATCGCGAATTCTCTTCACGCAACGCTGGTTATTTGCTCGCACCGGAGTGATCCCCAAGGACGTCTCCTTCGATGCTCTCCGACTGTACGTCGGTTCTCATGATGCCAAAATTCAAGACTTCGCAAATACTCTCCTGCCCTGCGGAGTTATGAATCTGTCCATCACGCCCGGAGAAGAAATCGAAAGAACACATGCTCGGATGCCATCAACATTTCACCCCGATGGCGGACCATGGTCTCGGTCCTTAATGCCGCGGACAGTGCTTGTCTTTCTTGATGCAACACCAGGACTCAGTTCGACACAACAGACGGCACGTGCACATGAAAAAGCGCGCAAAGCACTCAATACATATTGGCGTGCTCTTGAAGGTACACTTGATCCCACGAGAATTGAAAATGCAGTGAATAACGCCATTGTCGGAAACCCAACGGACTGTACGTCACAACTGAGGGAGCGTTTTCATCCCGAAGATCGATTGTTGCTCTGGTTTGATTTCTTTAATCACAATTGCAACGAAGTCATCCAGAGTATGCAAGACTTTCAACGCTTTGTTGCACCGAACGTAAATGAGGGCATTGCGCCGTCCTCTAGTCCATCCGTCATCACTGAGACGAGGAAATCATGAACTCACACATACACGTGCCTGCATTTGATTTAACCGGTCTGAATGCACTTGTCTGCGGAGCATCGCAAGGGATTGGCAAAGCCACCGCTGAATTTTTTGCGCAACAGGGGGCAAAGGTTTTTTTGCTCGCGCGCAATTTTGAAACGCTTGAAAAGACCAGATTGGAGCTAAAAAATCCGGAATTACAAACCTGCATCGCTGCCGATCTGGCCAAGAGCGAAGACATTGAATCAGCGCTCCGTAGTATTCATAAAATTACAGATACGATCCACATCCTCGTCAACAATGCGGGCGGACCTCCAGCGAGCCCTCTGTTGACAGCACAACCCGCTGCTTTTGAAGCCGCACTGACGACTCATATTTTGTCACAGCTGCAATTATCTCAAGCCCTCATCCCTCGCATGAAAGAAGCGAGATTCGGGCGAATTATCAATATCATTTCGACTTCGGTACGGGTTCCGATTGCTGGCTTGGGAGTCTCAAACACCATACGCGCTGCAACGGCAGGATTTGCAAAGACGCTCTCCAACGAACTTGCTCCTTTCGGAATTACCGTTAACAATGTCCTTCCCGGATTTACGCAAACAGAACGTCTAACCACTTTGGCTCACAGCGCTGCGTCACGTGACAGAACTTCCGTCGAAGAAGTGATGGACGGCTGGCTGAAACAAGTTCCGATGAGGAGATTTGCCGAACCTGCGGAAGTTGCGGCCACTCTTGGATTTCTGGCAAGCCGTGAAGCTGGATATATCACCGGCGTAAGTCTGCAGGTGGATGGAGGACGGATTGGAGCGATTTAAGAGTACGTGCGTTCTTCAACCGCGCCATAAAACAATCCTGAATCACAGACGGCCGGGAGCTTCTTTTCAGTTCTGATTGTTTAGAGACCACTGAAAGCAGATAAAAAAAAATGGAATCCGTATCATGGTGATCCCACCTTTGTTCTGCGAGGAATATTGGATTACGGCATAGAAATTCGTCCCATGAATAGAATTGAACCCGACAACTTTTCATAAATGAAAAACAGGGATGGCTTATTCACACGCACTTCAATAGGCATTGGGATTGGAAAGTTTTGCCTTGCACTCCCAACAACTGGAACAATTGCCGTAGCTGCTGCCGCCTGAGTGCCATTTTCTTCCACAACAATTTTCGCTTTATGAAACACGTCTCTCACGAATATTTCATCTAAACCAGCAAGAAAACGAGGGAATGCATTTCGTTTAGTAAAAATCGAAGTCAAACCCATACTCTTAAGAACTGATTTAATGGACTTTGTTCCCCACTCAAATGAAAATTTCGGCAAGTGCAGTTCTATGTGTTTTTTCGTCTGATTATCGAAAATCGAGCGAATTTTTTTCGAGGTCATAGAATTTAAAACGGATGATAACGTAGCTTCTGTCTTTGGAACGATGATGAGCATGGCAACCTTGCCCCCTGCATAAGGCTTACTCACAGCCTGCAGCTCCTGATCGGAATAGTAATCCAGCTGATCAGTGTCTTTCATTGTTAGACATATTTTTTTAATTCCATTCGCAGTCACAAAATTCTGAAGAGAGGTCTCATGAGCAGCAAATGGTTTTTCCCAGTCTGCCTTCATGTACGCTGAATTAATGAGGACTGAAGATGTGTTTTTCTCTATTGAATTTTTAGGTAGTAAATCTTTAATCATACTTTGAGTCTTTTCAGAAACAAAGAGATTGATATATTTGCGACTTCCTTCCGGATCATCTTGAATAGCCAATTGCCCAACGGCCGCATTGTAAAACTGCTTAAGAGTGTCTAAATAGCTGGACATGACATTCAGACGATTATCAACGAAAACCTGATTGACAAGTCGGTACTGCAGTTGTCTATTATCAGGGGTATTTGAGAATGAGTCTTCAATGGCGAGCAGTTGGGACTTGAGTCTAAGATTCACTTCTTTTTCGCTCGAATAAGCACTTTCAACTGAATTCAAAACAAGCGCTGAGGAGAGTTCTTTTTGAACAGAGCCACCTTCTTCGGCAGCAGAGTAGAGCATTCCGAAAGCACTTCTAATCGACAACGGCGGAAAAATTAAATTTACTCCGTCATCTAAACTCACATCTTTGTTCAATCCTCTATAGAAGTTCAATGAAAATGTATTGAGTAGATCTGCTTGCATTTTAACCTCATTTAAGCCTGCCCGCTCGTTTGGCTCAAAGTTAAGGTTTGATGCAAGCATCGATATGGATTGTTCGGCACTGTTTGAAACAACGTTTTCAGAGGGACCAGCCGTTTCGTGTGAGCACGCTCCAAAGAATATAAACGGGATCATTGCGAACTGAATTAGTTTTATCATGATGGCCTCTAGATGATTGACACGTTCCTGATGACCCAATCAGTCATCAGGAACAGCTATCGGCATAAATATACATCGACTTTACTCTGTATACCAAAAAATAATTTTTTGTAGCATTTAAAATGCGTTCTAAAATGTTCGTCAAAACCATAACATCTTTTTTTGTATACTTTATGCATCATTGAAATTCTTAATCATATTTCCCTGACCCAAAACAACATCAAGGGACACACAAACGCAAAGATGCGTTTGAAAATACTCGGTCGTGAAATTGAGACATTCATTAAACGGCTACATCAATGCACTTTAAAAGCACATCAGAGCCTACCAAGAGTTGGAAACATAGAGCGAAACTGAGTGCACTAGATCTTAACGAGCTTAATATCTCCGAGAGGGATGTAGCTACATGTGAGAATTGACCCTTGCTTGAGCACAAGAGCCTCATCACCGATGCATTGTTTTACCGAACCTTCGACAAGGAAGGCCTTGCAGGTTCCGCATGTCCCTCGCCGGCAGCCGGAAGAAATATCAACACTATTCTCCTCGGCAAGTTCAAGGAGACTTCGACATTGAGAGTTCCATGGGACCTTAACTGACGTTCCAAGAAATTCAACATTGCCGGTCCCTTCAGAGCTGCTGGCCAAATTTGTGTTGACCGCACTGAAGCCCTCTGAATGGATGCGAGACTTTGCCACTCCCCATCGTTCCAATTCCACAGATAGAGATTTCATCATGGCATCAGGCCCGCAGATATAGAAATCAGCACTGTCTGCCGGCACAAGCTGTTTTATGTGATCGACGGAGATTCCCCCCGTCACATCAAAATCAACTCCAATACGATCCTCTGTCTCCGGTTGACTATAAAATATCCGAAGGGTTAATCGAGCAAAATTTTTTAAAATATTTTCAATTTCGCGCCGAAAAATATGATCACGAGAGCTCTTCGCACCAAGGAAGAAATAAACCCGACGATTGGGAGTATTCTCAGACATCCAACCCAACATAGCCATCAACGGGGTCACGCCAACACCGCCAGCGACAAGAACGACGTCTTTTTGGGACAACATGTCGAGCACAAATGTTCCTTCAGGAGCCTTAAGCCAAACCTGTTCGCCCTCTTGAAGATGGTCATTGATATAAGTCGACATCAAACCATCATCACGACCATTGTTCTGAGCTCCTGAAGCGATTTTCTTACGCACTGTAATTCGATACACATCTTTCTGAGGGGACTGTGACAAAGAATAGCATCTATAAATGCGGCCCAAGCCATAAAAATCAATTCCGATCGTGACAAACTGTCCCGGCAAATAGTCCGAGCAATCTTCACCGCTCTCGCATTTTAGGTAAACAGATACCGTGCCATGGCACTCGACCTGCTTCCTTGAGACTATAAATTTCCGACTTCCATCCCATGCCGATTGTGATTGAATCGACTGCTCATCTGTCTGATTGGTTTTTGCAATCTGCTTGAAAATAAATTTTTGGATCATAGTCCTTTTGTATTGATCGTTCTCCGTAAAAATCAGAGACGCAGAATATCCACTCGAGTCAGTCTTAACAAATCCGACTTTCGCTTTACCTTTGATAAAGTGTGTTTCCAAGAGCAATCGGAAATCAATCATTTGATTTGGTTGCAAAATCTCCGACGCAAGTCTGACACAAAGACCACCACTACTTATATCAATGGTCGTGCACCAAACCGAGCGAGAATGAGCAGAGCCACCAAGGATCAACTCACAAGCCGTTACGTGACAAAATCTCTCATTATTACGCCGCTCAAAGCGATGAATCAGTTTTGGCCAACGAAGTCTCATTGTTTTTTGATCAGATTCAACCCTTTCGCAGATTTCCGTTGAGAATTGATACTTTTTCTCATCTATTAAGCTTATAAAAACGCACACAACAGGGGTATATATATCTAAAGATCTCGATACTTTTGGAAACGAGACTGAGCCAACGATGAACTCGACACCCTCTTTAATTTCCCTAATTTCAGCGCTCAAGGGCGCAAGGTGCCGAGAAGGATCCGAAATATGAAGTTCTAAACGAGTGCCTGGGGCAATGTGCGCAGAAGTCAGGGTGAGCCTCTCGAGAAGTGTTCCCACGACTGAGTAACTAAATCCTCCTCGAAAACTTTCGTGATTTCTGAACTCTCTAGAATTAATGACAGCAATGATGGTTTCATCAGAGACTGCCTTAATCTCTGTGCCCCCAGCCTCATTCTTCGCACCCTGAATTGGTCGAATTTTTCCCTGCACCACATGAATCAAATCCCTATCATAATCAGCTATGCTTACACTTTCCTTTCTATTTAGCTGAATAAATCGCGCACTCTTCGCAATAACCGAAAGCCTTTGGAAATCCAGATGAGCAAACGCCGCCAACCTTTGCAAACAAATTGTCTTTTCTATCGCGCTGACATACTGCAATCCATTGTATGAAAAAGAATAATCCTGGCCGACCGCCCGCAGCAAAAAAGCGTTTTGCTCGAGAACGTATTCTAAGGTGTCCTGTAAAAGCCAGTCACTTATGTCTTTGACTTTTAAATGTGCCGCAATTTGAGCCGCATCATTGGGTGACCTCGTAAAAACTTCAAACAATGCCAGCGATGCAACGAGAGCATTCTGACTTTCAGTTAAAGACCACAACACATCCGTTTCATTATCTGGTAATGCTGATACCGCTTCTGTAACAACCTGATAAGTTTTTCCTTTATGACCGCTTAAATTACGATTTGCAGCTCCGGAACTTATCCGCATCATCAGAGCAGGGCATTGGAGAAATATTTTTGACTGTATTGGATTTTGTTTAATACGCTGAACGGTTTCAGAAACCTCTTCTCTACCAAAATAGACGAGAATATCTGCGCATTCGAAGATTTCGTGACACTCTCCAATGAGAGTCATATTTTGTAATGCTGAGATCAATAAACAGACAAGTTCCTCTCTCAGAACTTCCATCAGTGCCAACATGCCCTCGGAACAATGATTATTTGAGCTCTTTTTTATTTTTGACAAAGCTCTTGAAAAAAACAAAAATCTAACCAACAGACCCTGCAATTCTGCTAATGCTCTCTCTTGATTTTTGCCAATAATACTCTTTATTCGATCCAAGTCATCAGAACTAATCGCGTGTTTTTTTTCGAGATCATGAACCAAGTGCATGAAACGAGCGTCTTCAAATAATTTCTCAAAAGTCATACCATTACGACTTTGGCGCTGAATTAATCTAAGTATATTGTTCGTAAAACTTTTCAGTCGAATCCATGAACCATGGTCGGTTTGTGAGTGAAGTTGTGCCTGCCAATTCATAAATTGAGAACTGAGCGGCAAATCCATATCATCCGCAAGACTGGTGAGAATACTTTGGACTTCGAATGAATCGATCGTGTTTTGATTATTAATTTTTTGTGCAAACTTTTCGAAATTATCCTGTCTTTCGCGTTCTCGGATGAAAGGAACAGCTTTGGCTAGTATCCACCTTTGCTCAAGGGTCAGAGCAATGTTTTCCACTGGGGTCATTATTTGAGATTCTTTTTCATACCATGGAGATAAATCAAATTTTTGCTTTAAAGAACTAGCCGCCTCAACTTCAAAATCATATCTGTCTTTAGACCTGCTCCAGTTATTTACGATCCATATGCTACTAAGTATAATAACTGCTATATGAGTGAGCTCAACAAACAGAGGACTCAGAAGACCGCTGGACGGAAAAATGAAACGATAAAATAGATTTATTGAAATCCAAGCAAAGATAAGTCCAGTTTGATGTTGAGTGATCGGTTTTAATTTAGATCCAGTGTTTGAACGTTCGATTTTTCTCGTCACAAAAGACAAAATTCTTTCCATGGACAAGCCCGAAGCAAAACTGCCGCCAATGGCAACTGCAATCACAGATATCCAACTGAGAAGACTTGTCTTTACTCCATTGTTTCCATCGCTTCTATTCAACAAATACGATGCAGCTACGACCACTCCAAAATACGCATAATACATTAATCTTTTGTCTGCATTTGTGAGCCGGTACCAATACGACTTTTCAAGATCAACATCAGGACAATGCTTTGTACAACTGACACAAGCTGGCAAATCATGTGGACTGCCGACTTTTCGGCACATAGACTGACGCAATGGGGCTGCTGCAAGATGAGATTTTGAGTCAAGCAAGCCACCCGTAGCC
>Ga0315901_10005758_pt1 | contig 14994 bp, 19 predicted proteins | sample LakEriMetagenome_10_FD_203761 | JGI IMG/M metagenome (GOLD analysis project Ga0315901, IMG submission 203761) | Freshwater fungal communities from buoy surface, Lake Erie, Ohio, United States - Buoy 2 MA116 | ecosystem: Environmental > Aquatic > Freshwater > Lake | place: USA: Lake Erie, Ohio... | reverse complement strand
TAGGAACCCGCGGAACTGGTGCTTTCGGCTTGCGGGAAAAAAAGCCCCTTTCCCTTGCCTTAGCCTTACCAGCTCCGCCCCTATCTTCAAGAGCGCTTCGCGTTTTTTTTTGCCTTTTTGCATCCGATCCTAATTTTTAACGAGTGCGATTGCTGCCAGGACTGCCAAACCGATCGCAGCATATTTTTTTAAGTCATCTTGAGATAGATTATTAACATCGTTGGGTTTTGACGGTTGCGCTGGAATTTTGTAAAGCATCGCTATATTTCTCGCGCGTTTGTCTATTGTAAGTAAATTATAATCAGCCTCTGACCATTGAGATTTATTATGAGCATCGGTTATATCTATATAACTTTTTTTCCCACGTGCCGCGGCGATAATCTCCGGATATCCTGCCCGGTTGCCGGAGATGATCCGCGCCCAATCATTCGCAAAATTCTCGATCGTGTTATAAGCAGCGTATTGACCGTCGGAGTAATCCTTGCCGGTTGATAAATTTTTAATACCGGCATGGTTATTTACTTTACTCGTGCGATTCGTTCCGTATGCGGTTTCCCAAGTCCACCACGCCGCAATCAGCTCTGGAGGTATTCCCGTTTTTTGCGATCCAATGACGGCAGCCCCTCGAATTTTTTCTAGATATTTTTTTTGATCTTCTGTAAACATTATTTGCCGCCCCCCTTATAAACGCTTATAAGCTCTATCACCGCATCTCGCATATCCTGGATCGTTTGTTGTAAATGTTTTCGCTCGGTTAACCGCTCCCACAATAAAAAAGCGGTTACGGCGATAGGAAAACCATAGGCACCGATTAAGTCATTAATATTAAATTCCATTAGCGCCGACCGCCTTTGCTACCAACAATAAAAATTAAAAAGACCGATCCCAATATGATCGTAATTTTTCCGACCGGTTGCGACCAAAAATCCTTAAACCAGCTTGTGAACTTGTCCAACAAAATCACCTCTTTTTGAGTAGCATGACCGCAACGAAAATTACGGCGATGACAACAAACCATCTATAACTAGTTAAATCCTTAAAAAAATCGCCGATCCCGCCAAAAACATCCTTAAAAAAATCACCAATACTATCTAATCCTGAACTTAAATTATCGCCTACATCGCTTGTAATTTCTTTGCCTTTATCAAACCATTTTTTATACCAGCCTATTGGAAGATTAAAAAACGGCATATCATTTTACCGCTTTTACAGCTTTACGCAAAATGAGAAAACCAAATACAACACCAATGATGACTAGAAAATTATTAAGCGAAATTTTAGATAGTGCCGCTCCGATCCCGTCGCCGATACTTGCACCGGTCGATCCGGCCGCATCCGGATTAATAATTCCTCCGGATCCGGCTGGCGGCGATCCGCTGGAACCGGTTGACGGAACAAACGGTAAATTTTCCGCTCCAACGATTAAACCGCTATTTCCCCCGCCTACCCCTTGCGTACCTCCGTTTGTTATAACCGATGGCAAAGAGTATCCCAGGCGATCCGCCTCGTTTTTTATTTTTTGCATGGTTACTAGATCTGACGGTGTAGAGTTTGCCGCGTTCAGAAATCGCGCACGTTGACCCGCAACGTATTTATCAAAGCCCCCCCATTCACGATCAAAAAAAGCTTTTTGTGCTGCCGTTAAATTAGCCATGATTAAACCTCCATTTTAAATTGAAATTAACGTTTCGATTGTGTATATTTCTATCGATCCGCTAGCGCTTGCCGCTCCTGCTCCTTGGTTTGTCCACCTAATTCTAATTCCAGTTGTGGCATCGAAAAAAACGTTTCGCATTGTTCCTAGCAGCGTATCAATGTTTGATGGATTAAGAGTACCCGGTACTGCCGACTGCCACCAATTATTATTAAAAACATATCCGCTGGTACTACTCATAGTTATAAACGCCCTATTTCCATTCGTGTAAAAAAAATCAATATTACTCGTACCTAATGGACTAGGTGTAAATTCAAATGCAATTGAATTTAATCTAGATATCGTGCCAGCTGGCGAAAAAACGTTATAATCTACGAAACCAAAACGCGCGATCGATCCAGTATTAACAGTGATTAAATTTCGCTTAAGCGATTCACGCGGCGCCCCTGCAACGATTGACTCAAACTCTGGTCTACTCACTCGCGATCACCTCCGCGGATGATTCGACGATCAGTAAACCTGATTCAGTAAAATAAGAATTTGTTTTTGTTGTCCGGATACGTTCAGTTGTGCCGTCTGCATTAAATTTTATTGATTCGTAACTTTCGCCTATTTCAAGCGCTTGTAAATTTAATGACAGTTTTTTTCCGCCTTCTTTATCAAAAAAATTACCATTTTGGTAAAAATATATTTTTTTTGGCATCATGCTCTCTCCGTTCCAAATAAATAATCCACAACGATATCCACGACGATCGTATAACTGAATGCTCCGGTATTGTTGGCGATCACTTCTACAAAATCGTCATTTTCAACGGTTATTGAACATGGCAAAATAAGATAATCGTCGTCCCCACTTAAAAATTGATTTGTTCCGGTTGGATATGTTACGAGATCTTCCAGCCGGTTATTTTTATGTTCTACGACCGGCCGAATACGTAACGTATTGGCTTGTCCGGGATTAAAGCGTACTCTGACTTCCTCCAACGTGCCGTTGGACTTTACGCGCTCGCGTATAATGTCAGACGCCCCCGCAGCGATCGACTTCCGGAAACTTATAACTTCGCGTTTGTTAACTACCATATAATCACCTCTAGTAAAAAAGGCAGGATCGCCGGATCCCGCCTATTTTATTTTTTTATTAAACTACGCCGCGAGTAATATCCATGTTTATCGTGCAATTTGCTCTTGTTAGAGTCTGTGTGCTATCCGGATTAAACTCGAGATAGATTTTTTTATCTTCACTTAAAAAAATGTTATTAAATGCAAGTGGCATTTGCTTGGTGCGATCCGTTGCGTTTTGGCTGATCGCTTCCGTGCGGAATTCTGCCAAAATTTCAAGCGGTCTATTTTGTGGTGTGTAAGCCTGGATCCGAACAGTTCCGTTGACCGCTGCGGGCGTTGCGTTTTGGAGTAGCATGTATAAACGACCGACCGCATTTTCCTGCCCCGTTTGCTCTCCGAAACCCAACCCGACAATCTCCCCTGCTTGTACCTGATACTCACCCAACTTATTAAACTGACCAGCCGTACACGCGACCGTTGCCGCGCTGATTAGATCTGTTGCGATAAATGCTGATCGATAAATTTCCCCCGCCATGATTACAACACCCTCACTTGTGGTTTATTTGATTGCATTGGTGCCGGTTGACTAAAAATTGGATCGATATTTGTATCGATCGCTGGTACTCGATTGCTGATACGTTTGCCAATGTTTTGAGCGGTTGCAAACGCAATAATTAATACGAGAGATCCAACAATAAGACCTAACCATGATTGCAATGAAAAAATATTGCCGGTTGCACCAAATGGTGTTTGAAAATCAGTTAATTTTTTCAATTTTTCCACCCCTAAGATTAATAGTAATAATTACCATTAAACCCTATCATATACACTAAAAGCCATGTCAAGTAAAAATAAAAAAAAGACTAATTTTTTTGATTAGTCTTTTAGTAAACTTTTATATATTTATTTTTTTTGCATCGCTGACTGTGTAACTATCAAATATTACAAACTCATACGGCTTTTTTATTTTTTTGTAAACTTCATCAAACGGGATCCGGTATGACTCTAAATATTGCCTTTCCATGATTGATAACTTAAAAAATAAAAATGAAGTTGCTTGCGTTAAAATTGTATTACTTACCTTTGCCGGGCGCTGACTAATAGCGATTAAATGGATTCCCCACCTGATCCCCGTTGTGGCGACTTCTTCGGCGCTTTTTAGCGCTTTTTTTTCGTAAAGATGAATTTCATCAATAACTAAATATAAATCGATTTTAGCCACGCCTGCAAAGTTATATAAGAGTTTTATAATTGTTGTTAATTCTTCCTGCCGGGTTTCTCGATCCGGAACATAATTACATTTGTTACCATTATGTAATAATCGTATTAACTGTTTAGTTAATATTTTTTTGTCGATCGTTACGTATCCGGGCATGATTATTTGTTGTGTGTTAAAAAAGATGACGGCTTTTTTTTGCTGCTTAAGCATCGTATAGGTGCTGGTAGTTTTGCCGGATCGCGTTTGACCAAATACGGCATAGTGTTCATTTTTGTCTATCATCCTTTTAATTCGCTCCGAAACTTAAACGCTCCTATCAAAATATCTATCAAAGCATATTTTAGATTATGACCAGCGAACCCCGAAACCCCGCGTAATATTTGCGCCAATCCTTCCGACTTTTTAAAATTAAGAGGATGATCGATATAATCCGAAATATCGCCTTCGCCCGTCGGAGCTTTTAACCATTCCAGATTGATTCCTATTTTTTGCGTTTGCATCTCGGGACCAGCGACCGCGGGCGTTTGATCCGCGCCCGGTCCGATGAGATCACGTTGCATTTGTTCCTCGATCGTTGTCATTTATTCCACTCCTAAACATTTTTTACAGACCACAGTATAACCGTGAGCTATTGCGTTTTGATGATTACTACGCCGATCGTCAAGAGGCACAAAATCATGTTTACAAACATCATCATGATTTGATGTATTAACTGGGTTTTTCTCTGATACATTGCCCGCCTTGCAATGTATTTTTTCATGCAGATTCATACCTCCCCGGTGCGGGTTTGTGTACCCGCAGCCATTTTTGCAAGTAAACATTAATTGACCACCTCATAACCATTTGAAATAAAATTAAATCCGTACATTTTTGCATCGTCTTTCACGTAACTATAATTCGCGATTCTGCCGCTTGTTTTGATTAATCGACCCTTAAATAATTCTTTTACTTTTTGTTGCGCTTCATCTTCATTTTTCGCAAACATTGTAACTGGAATAAATTGCGTTTTTTCTTCTGCCGTCGCGATCGTTAAATTAATAATCCCCGTACCTTTTGCCGAAAATTTTAGCGATGGATCCCGGACGATTCGACCTTGCAAAATAAACTCGTTCATTTTTCTTCGCCTCCGCCTTTAAGGCTATTTTTTATTTGATCTATGACACGTGCAGCTATTTGTAATAATAAAGCTACAAATAACGCTCGCATGATCCATTTAACTGTAAACCATGTAACTATGATGATTATGAGATGCCATGCTAGTATCTGATCCACTCTCGACCGCCGCCCTTTGTATGTTTATTTGCTCGTATCTGATTAAGCCATGAAACTCCGATACATATTCATTGACCAGCGCCCTGGGAGCATCTGCATATTTTGCTATTAACTTTTTAACCGTTTCGCTATCCTCTCCGTAAAGATACATTTTTTTGGGATCGTCTAGATTCTTGGAGCAGGAATATAAGTTTAGATATTTTTGCTGGCGCTCGAATTTAGTAACGTATTTAGTTAGATAAGCGCCCACATTATCAACCCCTTTGTTAACATTTTTCTCCCGTAGTTTTACGGACTCGTTGCGTATGATTCCATGTTTCCAGTATTTTTTAAGCCCGCGAACGTCAAGCCATGGCGAATTGATGAGCATATGAAAATGGATCGCCCCGCGCTTCTGGTACTCGATGACCGCGACGTATTTATAATTGGGATCCATTTTGATAGATCCACGCCGCGCCGCTCTCCTGACCGATCGGTTAAACTCCTCAAAATCTTTTTTTGCTTCGTTGTTATCTTGCATATTTTCCGCATATGTCAAAGTGAAAAAAGATGATGAGCTTGTAAAGTTATTGTTTATTTTCCGTATCAATCGGAATTTAGTTAAACGGTCGTTATATGCTTGTATGTATTCTTCGCTCTTGTAATCGTGATCCTTCGGCAAAGTCGCGCCGGCTTGATCGTCCTCAACCTCTATTTTTTTGACTTTCGGTAAATGCTCGTAATAATAAAACTCTATCGTGCTGAGAGTGCAAAAAACCGCGACGTTATGCATTTTTTGCCCCCTTTTTATAAAAAAAGTTGCTCGGAATGTTATGGTTAAATCAAGTATAATAGAAGAAAAAAAATCAACCGTTTTTGGCGGTTGATTCTTTGCATTTTGCATATGTTATAATGAGCGATAGTAAGCCCCCGCCTTGGGCTTACAATCCGATCCTAACCGCTCCAACGGTTAGGATTATTTAATTCCATATTATACTAATCTAGTTAATTATCAACTTTTTTTATAAGCTCAGGGAAATGCATTTCTATAATTTGCTTTGTATCTAGCAAGCTTTGGATCTGTGCCGGCTGGGCTTTTTCAAATGTCACGCGGTAGAAAATCAACTTTTCCACATCGTTTAACATTCGCTTTACTCTGCCGATCCTGATATGTGTGGATCCTGCCATGTGTATCAACTCCTATTAATTTATAAAGCTAATGTTAACACAATGTTTAACACATGGCAAAATAAAATAAACTCTTGACGATAGGAACCCGCGGAACTGGTGCTTTCGGCTTGCGGGAAAAAAAGCCCCTTTCCCTTGCCTTAGCCTTACCAGCTCCGCCCCTATCTTCAAGAGCGCTTCGCGTTTTTTTTTGCCTTTTTTCATCCGATCCTAATTTTTAACAAGTGCGATTGCTGCCAATACAGCCAATCCGATCGCGGCATATTTTTTTATATCCTCTTGGCTTAAACTGTTTACATCTGGCGTTACTGGAGCTGGTGCCGATACATAATTTGATCCGTAAATAACCCTGATTGCTTCGGCTCTTTTTCTTATCGTGTATAAATTATAAGGATCTTCTGACCAATCCGAATCATTATGAGCATCTGTAATTTGTTCATAGCTTTTTTTAGCTCGTGCGGCTTGTATGATTGCAGGATACCCAAACCGATTTAATGAGATGATCCGCGCCCAATCATTGGCAAAATTCTGGATCGTGTTATAACCTGCATAATCCCCGGAAACATAATCCTTGCCGGTGCTGGTTGACTTGATCCCCGCGTGATTATTAACAAGATGAGTTTTGTTTGTGCCGAAAGCCGTTTCCCATGTCCACCAGGCAGCTATCAGTTCCGCAGGAATCCCCGTTTTGGCTTGTCCAATTTTGGCGGCTGACTGGATCCGAAGCACATAATTTTTTTGTTGTTCGTTAAGCATTATTTCCCGCCCCCTTTATAAACGCTTATAAGCTCTATGACCGCATCGCGCATATCCTGGATCGTTTGTTGTAACTGTTTTCGCTCTGTCAGTCGCTCCCATAACAAAAAAGCGGTTACGGCGATAGGAAACCCATAAGCGCCGATCAGATCGTTAATGTTAATATCCATTAGCGCCGACCGCCTTTTCCGCCAGCAATAAAAATTAAGAAGACGGATCCCAATATGATGGTAATTTTTCCAACTGGTTTATCCCAGAATTCTTTAATTTTATTTGTAATATTTTGCAAAAAAATCACCTCTTTTTTAATAGCATGACCCCTATAAAAATTACAACGATCACAACGAACCACCTGTAAGAAGTTAAATCCTTAAAAAAATCGCCGATCCCGCCAAATAAAGATTTGAAAAAATCTTCGATCCCCTGAAAAAAATCTTTAATTGAATCTAGAAAATTCTGAAAAAAATCTCTAATATCTTTTAGATCCTGTTGTATAGTTGTTTTTGGTTTAGGTGGTCCGATTTGTGGCCCAACTGGTTTAGTTTGTAGTGAAGTCATAATTATTTAACCGCTTTTACAGCTTTACGCAAAATGAGAAAACCAAATACAACACCAACGATCACTAGAAAATTATTAAGCGAAATTTTAGACAGTGCCGCTCCGATCCCGTCGCCGATACTTGCGCCAGTCGATCCTGCAGCATCCGGATTTATAATTCCTCCGGATCCGGCTGGCGGCGATCCGCTGGAACCGGTTGACGGAATAAACGGTAAATTTTCTGCTCCAACGATTAACCCGCTATTTCCTCCGCCAACCCCTTGCGTACCTCCATTAGTTATGACACTGGGCAAAGAGTAACCGAGTCGATCGGCTTCATTTTTAATTTTTTGCATGGTTACTAGATCGGAAGGAGTACTATTTGCCGCGTTCAAAAATCGCCCACGTTGTCCTGCAACGTACTTATCAAAGCCGCCCCACTCACGATCAAAAAAAGCTTTTTGTTCTGCCGTTAAATTAGCCATGATTAAACCTCCAATTTAAATTGATATTAATGTTTCGATTGTGTATATTTCGATGGATCCGCCCGCGCCTGCCGCGCCTGCTCCTTGATTTGTCCACCGTATTCTAATCCCCGTTGTTGCATCAAAAAAAACATTTCGCATAGTTCCAAGCAAAGTATCAATGTTTGATGGATTAAGCGTTCCGGGAACTGGACTTTGCCACCAATTGTTATTAAAAATATATCCGCTGGTGCTACTCATAGTTATAAATGCGCGATTGCCATTAGTGTAAAAAAAATCAATATTACTCGTACCTAGAGGACTTGGTGTAAATTCAAATGCAATTGAATTTAATCTAGATATTGTGCCAGCTGGCGAAAAAACGTTATAATCCACGAAACCGAAACGCGCAATAGATCCAGTATTAACAGTTATTAGATTGCGCTTAAGCGATTCCCGCGGCGCCCCTGCAACTATACTTTCAAACTCTGGTCTACTCACTCCCAATCACCTCCGCGGATGATTCGATAATTAATAACCCGCTATCCGTAACATAACTGTTTGTTTTTGTTGTCAGGATCCGTTCGGTTGTGCCGTCTGGATTAAATTTTATTGATTCGTAACTTTCGCCTATTTCCAGAGATTGCAAGTTGATCGATATTTTTTTCCCGCCTTCTTTATCAAAAAAATTACCATTTTGGTAAAAATATATTTTTTTTGGCATCATGCTCTCTCCGTTCCAAATAAATAATCAACGACAATATCAACAACGATTGTATAAGTAAATGCTCCTGTATTGTTCGCGATCACTTCGACGAAATCATCATTTTCAACTGTTATTGCGCATGGCAAAATTAAATAGTCATCGTCGCCACTCAAAAATTGATTTGTTCCCGCTGGATAGGTTACGAGATCTTCCAGCCGGTTATTTTTATGTTCGACGACCGGGCGAATTCTTAGCGTGTTGGCTTGTCCGGGATTAAAACGAACCCTGAGCTCCTCCAACGTTCCGTTGGATTTTACGCGTTCTCGTATAATGTCAGATCCCCCCGCAGCGATCGACTTTCTGAAACTTATAACTTCGCGTTTGTTAACTACCATATAATCACCTCTAGTAAAAAAGACGGGATCGCCGGATCCCGCCTATTTTATTTTTTTATTAAACTACGCCGCGCGTAATATCCATATTTATCGTGCAATTTGCTCTAGTTAGAGTTTGTGTGCTATCCGGATTAAATTCGAGATAGATTTTTTTATCTTCGGACAAAAACACGTTATTAAACGGCAAAGGCATCTGCTTGGTGCGATCCGTTGCGTTTTGGCTGATCGCCTCGGTGCGAAACTCTGCCAAAATTTCAAGCGGTCTGTTTTGTGGCGTGTATGCTTGGATCCGTACGGTGCCATTAACGGCAGCTGGTGTTGCGTTTTGAAGTAGCATGTATAAACGACCGACCGCATTCTCTTGTCCCGTTTGATCGCCGAAACCTAACCCCACAATTTCCCCTGCTTGTACCTGATACTCACCCAACTTATTAAATTGACCCGCGGTACATGCGACCGTTGCCGCGCTAATTAAATCCGTTGCAATGAATGCACTACGATAAATTTCTCCTGCCATAATTACAACACCCTCACTGTTGGTTTATTTTGTGCCATTGGTGCCGGCTGATTAAAAATTGGATCGATATTAGTATCGATCGCTGGTACTCGATTGCTGATACGTTTGCCAATGTTTTGAGCGGTTGCAAACGCAATAATTAATACGAGAGATCCAACAATAAGACCTAACCATGATTGCAATGAAAAAATATTGCCGGTTGCGCCAAATGGCGTTTGAAAATCTGTTAATTTTTTCAATTTTTCCACCCCTAAAATTAATAGTAATAATTACCATTAAACCCTATCATATACACTTTTAGTCATGTCAAGTAAAAATAAAAAAAAGACTAATTTTTTTATTAGTCTTTTAGTAAACTTTTATATATTTATTTTTTTTGCATCGCTGACTGTGTAACTATCAAATATTACAAACTCATACGGCTTTTTTATTTTGTTGTAAACTTCATCAAACGGGATCCGGTATGATTCTAAATATTGCCTTTCCATGATTGATAACTTAAAAAATAAAAATGAAGTTGCTTGCGTTAAAATTGTATTACTTACCTTTGCCGGGCGCTGACTAATAGCGATTAAATGGATCCCCCACCTTATACCCGTTGTGGCGACTTCCTCGGCACTTTTAAGCGCTTTTTTTTCGAATAGGTGGATTTCGTCGATGACTAAATATAAATCGATTTTATTCACTCCTGCAAAGCCGTATAACAGTTTTATAATCGTTGTTAGTTCTTCTTGCCGCGTTTCTCGATCCGGAACATAATTACACTTGTTACCAGCTTGTAATAATCGGATTAACTGTTTAGTTAATATTTTTTTGTCGATCGTGACATAACCCGGCATGATGATTTGTTGAGTATTAAAAAAAATAACCGCTTTTTTTTGCTGCTTAAGCATCGTATAAGTGCTGGTAGTTTTGCCGGATCGCGTCTGACCAAAAACCGCGTAATGCTCGTTACGATCTATCATGATTTTATTTCCGCTCGAAACTTAAACGCTCCAATCAAAATATCTATCAAAGCATATTTTAGATTATGACCAGCGAACCCCGAAACCCCGCGCAGTATCTGAGCTAATCCCTCCGACTTCTTAAAATTAAGCGGATGATCCATATAATCCGAAATATCGCCCTCACCTGTTGGAGCTTTGAGCCAATCAAGATTGATCCCTTTTTTTTGCGTTTGCATCTCCGGACCAGCGACCGCGGGCGCTTGATCCGCGCCCGGTCCGATTAGATCACGTTGCATTTCCTGCTCTATTGTTGTCATTATTCCACCCCTAAGCATTTTTTGCAGACTACAGTATAACCATGAGCTATTGCGTTTTGGTGATTACTACGCCGATCGTCAAGAGGAACAAAATCATGTTTACAAACATCCACATCATTTGATTGATCAACTTGTTTTTGTTCCGATCCTTTGCCCGCCTTGCAATGGATCCTCTCATGTAAATTCATTCCTCCCCTGTGTGCGTTCTCATAACCGCACCCATTTTTACAAGTTAACATTAGTGAATCACCTCATAGCCCGATGAGATAAAATTAAATCCGTACATTTTCGCATCGTCTTTCACGTAACTATAATTTGCGATTCTTCCAGACGTTTTGATTAACCGACCCTTAAATAATTCTTTTACTTTTTGTTGCGCTTCATCTTCATTTTTCGCGAACATTGTAACCGGAATAAATTGCGTTTTTTCTTCTGCCGTTGCGATCGTTAAATTAATAATCCCCGTACCTTTAGCGCTAAACTTTAACGATGGATCGCGCACAATCCGACCTTGCAAAATAAATTCATTCATTTTTCTTGTCCGCCGCCTTTCAGACTATTTTTTATTTGATCTATGACACGTGCAGCCATTTGTAATAATAAAGCTACAAACAACGCCCGCATGATCCATTTAGTTATAAACCATGTAACTATGATGATTATGAGATGCCATGCCAGTATCTGATCCACTCTCGATCGCCGCCCTCCGAATGTTTATTTGCTCGTATCTTATAAGACCGTGGAACTCGCTTATATACTCATTAACCATCGCCCTGGGAGCATCGGCATATTTTGCAATTAACTTTTTAACCGTTTCGCTATCCTCGCCATAAAGATACATTTTTTTGGGATCGTCTAGATTTTTTGAGCAGGAATATAAATTTAGATATTTTTGCTGGCGCTCGAATTTAGTAACGTATTTAGTTAGATAAGCGCCCACATTATCAACCCCTTTATTAACATTTTTCTCCCGTAGTTTTACGGACTCGTTCCGGATGATTCCGTGCTTCCAGTATTTTTTAAGCCCGCGCACATCCAGCCATGGCGAATTGATGAGCATATGGAAATGAATCGCGCCGCGCTTCTGATACTCAATGACCGCCACGTATTTATAATTGGGATCCATTTTGATAGATCCACGCCGCGCCGCTCTCCTGACCGATCGGTTAAATTCCTCAAAATCTTTTTTTGCTTCGTTGTTATCTTGCATATTTTCCGCATATGTCAGAGTAAAAAAAGATGAATTAGACGTAAAATTATTATTTATTTTCCGGATCAAACGGAATTTTGTTAAACGATCGTTATATGCTTGTATGTATTCTTCGCTCTTGTAATCGTGATCCTTCGGTAAACTTGCGCCCGCTTGATCGTCCTCAACCTCTATTTTTTTAATTTTCGGAAGATGCTCGTAATAATAAAATTCAATCGTCGAAAGAGTGCAGAAAACCGCGACGTTATGCATAATTCTGCCCCTTTCGAAAGATTAAAAATGCTCGGAATGTTATGGTTAAATCAAGTATAATAGAAAGAAAAAAACAGACGCTTAATCGCACCTGTTTTTACGCAATTTGCTTATGATATAATGAGCGATAGTAAGCGCCCGCCTTGCGCTTACATCCGATCCTAACGGGGTGCGATCCGTTAGGATTATTTAATTACCATAATATACTAATCTAGTTAACTTTCAACTTTTTTTAACTCCGGGAAATGCATCTCTATAATTTGCTTTGTATCTAGCAAACTTTGAATTTGTGCCGGCTCGGCTCTTTCGAATGTCACGCGGTAGAAAATTAACTTTTCCACATCGTCTAACATCCTTTTGACCCTGCCGATTCTTATATGTGTGGATCCTGGCATTTGATCAACTCCTATTAATTTATAAAGCTAATGTTAACACAATGTTTAACAGATGGCAAAATAAAATAAACTCTTGACGATAGGAACCCGCGGAACTGGTGCTTTCGGCTTGCGGGAAAAAAAGCCCCTTTCCCTTGCCTTAGCCTTACCAGCTCCGCCCCTATCTTCAAGAGCGCTTCGCGTTTTTTTTTGCCTTTTTTCATCCGATCCTAATTTTTAACAAGTGCGATTGCTGCCAATACAGCCAATCCGATCGCGGCATATTTTTTTATATCCTCTTGGCTTAAACTGTTTACATCTGGCGTTACTGGAGCTGGTGCCGATACATAATTTGATCCGTAAATAACCCTGATTGCTTCGGCTCTTTTTCTTATCGTGTATAAATTATAAGGATCTTCTGACCAATCCGAATCATTATGAGCATCTGTAATTTGTTCATAGCTTTTTTTAGCTCGTGCGGCTTGTATGATTGCAGGATACCCAAACCGATTTAATGAGATGATCCGCGCCCAATCATTGGCAAAATTCTGGATCGTGTTATAACCTGCATAATCCCCGGAAACATAATCCTTGCCGGTGCTGGTTGACTTGATCCCCGCGTGATTATTAACAAGATGAGTTTTGTTTGTGCCGAAAGCCGTTTCCCATGTCCACCAGGCAGCTATCAGTTCCGCAGGAATCCCCGTTTTGGCTTGTCCAATTTTGGCGGCTGACTGGATCCGAAGCACATAATTTTTTTGTTGTTCGTTAAGCATTATTTCCCGCCCCCTTTATAAACGCTTATAAGCTCTATGACCGCATCGCGCATATCCTGGATCGTTTGTTGTAACTGTTTTCGCTCTGTCAGTCGCTCCCATAACAAAAAAGCGGTTACGGCGATAGGAAACCCATAAGCGCCGATCAGATCGTTAATGTTAATATCCATTAGCGCCGACCGCCTTTTCCGCCAGCAATAAAAATTAAGAAGACGGATCCCAATATGATGGTAATTTTTCCAACTGGTTTATCCCAGAATTCTTTAATTTTATTTGTAATATTTTGCAAAAAAATCACCTCTTTTTTAATAGCATGACCCCTATAAAAATTACAACGATCACAACGAACCACCTGTAAGAAGTTAAATCCTTAAAAAAATCGCCGATCCCGCCAAATAAAGATTTGAAAAAATCTTCGATCCCCTGAAAAAAATCTTTAATTGAATCTAGAAAATTCTGAAAAAAATCTCTAATATCTTTTAGATCCTGTTGTATAGTTGTTTTTGGTTTAGGTGGTCCGATTTGTGGCCCAACTGGTTTAGTTTGTAGTGAAGTCATAATTATTTAACCGCTTTTACAGCTTTACGCAAAATGAGAAAACCAAATACAACACCAACGATCACTAGAAAATTATTAAGCGAAATTTTAGACAGTGCCGCTCCGATCCCGTCGCCGATACTTGCGCCAGTCGATCCTGCAGCATCCGGATTTATAATTCCTCCGGATCCGGCTGGCGGCGATCCGCTGGAACCGGTTGACGGAATAAACGGTAAATTTTCTGCTCCAACGATTAACCCGCTATTTCCTCCGCCAACCCCTTGCGTACCTCCATTAGTTATGACACTGGGCAAAGAGTAACCGAGTCGATCGGCTTCATTTTTAATTTTTTGCATGGTTACTAGATCGGAAGGAGTACTATTTGCCGCGTTCAAAAATCGCCCACGTTGTCCTGCAACGTACTTATCAAAGCCGCCCCACTCACGATCAAAAAAAGCTTTTTGTTCTGCCGTTAAATTAGCCATGATTAAACCTCCAATTTAAATTGATATTAATGTTTCGATTGTGTATATTTCGATGGATCCGCCCGCGCCTGCCGCGCCTGCTCCTTGATTTGTCCACCGTATTCTAATCCCCGTTGTTGCATCAAAAAAAACATTTCGCATAGTTCCAAGCAAAGTATCAATGTTTGATGGATTAAGCGTTCCGGGAACTGGACTTTGCCACCAATTGTTATTAAAAATATATCCGCTGGTGCTACTCATAGTTATAAATGCGCGATTGCCATTAGTGTAAAAAAAATCAATATTACTCGTACCTAGAGGACTTGGTGTAAATTCAAATGCAATTGAATTTAATCTAGATATTGTGC
>Ga0315901_10005757_pt1 | contig 14996 bp, 15 predicted proteins | sample LakEriMetagenome_10_FD_203761 | JGI IMG/M metagenome (GOLD analysis project Ga0315901, IMG submission 203761) | Freshwater fungal communities from buoy surface, Lake Erie, Ohio, United States - Buoy 2 MA116 | ecosystem: Environmental > Aquatic > Freshwater > Lake | place: USA: Lake Erie, Ohio... | reverse complement strand
GCCATTGACCAGCACATCCATCGGTTCACCCGCCAGCGCCTCCAGTTCTACCACCGAGCCTTGCGCCAGCTGCAGGATGTGCTTGATGGGGATGCGCGTACGCCCCAGTTCCACGGTCAGCTGGACAGGAATGTCCAGGATCATGTTCAAGTCGTTGGGGGCACCTGTTGAGCCCAGTGGTGTGGCGCTTGCGCTCGCGAAGTTGGTGAACGACGCGGGCTTCACGGTGGGGTCGGAGGCTACCGTCCCCGTAGCAGGTGCTGCCTGACTTTCCTCCAGCGCGGCCGCCCATTCGGCGGCCATGCGGTCTTCTTCGGTCTGCTCTGCGTTGTCAGCGGCCATGGTTGGCTTCTCCCAGCCAGCCCGCGTTGGAGCCGGTCAACAGTTTCTGTATCTTGATGGCGTAGTGCCCGTCATTGACGCCGTACTCGCAGTCGAACACAGGCACACCGTCTACCTTGGCCTGGATCACCGGCTCCATGTCGAGCTCGAGGAAGTCACCGGGACGGAAGCTGAGCAGCTGCTCCACAGTGGCGTGCGCTGTGCCCAGCTCGGCCACCAGGTCGACCTCGGCGTCCTGGATCTGGTTCTTCAACAGGTTGACCCAGCGCCGGTCGGGTTCCGCCGAGTCACCCTGCACGCTGGAGTACAGCACGTCGCGGATGGGCTCCAGGGTGGAGTAGGGGATGCAGATGTGGATGGCGCCCGTGACATCGCCGATCTCCAGCGTGAAGGCCGTGGAAACCACGATCTCGCTGGGCGTGGCGATGTTGGCGAACTGCGGCTGCATCTCCGAGCGCTGGTACTCGAGCTCCACGGGGTAGATGCCAGCCCAGGCCTTCTTGAATTCGGTGGTGATGGCCTCCACCAAGCGGGTGATGACCCGCTGCTCCGTGGGCGAGAAGTCGCGGCCTTCGATGCGGGTGTGGAACTTGCCCGCGCCTCCAAACAGCGCGTCGATGGTGGCGAAGACCAGGCTGGGCTCGCACACCACCAGGCCCGAGCCGCGCAGTGGCTTGACCGAGACGATGTTGAAGTTCGTGGGGACCACGATCTCGCGCAGGAAGGCGCTGTACTTCTGTACCTTGGTGCCACCGATGGACACTTCAGGGCTGCGGCGGATCAGGTTGAACAGGCCGATGCGGATGTTGCGCGCGAACCGCTCATTGATGATCTCCATCGTGGGCATGCGCCCACGCACGATCCGCTCCTGGCTGGCCAGGTTGTAGTCGCGGATGCCACCAGTTTCCTCTTCTTCCTGCTCGAGCTTCTGGCTCTCGCCCGTGATGCCTTGGAGCAGGGCGTCGACTTCGTCCTGGGACAGGATCTGTTGACTCATGGGTGGTGTCCGGTTGGCGCGGCCTGCGGCACGGTCACTGGATGATGAAGTTCGAGAAGTGCACGCCCACCACGGGGGTGATCTCCTCTGGCCGTGGACGGCGCTTCTTGCGGGGCGCTTCCTCTTCCTCGGCGCTCGCTTCCGCTTCTGCCTTGGCCTTCTTGGGAGGCTTGGGAAGGTCTTCTTCCAGCGGCTCCAGGCCCAGCGCCTTGGCCACCTCCCGGCGCAAATCGCGCGCCAGTTTTACCTTGCCGTCCTTCTCCAGCAGTTCTGCCGAGGTCTTGTGCGACAGCACCATCAGAATGTTGTTACGGATGATAGGCATGAAGCCCTTGATCATCTCGCTGGATTTCTCGTCTGACAGCTCCAATGACAGCTGAATCTGTGCGTACCGGTCTGCGTCTCGGTCGGCCAGGTTCACGGTGAACATGTCCAGTGCCACGAACGTCGGCTTGACCTTGCCGTCGCGCTTGGCCGCCTTGCTCTGCCGGTCGTCGACCTCGGCTTCGGCCTCCTCTTCGGCCGCTGCCTTCTTCTTCATGTAGAAGAGCGTGCCGCCGCCGCCCAAACCCAACACGGCCAGGGCGGCTGCGATCATGATGATCAGCTTCTTCTTGCCCTTCTTGGGCGCAGCATCTTCGGCGTTGTTCGGCGGTGCGGTCGCCATGGGCTCTCCTTCAGGTCCGCGTTCCGGGCCAGCCAATGCCCCCGATCTGCAGACGAACGGCCCGATTATCGGGAGCCCAGCCGCCTTCGATCACCTGAACTGAACCCTTATCCGCCCCCAGTCTAGGGACGACTCGCTCGTTCAGGCGAACACATCCACCAAACCGGTGGCTGGGCGGCCTTCCAGGCCGGCGGGTGTGCCGGTGACTGACAAGGCGTTCTCCTCACCCACGGTGAGCTGTCTGGAGTTGGTGAAGGCCCCCTGATTCTGGGGGGCCTCGCGGAACGGGTTGGCCGCCGTGCCCTGGCCACCCGCACCGCCCGCAGATGAACTCAGGTTGTCCGGTGTCCCTGTGCCCTGAGGATTGCTGGAACTGTTGGCTCCTGCGTCTTGCGAAGAGCCATGACGTGCGTCTGTGGGGGGTTGATGCACACCGCCACCGCTCAGGGTGAAGCCTGCTTCACGCAACGCACCCGCCAGGGTAGGCAAGGCTTGTTCCAACACGCGGCGCGTCGCAGCCACATCGGCCGTCATGTCCACCCTGACTTGCTGGCCCTCGAGTGACAGCTGCACCGACACCGGCCCCATGTCTACGGGGTTCAAGTGAACGCGTGCAAGTTCCAGCCCATCGCGTGCCAATGTGGCGATACGGGCGCTGAAGGCGGGGGCGAAGGCAGGACTGTGTACCGAGGGCTGGATGACAGCTTCAGACCGTGTGGCCGTAGCTTGGGGTGTCGTGGGCGAGTTCTCCCTGAAACCTTGAGTTCCCAAGACCGGCGCGCTGGCCTGCGGCTGCGAAGCTGCGGCTTCTGACGACATGGGCTTGGCCAGGACTGGAGTGATTGATGCTCCGGAGTCTGCAGGCGCTGGCGGCGTGGATGCCCTCGGCGCCCCATCGGACGTTGGGGTGCCGGCAGGCTTGCTGCGCGCTGCGGTCAGTGGTTGGGCTATGAGAGCGCCCTCAGGCCGCTCGAGGCCTGTGCTGCTGGAGTTACTGGCCTTCAACTTATCGGCTGCTTCAGCGGCTTTTTCCCCTTTGGCCGCTAGCTTCAGCTCTTTGGCTAAGCGGACCTGGATGCTCGTCGCGGCACTAGCCGCGTCGGCTTGCTGGAGAGGTTTGCCCTGCGCTGCCTCCTGGGCAGCGGCTGGTGCGGGGAGCACTCCCGCCAGCCATGCCAACAGTTCTGGGTGGGCATGCACTTCGTTTCCGACCTTCTCAGGGTCAACTTCAGCTCCGTCCAAGGATTCAGCAGTCGACTCGACCCCCTCCATTGGAGATTCCGCAGATTCTTCTGCGGCATCTTTCGCGTTCCCTCGAAGGGCCACATCCGGCAAAGCCTTGGCCAAGTCCGCCGGCTCCGCGGGGACATCTTTTTTGGGGTTAAGCCTTTCCTGGATCGGCTTACCAACCTTTCCTGCGCGTGGGATGGTCTGCTGAGACAGGGCAGATCCTTCGGCCCCCGGTTCACTGCCTTCGCCCCGTTCTCCTGCTTGGTTCAGCAGAGCCGCAAATGCGTCTGCGCCTTTCCCGCCTTTCTGTGTGTTGGCGCTGGCTGAGTCGGCCTTGCTGCGTGGAGTGGCGGTTACGTTGACCAGTGCTGCGGCTTGCATGGGTGGCGTCTCGGTTTTCAGGGAAGGTGAGGGTCAGCTTAGGGCGGGGACTGGCAAGGCCTGCAGGCGAGACCAGGCTGCGCGCTGCGCGGCTTCGTCGGTCTGCTTCTGGTCGCGTCGCTGCTCGGCGCGTTGGAAGGTCTCCACGCGGCGGCTGATGAGTTTCTTGATTGCGGCCACCCGGGTCTCGGCTTCCATGAGGCGGTGGCGTTGGCGCTTGAGGTTGACTTCGGCCTGGCGCTGCTGAAGTGTCAGTTGCTGCATGGCCTGATCCAGCCGCTGCATGAAGCTGCGGTAGCACTGCACGATCTCGATGCCGCCGGCCTGGTGGAACTGCTGCTGCCATCGCGTCACGTAATCGGCTCGGTACTGTGAGAACTGGGCCACCTGGGCGTTGAGCCGTTCCAGGTGGTCCTGGGCCTGCCGCGTGGCCACGGCGATGGCATTGCGGTCGGTTTCCTCCCGCTCCAGAAGCATCTGCAGGGCGTCGGTGTCGGCTGAGGTCATGGGCAGGGTGGGCAGGTGAGGTTCAGCTGGCCAGTGCCATCAGGCGGCGCCGGCAGTCATCCATAGGGGCGCGCTCCAGCATGTCCTGCTGCAGCAGCGCAGTGATCTGAGGTTGCGTCTGCACCGCGATGTCGAGTTCGGTGTCGTGGCCGGGTGCGTAGGCGCCCAGCTGGATCAGGTCGCGTGCCTTGTTGTACTTGGCGAGCATCTGACGCACCCGGCGTGCGGCGTGGATCTGCTCTTTCGGCGCCACCGAGGTCATCACCCGGGAAATGCTGCGCTCCACATCGATGGCGGGGTAGTGCCCGCTTTCGGCCAGCTCCCGCGATAGGACTATGTGCCCGTCCAGGATGCCGCGTGCGGCGTCCGCAATCGGGTCCTGCGGGTCGTCGCCCTCGCTGAGCACCGTGTAGAAGGCCGTGATGGACCCTTGGCCGTGCAGTCCGTTGCCTGAGCGCTCCACGAGCTGTGGCAGCCTTGCGAAGCAGCTGGGCGGGTAGCCGCGTGTGGCCGGGGGCTCACCGATCGCCAGTGCGATCTCACGCTGCGCCATGGCGTAGCGCGTCAGGCTGTCCATCAGCAGCAGCACGTCCAGCCCCTGGTCCCTGAAGTGCTCGGCAATCGCCGTAGCGTAGTTGGCCCCTTGCATGCGCACCAGCGGGGGAGCGTCTGCGGGTGCGGCCACCACAACGGAACGCTTGCGGCCGTCATCGCCCAGGATGTCCTCGATGAACTCCTTGACCTCGCGGCCGCGCTCGCCGATCAGGCCCACCACGATCACGTCGGCCTGTGTGTAGCGGGCCATCATGCCCAGCAGCACCGACTTGCCCACGCCCGTACCTGCAAACAGGCCGATCCGCTGACCCCGGCCCACGGTCAGCAGTGCATTGATGGCGCGCACGCCGGTGTCCAGCGGTTCGCGGATAGGGTCGCGGTCCATGGCGTTGATGGGCGGACGGCTCAGGGATTCGTGCGCCACATGCTGCAAAGGTCCCTGGCGGTCCATGGGCTCGCCGTGGGCATCCACCACGCGGCCTAGCAGACCTGCGCCGATGGGCAGGTGCAGGCCCCGACCCTGGATTCGAACCATCATCTCAGCCGGCTCGCCAAAGCAGGGCGGTGTCACGGGCAGCGGCCTGGGCACCACCTGTGCGCCCGCAGCCAGGCCATGCACAGGCCCAGTGGGCATAAGGTAGGCGCGGTCCGCGCTGAAACCCACCACCTCCGCCAGCACCGCGGGCAGCCCCGGGCTGCGGATCTCGCAAATCGACCCTACCGGCACACGTACGCCCGCAGCTTCCAGCACCAGGCCAGCCACGCGCACCAACGTGCCCACGGTTTCCAGGGGCTCGCTCTGGGCCGCCTGGTTCTCCATGTCCGCCAGAAAGCTCTGCCAGCGCTCAGAGCTCTTCATGACGAGAGTCCTGCAGAAGATTCGTCGCCGTCCCAGGCCACGGCCTGGCCCATGGATTGGGCGGCCCGCTCCCAGCGGGCTTGAACGGTGGCATCGATGCTGCCGGCATCTGATTGCACTTGGCACCCACCACGCTGCACAGAGGCATCGGGTTCCAGACGGGCGCCGCGGGCCTTGAGGACGTCTTCGGCCCCCTGGGCCACCAGCGGCAGGTCATCCGGATGCACACGCACCACGATCTGTCGCGCGCTCATCAGCACCGCGTTCACCGCCTCGCGGGCCACATCGATCACCAGCTCGGGCTTGACGGCCAGTTCGCTGCGCAGCACCTGGCGCGCTAGCAGCACAGCGCTGCGGGCGATGCTCTCGGCCATTTGGGCTTCCAACTCGGTCCACTGCGCGTCAAAGCTCTTAACCAGTTGATCTACTTGAGCACTGACCTGTGCCGAGTGGCTCTTCTTGAAGCCCTCCAGCGCCACCAGGCCGTCGCGGTAGCCGTCCTCGTAGCCTTGACGCTTGGCCGCCTCGATGCGGGCCTGCCATTGCTCGGCCGTGGGGCCTGCGGCTTCACCGTCCGGTTTGGATGGGCGAGCGCGTACCACGCCAAAGGCGCCGGGTTGCCAGGCCTGCACCGGCCCCAGTTCTTCGCGCGGAATGAAGCGCGTATAGGGCGAGGCGGGCTTGGCGCCCTCGGGCGGCGGCACGTTCAGGAAGCCGCGCTCAGGGCGGCGATCAGACGAACTGGTCATCGCCACCACCGCCAATCACGATCTCGCCTTCCTCTGACAGACGGCGGACGATCTTGAGCAGTTCCTTCTGCTCGGCTTCCACGTCGGACACCCGCACCGGCCCGCGGGCTTCCAGGTCCTCGCGCAACGTCTCGGCGGCGCGGCTGGACATGTTCTTGAAGATCTTCTCGCGAAGCTCGGGCGTGGCGCCCTTGAGCGAGACCACCAGGGACTCGGACTGCACTTCCTTGAGGATGGCCTGGATGCCCTTGTCGTCGATCTTGATCAGATCGTCGAAGGTGAACATGTTGTCCATGATCTTCTGAGCCAGGTCCTCGTCGCTCTCGCGGATGTAGTCGAGCACGGAGGTCTCCACCGCGCTACCCATCAGGTTGAGGATCTCGGCCGTGGTCTTCACGCCGCCGAGCGCCGACTTGCGGGTGCGCTCGCCGCCGGCCAGCACCTTGCCCAGCACCTCGTTCAGGTCCTTCAAGGCGGCCGGCTGGATGCCATCCAGCGTGGCCACACGCACCATGATCTCGTTGCGCTGTCGCTCGGACAGCAGCTTCAGCACTTCGGAGGCCTGGTCGAACTCCAGATGTACCAGGATGGCTGCGACGATCTGTGGGTGTTCGTTGCGCAACAGCTCGGCCACCGATTGCGAGTCCATCCACTTCAGGCTCTCGATGCCCGTGACGTCACTGCCCTGCAGGATGCGATCGATCAGCAGGTTGGCTTTTTCATCGCCCAGCGCCTTGCGCAGCACCGACTTGACGTACTCGTCGTTGTCGGCCACCAGCATGTGTTCTGCCTGGGCCATGGACAGGAACTTTTCGATGACGCCTTCGAAGCGCTCCCGGGGCACGGCCTTCATCTTGGCGATGGTCTCGCCCAGGCGCTGCACCTCCTTGGGAGCCAGGTGCTTGAAGACCTCGGCCGCTTCTTCTTCGCCCAAGGACATCAGCAGGATCGCTGCGTCCTCCAGGCCTTGCTCGTCCATTCCCGCCATGGTGTGCTGTCAGGCGTTGGCCGCCTGCTCCCCGTTGATCAGCGTGCGAACGATGTTCGCAACCGCCGCGGGATTCTGCCGGGCCAGCGCCTTCGCCTCCTCCAGGCGCTGGTTGTGCTGCGGCCCAGATAAGGCCAGGCTGCTGCCGGGTGCACCGGGGTTGCTCGGGTCTTCGCCTGGCAAGAGCGGCGTCTCGTCCAGCACGGCGTTGACGTTGGAGCCCGGCTCGGGTGGGGGCGGAGGCGCCATCAGCGTCTTCAGCGCCGGGCGGATGGTGGTCATCACGATGAGCAGCGCCACGAAGGCCAGCGCCAGCGGCATGGCCGCAGCGCGCAGCAGGTCCTGCACCCAAGGCTGCTTCCACATCGGCAGCTCTTCCGCTTTGGGTGCTGGTTCGGTGCGGAAGGGGGCGTTCACCACCTTCACGGTGTCACCGCGGTCCTTGCTGAAGCCCATGCCTTGCTCCACCAGGGCCGTGAGCTTCTCCAGCTCCTCGGGCGTCAGCGGGGTGGTGGTGGTGCGGCCGCGGTTGTCGGTGGTGACGCGGTGGTTCACCACTACGGCGGCGGACAGACGCTTGATGCTGCCGGTGGCGTTGCGCACGGTGCGCTGCGTGCGGTCCACCTCGAAGCTGGTGGTGGCTTCCTTGCGCAGATTGCCGCCCGTGGCATTGGCTTGCGCGCCCTGCAACTGCTGGGCATTGCCCGTCACGGGGGCGGTGGCCGGCACCGGGGGCTGGTTGCTCTGGGCGCCGGGCACGCCGCTGGGCGTGTTGCTCCCGGCCTGGTTGCTCTCCATGGTCTGCAGGCTCTTGACTGCTGCAGGCGCGTCGCCGTTGTTGGGCTTGAACTCCTCGCTCACGAGCATGCTCTCGGAGAAGTCGATGTCGGCGGTCACCGTGGCGCGCAGGTGTTCCCGGCCGACCACGGGCTCCAGCAGGTCCATCACGCGCTTTTGAAGCGAGGCCTCCACCTGCTGGCGGTACTGCAGTTGCAGGGCATCCAGTCCGTGCTGGGAGCCGCCTTCCTGTTCGGTGAGCAGTGTGCCGTTACCGTCCACCACGCTCACGGCTTTGGGGCTGAGCTCGGGCACGCTGGACGACACCAGGTGCACGATGCCGGCCAACTGCGCGCGGTCCAGGTTGCGGCCGGGGTGCAGCGTCAGCATGACGGAGGCGGAAGGTTTTTGCTGTTCGCGGAAGAAGCCGTTCTGAGCCGGCAGCGCCAAGTGCACCCGCACCTGCTGCACGGCCGACAGGCTGCCGATGGTGCGCATCAGCTCGCCCTCGGTGGCGCGCTTCATCGACATGCCTTCGCCGGCCTGAGTCTGGCCAAACTTTTGGTTGTCCAGCAGCTCATAGCCCACGGTCGAACTCTTGGGCAGGCCCAAGTTGCTGAGCTTCATGCGCAAGTCCAGCACCTTGTCGGCCGGCACCAGGATGGCACCGCCCCCGTCGCTGTGGCGGTAGGGCACATTCATCTGCGACAACTGCGCGATCACCGCGCCGCCGTCCTTGTCAGACAACCCGCTGTAGAGAACGCGATAGCTGCTCTCACCGCCCGTGCGCAGCGCCAGCGCGATAGCGACTGCTGCGAGGGCTGCAGCGCCCAAGCCCAGCAGAATCATGGGCTTGAGGGGCAGGGTGGCCAGCTTCTCCGACAGCGTGCGCGGCTCGGGAATCAGCGTCTGCGGGGCGGTGGCGGCGAGGGCGTTGTCCATGGCGGTCCGGTTCGGTTCTGCGTCTGAGGACCTGCGCTCGTTGCCCTTGTTGCCGTTTGGCATGGGAAGCTCAAGCCCATCAGCTCGGAGTCGATTCTTCGGCACTGCGCTCGGTGACCATGCAACGAGAAGCGCCTGATTTGCCCGCCAGATCGCGCCACCAAATGTGGGGTCGGCGCCCTAAAGTTCTGACTCGGCCTGATCGGGCCCTAACCCCAGTGCCCCAGGACTTCAGGAGCTGCCGTGGATCTCGTCAAGCTCAAGCCTTTCGACTTTGCCCAGGCCGTGGCCAAGGCCGGCATGCGCAACGACATTGCGAAGCTGGGTCAAGCCGAAGCCAAGGCTGGAGGGCCGAGTTTTGCCTCCGCCATCGACCAGGCTTTGAAGACGGTCAGCCGCAACCAGACCGAAGCCTCTCGCATGCAGCGCGAGGTACAGCTGGACAACCCGACGGTGAGCCTGGAAGAGACCATGGTGGCCATGCAGAAAGCCCAGCTGGGCTTCCAGGCCACGGTGCAAGTGCGCAACCGCCTGGTGCAGGCCTATTCTGAAATCATGAACATGCAGGTGTGACGCTGTGCGTCACGTGTGCTCAGCGCATGGCGAGCATGCGCCTGCGCTTTTGCAGGTTGTCCACATAGAGCTGCAAGGCGCGCTCTGACTGCCCATTGAGGTTGGTCCACTCGCAGCCAAGCCTCGTGCCGCAAGGCTCGCCTTCCGCGTCCACCATGTCGCTGGCGCGGCGCACCACAAACCCGAGCAGCAGGCGGGTGTCCGGGTCCAGGTCCACCCTCACGCCCGTGGCCTTGGTGCCTTCCGGCATGGGCGGCGCGTCCAGCGGCAGTTGCAGGCCGCAGCCGCCAATGCTGACGTCCAACACCTTCAGCGCCAGTACCAGGCTGGGGTTGGACGGGTGGCGAAGGCGCACCGAAGGCCCGCCGCGCGCTGGAGTCCGTGCTCGATAGAAGTTTCGGCGCTGGAAGCGATAGATGGATTCAGGAATGCTGCACTGCAGCGCACTGGCCTGTGCGCTCTCCACCAGGGTCAGGCCGTTCAACGCGAGCTGAAACTTGACGCTCTCGTTGTACGCCACTGCTACTGCCCGGCCCGCTTGCAGCAGCGCGTCACGTACCTCAGGCTGAATATCGCCCGCAAAACTCATCACGTTTCGCGGCATGTCGATCGACCACAGGCAGGTGGTGATGCCCTGACCCTCACCAAAGCTGATGTTGAAGGGCAGGGAGCTTTCCAGCAGGGGCTTCAGGTGCGCGTAGATCTCCGACTGACCCGTGACCTTGAACTCAATCCAGGGGTCACCGCCGTCATCGTCAAGCGGAGCCGGTTGGGTGTCAAGGAACATGGAGAGTCTGCGAAAGGCCCGGAGCAGGGCCCCAGGAAGGTCAGTGGATGGTCTTGAGTTTACCCGCCATCATCTGCTCCAGGTCCCCCAGCCAGGGCTCTGCCAGATGGCGTATCTCGGCATCATTCACCAGGATGCGTTGCATGATGCGCGACTTGGCCCTTGAGCCTTCCGCGTCCAGGCGGGCGGTGTGGGCGGCATGCTTGAGCTGGCTGATCAGCACCATGCAGGCCCCTTCCAGCTTGCACACCAGATCCCAATCGCCTTCGCGCGCGGCGGTCAGCATCTCGGCGCTGGCCCGCTCGATGGCTTCGTAGTGTTGGAGGAGGTCGGTGTCCATGGGCAGGGGCCCTTTCAAAGTTTGAACGAGTCCGTCAATGAGGGCCTGCATCAGTTCCTCGCTGTGTCAGGAGCGATGGCGTTCCAGGCATCTTGCACTGGTTTCATCAACTTGACGCACTCGTCAATGGCTGCCTCGTCATTTTTCAGGTTGGCGTAGGTCAGGCGCCTGGCCACGTAGCCGTAAAGATCGTTAAGGTCTCTAGCGATCTTCCCACCATTTTTCAAGTCAAGTGCCGCGCGCAGCCCTTCTTCAACGATCGCACTGGCTCGCCCGAGGGACTTGCACTTCACCTCGATGTCCTTGGCCTTGAGAGCCCCCTTTGATTGGGCGATGGCATCGAAGAAACCGTCGAACAGCATCGAAACCAGCCGGTGCGGTGTGGCGGAACCCTCAATCTGGGACTCCACATGTACCTTCTGGTACAAAGCTACGCTGGGGTTGCGACGGTTCATGAAGGGGCTAGCGTTCAGCATTTCGGTGGATCCCGGCAGGGTGAAGAGTTACCCTGTTTATCGGCTTGTCCACCCGCATCTTGAGCGGAACCGCGCTATCAACCGGTAGTGGACTTGTTCATCAACTGAACTTGCTGCGAGACATAGGAGCTCAACCCCGACAGGCCGGCCATCTTCTTGTCAAGTGCCGTGTACTGAGCTCTAAGTCTGGCTTCGATAAGCGCCAGCCTATCCGTCATTTTTTCCTGATCGTTCTGGTTACGGTTCAAGCGGCTGCGCAAAGCAGCAGTCTTCTGAGTCAGTGAGCCCTCGGTGCCCGTCACCGAGTCGATGAAGTCTGCCAGTTTTACGGCTACACCGTCATTGGCGGCCGACGCGTCATCCCGGCTGAAGAGTTTGGTAACTTCGTCAAGACTCTGTAACTTGCTGTCGAGTACCGAACTGTCCAGGGACAGGCTGCCATCTTTCTGTAAGCGGATTCCTACCTCGCTCAAGCGCGAGAAGGTCGCAGAGGCAGCCGTCGTGTCAATCACTGCGGTCTTCAACTGCCCCTGCAAGCCCACCGCCAGCCGGTCGCCTTGCAGGGTGGCGCCGGTCTTGGTGGCCTCGTTGTAGCTCGTCTGCTGGCGCAAGTAAGACATCAGGTCGTTGTAGGCCGTGACAAAAGCGCTGAGCTTTGACTTCACGCCTTCTAGATCCTTTTCAACGGATACCTTGACTGCAGATGAGGTGGTCTTCAGCGCGGTTACCGTGACGCCCTCAACGAGATTTGTCACGGTGTTGCTGGACGAAGTGATCGCAGCTCCGTTCACAGTCGCCGTTAAATCTGTAGCAGTCTGGTCGAAGGCAGCGGGGACGGTGAAAGAAAAGGGCGACCCCCCCGCATCACTGGTGATCTTGAAAGCGTTACCAGCGCCTGTGCTGTCCGATCGAATCACCAGACGTGCGCCGTTGGCGTCATTCAGGATGGTGGCCGCTACACCCGCCGCCGCCGCGTTGATCTTGTCACGCACCTGCGCAAGGGTGTCTGTCGCCAACAAGGACACGTCAACCGGTGAAGGGTCGGTCAGGCTCCCGGCCACCCATTTCCCAACGCTGATGGACAGCGTCTGGATTGTACCGATGGCGGTGGCCGATGTGGCGAATGCGCCAGCCGCCGTTGAAGCAGACTGTGCTTTGGCCAGTGAGGTCACTTGAACATCCAAGGTCACCGGTTCGGCCGTGTTTTGAGCGGATACCGTCAGAGCGCTTGTGTCACTGCTGGATGACTTGGTGGCTGTCCACGTGTTTGCAGCCTTGAGCGTGTTGCTCGCAGACTCCAAGGAGTCCAGCTTGGCAGTCACGTTGCCAAAAGCGCTGATCTCGGCTTGAATTCCCGTGGCCGCCTTTTGCAGCCGCGTGATGGGCTGACGCTCGATGGCCAGGAGTTGGGTGACAATAGCGTTGGCGTCCAGGCCGCTGCCAACGCCGAGAGACTGGATTGCAGGCATATCGAAGCTTTTCGGCAGGTCGAAGCTGAAGCTGAAGTGCCGCCAAATTAAAAAGGCCCGGGGTGGCGGAACGGTGCCTCCGCCAGCCTAGGGCCTTCATGCAACTTGGCGAGCGAGGGTCAGCCCTTGAGTAGTTGCAGTACCTGTTGCGGAAGAGCGTTGGCCTGGGCCACCATGGCCGTGCCCGCTTGCTGGAGGATCTGGGCGCGGGACAGATTCGATGTCTCCTGCGCAAAGTCCGCATCCACGATCCGTCCTCTTGCAGCAGACACGTTTTCTGCCGCGATCTGCAGGTTAGAGATCACGGATTCAAACCGGTTCTGCGTGGCGCCGTAGATGGCCCGTTCTGAATTGATCTTGTCGAGGGCGACGTCGATATCCTTGATCGCATTCAAGGCAATAGCTGCGGTGGAACCTATGTCTGATCCCAGGCCTGCACCTGTTGTGGCGTTACTGACCACGAACAAGACGTCGGCCGCCGTTGTCGTCGAAAACATCCCGCCGCTCGTGGCTGTGCTGCTTGTGGCGGTCAGGTTGTTGCGATTGACTTTGACCTGGTCGTCGGTGGTTGCGTTGGCACCCACCTGAAAGGTGAAGGCTTGCGAGCTGTCGAACAACTTCGTGTTGTTGAAGGATGTTCCGCTGATGACACGCCGGATTTCGGCTTGCAGTTGTTCGAACTCCGCGTCCAGGCTGGTTCTATCCGAGGTGCTGTTGGTGGCATTGGCCGACTGAACGGCCAGTTCACGCATGCGTTGCAGCGCATCCCCAATCTTGCCCAGCGCACCCTCGGCTGTCTGTGCCAGGGAGATGGCATCGTTGGCGTTACGAATGGCCACGTTCATGCCGCGGATCTGCGTGTTCATTCGCTCCGCGATGGCGAGCCCCGCAGCATCATCCTTCGCCGAGTTCACTCGCAGGCCGGACGAGAGCCGCTGCATTGAGGTCGCCAGCGACGACTGCGAACTGTTCAGATTGCGCTGCGCATTCAGCGACATCACGTTGGTGTTGATCGTCTGGGCCATGTCGGCGCTCCTTCAGAATCTTGAGCTCTCCGGCACCTCGCCGGGGTGTGCAGTACCCGATGAACAGGTTGTGCAGATTCTTGAGCGTGTCGGCCTGGGTTGATCGCTTGAAGAACGGCGTGTTTGCCGCCTATTTGACGCCGCCAAAATGAAAAAACCGGGCGGCTTTACAAGCCGTCCGGTCCTTGGTGATTGGCCCTTTCAGGGCCATCAATGGAGCCAGATGGTCTGGCTCCAGTTCATAGGCCCGTTACAAATTGCGTAATAGCGATAGCACCTGCTGAGGCGCCTGATTGGCTTGCGCCACCATCGCAGTGCCTGCCTGCTGCAAGATCTGGGATCTTGAGAGATTGGCTGTTTCCTGGGCGAAGTCGGCGTCCATGATGCGTCCGCGGGCAGCAGCCGTGTTTTCGGAGTTGATCTGCAGATTCGAAATGACAGACTCGAAGCGATTTTGTGCGGCTCCGTAGTTGGCGCGCTCGGTATTGATCTTGTCGAGAGCCAGATCGATATCTTTGATTGCGTTCAGCGCAGCAGAAGCGTCCACCGAGATGTCGGCTGTTGATGCGCCTGTACCAGTGCTGGTAACGGTAGCGATCACGACGTCTGTGGCCGACGTACCGAGGCTACCGCTGGCACCTGCGGTACCGCCAGACAGTTTGTTCCGGGTCACGCTCACCTGATCAGCCGTGGTGCTCGTCCCCGCGCTAACTTGGAAGGTGAATGATGAAGAACCAGTGAACAAAGCCTGATTGTTAAAGGAAGTACCGGATATGACCCTGGTGATTTCCTTTTGGAGCTGCTCAAACTCTGCGTCTAGGCTTGAGCGATCACTGGTCGTGTTGGTTGCGTTCGCAGACTGGACCGCAAGCTCTCGCATCCGCTGCAACGAGTCCGTGATCTTACCCAGCGCGCCTTCAGCGGTCTGCGCCAGAGAGATGGCATCGTTGGCATTGCGCATGGCGACGTTCATGCCACGCACTTGCGCATTCATGCGCTCGGCAATGGCAAGACCCGCTGCGTCGTCCTTGGCTGAATTCACCCGCAGACCAGACGACAGGCGCTGCATCGAGGTGGCGAGAGAAGACTGAGAACCGTTGAGATTGCGCTGTGCATTCAGCGACATCACGTTGGTGTTGATGGTCATGGCCATGATAGGCGCTCCTTTCTGTGTCAATGACTCCCGGCAGACGCCGGCCTTGCCGAGCTGAACCAAGGTCCAGCTGCGCCCGGGCAGTCACCGTTCTTAAAAGCCTTCGAGGGGGTTAACCTCTCTTGCTCCAAGCCGCCGGCTGTTTCCGGACCTCGAGAGGTTTGAGCCCCCCGATGAGA
>Ga0315901_10005753_pt1 | contig 15004 bp, 5 predicted proteins | sample LakEriMetagenome_10_FD_203761 | JGI IMG/M metagenome (GOLD analysis project Ga0315901, IMG submission 203761) | Freshwater fungal communities from buoy surface, Lake Erie, Ohio, United States - Buoy 2 MA116 | ecosystem: Environmental > Aquatic > Freshwater > Lake | place: USA: Lake Erie, Ohio... | reverse complement strand
ATTGACGGGGATCGACTGGATGCCACCGACGCGCGTGATGACCTTCTGCTCCAGCACGCGGAGCAGCTTGGCTTGGCCACCGGGGGACATGTCGCCGATTTCGTCGAGGAACAGCGTACCGCCTTGGGCAAGTTCAAACTTACCGATATGGGTCGCGTGCGCATCGGTGAACGCCCCCTTCTCATGACCGAACAGCTCGCTCTCCAGCAGAGTTTCCGTGAGGGCGGCACAGTTCACGGCAATGAAAGGATGCCCGGATCGGGGCCCGCGATAGTGCAGAGCCTGGGCGGCGACTTCTTTTCCGGTTCCACTCTCGCCGGTGACGAGGACCGGCAGGTCGGTAGCTGCGAGGCGTTCGATCGTCCCGCGCATCGCCTGGATCGAGGGGCTTTCGCCAATAATGGTTGAGCTGCCGGTGACGCGTTCGGTCAGCTGGCGATTGCTGCGGAGGAGCAGGTCCCGCTCCTGGGCATTCTCGATCGCGACGGCGACCTGGATCCCGAGCTGGTAGAGGGCCTCTTCATCGTCGTCGGTGAAGATCCCCTCATTCTTGTTGATCAGCTCGAAGGCCCCGATCCGCTGCTTGGCGGCGTTGACCAGCGGGACACAGAGCAAGGTGCGGGTGCGGTAACCGCTCTTGGTGTCGACCGACTTATCGAAACGCGAGTCGGCGTAAGCATCATCCACTCGGACCGTCTCGCCGGTCTGAATCACTTGGCCCACGATTCCTCGGTTATCCGGCAGCCAGAGCTTGCCCCCTTCGACTCCCAAGGCCGGACAGGCCACGAGCTGTTTCTGATCGCGATCCCACAGGAAAATGCTGGCCCGGTCCGAACCGAGCAAGCGAGTCGCTTCATGAGCGATCAGTTCGAGAAGTTCCTGGGGCTCGCGGGCGCTGGCGAAGGTCCGGGCGATCTCCAGAGTGGCTCGCAGCCGATCAAGGCGCCGCGTAAGTTTCTCGGCCGTTCCCAGGAAACCGGCCGCGTGGGCAAAGATCTTTCCCACGAGCTGCAGTTCCGGCAGCTGGGATTCGGTCATTCGGCCACCAGACAGGCACAGAACGCGGTGGTCTCCCGGGGCGAACGGAATCGCGACGGAAATTTCGCCTTGCAGGTCGGCATAACCGGCAGCGTCGCGGTCCAGGGCCTCGTCCATCAGCTGGACGGGCAAACCCGATCTGGATCGGATTCCGTGCTCGGAAATCACTCGCCATGGAGGGGTTCGCTCCACGATCCCGGCCCATTGCACATTGAAGTATGTTCCAATTTGCGGCAGGCCGACTGATGCGAATTTGCCAAAGTCAGAGTGAGAACACGATAGCGCCGCGAGTCTGTCGCAGAGCTGCGTCAGCCCAAATTGAGGGTTTGAGCGAGCCAGCAGAGGGTGTTCGTTCCAGTTCAACCAGCGAGTGGACACGCAAATCTCCGTTCATTTCGCGGGTGACAGCAAAGTGAGGACACGACGATTCTACGTGTATCGAACTGACGACTTCAAGTAAAAATCTTGTTGTCACTTTATTGGCACGGGTCTTGCTAGACAGTTGGTAGGCGTTTCGATGCCGAAAAAGATTTGGGAAAAATTGGTTCGCATGCGAACTTTTCCCCTGATCCAGGCATCCAAAAGAAACGTATGAGAGAGTGTGGGAGAGAAATCTCTGACACTGAGAGCCACCCCGATCAGACGACATCGTCGCTGTCGCGACACACGGACGTCGTCATACACCGTGCAACTCCCCTCAAGACGAGGGTCGAGCCCGGACGTTGGGAGGATTCCAACCATGTCCCGCTACAGTCACCCCGCACTGCGTCAGCTCACCGAACAGCAGACCCGCTTTTCTCCGGTCGATGTCCGGCTGTCCCAGATGGACCGCGCGGAACAGCTCCTGACCGAGCTCGAACCGGCCACCGAATACAAGTACCAGGAGATCTGCGAAAAGATCACTGGGTACCGCCCGGACGCCTATCCCGATCTATGGATCGATGGGGCGACGGCGATTCACGACATCCAGCTGTTCGTCGAGGACGTCTCGGCGAGCGCGAATCTCCCCGTCGATCAGGCGGGCGAGCAGGTCCTGACCGTGGAGGACCTCAGCCGGAAGTACAACGTCTCAACCAAAACCGTCGATCGTTGGCGGAAGCGGGGGCTGGTCAGCCGCCGCTTCAAGTTCGGGAACAGAACTCGCGTCGGATTCCTGAACTCTTCGGTCCAACGGTTCGTAAATGAACACGAAGAGGAGATTGAACGCGGCTCGAAGTTCTCCCAGCTGTCCGAAGAGGAACGCCAGGAGATCGTCTTGAAGGCCCGCAAGTTCGCCCGCGTCGGGGCCTGCCCCAGCGAGGTCAGCGAACGACTGGCCAAGATCTTTAACCGTTCGCCCGAAACCATCCGCTACACCCTTAAGAAGTTCGACTCCGAACACCCCGAGAACGCCGTGTTTCCCAACGCCCAGGAACAGCTGTCCGACTCCCAGAAGAACGAAATCTACAATCGTTTCCGCCGGGGCACGTCTGCCGATCTGCTGGCTGGGGAGTATTGCCGGACCAAGGCCTCGGTATACCGGATCGTGACCGAGGAGCGGGCTCGTGTGCTGTTCGATCAGCCGATCGACTTCATGGACAGCCCGGACTTCAAGTCACCGAACGCCGATCGTGAGATCCTGGGACCGGCTCCCGAAAGCGATCAGAAGGCCGGCAAGGTCAAGCCTCCTCCGGGGTTGCCTCCGTACCTGGCCAGCCTGTACTCGATCCCGCTGCTCACTCGCGAGCAAGAGGTCCACCACTTCCGGAAGTTCAACTACCTGAAGTACCGGGCCAGTAAGCTCCGCGAGCGGATCGATCGCCAGCACCCCAAGACTGCCGATCTCGATCTGCTGGAACAGCTGATCGAACAGGCTCAGGAAGTGAAGAACTTCCTGATCCGCAGCAACCTGCGGCTGGTGGTCTCAATCGCCAAGCGGCACATGACCCCGTCTGCCAACTTCTTCGAGATGGTCAGCGACGGCAACATGTCGCTGTTCCGGGCAGTCGAGAAGTTCGACTACACGAAGGGGAACAAGTTCTCCACGTACGCCACCTGGGCGATCATGAAGAACTACGCCCGGTCGATCCCGACCGAACATACCCGCATGGACCGGTTCCGCACCGGAAATGACGAGATGTTCGACTACTCGACCGACGACCGCCGGAACCCTTACGAGGAAGTCCGGACCAACCAGCAGCAGCACCAGGTGATCATGTCGATCCTGGATCAGCTGGAGGACCGCGAGCGGAAGATCATCATCCAGCGTTACGGCCTGGATGATGGGACTGAACCTCTGACACTCGAAGAAGTCGGCAGCCGCCACGGAGTGACTAAAGAACGCATTCGCCAGATCGAAACGCGGGCTCTGCAGAAGATCCGCAAGATCGCCAGCGAAGAGCACCTCGAGATCCCCGGCGTGTAAGCTCGCTTAGCAGTGAACAGGAAGACCTCACCCCAGTCAGCCGCAGTGCTGACTGGGGATTTTTTGTTGGGGCAGTGGGGAATGGGCAGTGGGCAGTGGTCCCGCTGATTCCAGGCTCATCGCATGAGAGCCACGATGGACTCTCGCGCGTCAGCCAAGCCCTTATACTCGGCGGCTTCGGGTGAGATCGTCGTGAGCAATCGCCGCAGTCGAGTGCTGGCGATGGGATCTTTCAAAGCGTCCTGCAGAGACACGATCTCGACGCGAATCCCGAACAGGATCGCCCCGCTCCTGGGCAGCTTGTTGAGCAGCTGATGCTCCACTCGGAGGAAGACCTCGTCGAGTGTCACTGTCGCATCAAGGCGTCGCCTCGGGCGGCTCGGTAAGTGGTTCTTCTGGTCATCGCGGCTGAAGCCCACGTTCTCCCGAACCCAGGCTTGTCCCGGCTGCATGCGATTCAAGAACGTCTCGATCTGTTTCTCAAGCGCCGGGTTCAGTCCCGGGACCGGAGTATGAATCGCCCGCAACGGCTGCCCGAGTTTCTCCGGCATCGACCAGGAGCTGGGAAAGCAGACCACACCACCTGCCAAAGTCCACGACGTATCACCCTGCGGAACCATCCACACAAAGTCCGATTCCCAGGCCCGCCCGAGTGACAAGAGTTGATCCGAGGGAGACTCCTGGTCCGGCACAACCACCCCCTGAGATCGGGCGAGCTCCACCGTCTCGCGCAGCGCGGCATCCGCCACGGGCTGAAGGGCGGCATAGTCGTGCGGTGAGTCTGACAGCCAACGATCACGCTCGGCCAGGATCTGTCCGCTCGGATCGCGTGGTCGAAAGAACGCAACCAGTTCACCCGGACGCAGCCCCATCGCCCAGCGGTGGTCTGCATCCGGCAGGATGCGAGCCCAGTTGAGGGACGAGTGATTGCCAGCGTTAGTTTCAGCTGAGGACATTGCTCAAAAGGTACCCGATGCGCACAAAAAAACGCGACCCCGCAGGGCCGCGTCTCGTGAGTTTCCATGCGTCACTGGGGCAGCAGAATTCTGACGAATTCGGCTACTCCTTGATGTCGTAGCACATCAGCTTGTTCTGCTCACGCAGATAGAGCTTGCCATCGGACACGACCGGGTGCGACCAGCTTTCGCGCTCCTGGTACTCGGGAGTGAACTTGCCGTTCAGCTCGTAACCACTCGGCGTCGCTCGGACCAAGGCCAGCGTGCCGTTCTGGTAGCGGTAGATGATCTGACCATCGGCCATCGTGACAGCTGCGGAGCCTTCGCCGACCGGACGGATGTCGCCGCCCCACTTGACCTCGCCAGTCTTCATCTCGACGCAGATCGGGAAGCCCTTGTTGTGCTTCGCACCGGCATAGATGAAGCCGTTGGACAGAATGAACCCACCGTGGTGGTTTTCAAAGGTCTTGGCGTCGAGGAAGTAGACCTGCTCAGCCTTCACGCCATCTCCGTCCTTGCTCAGCTTCAGCAGGGCGGAGCCGGTTCCATAACCGCTCGAAGTGAAGATGTGGTCCCCGTCCGCCACAACGGTCGGGATGTTGGCCACGCCATTGGCGGTGCCGTTGTAGCCCCACAGGTACTGGCCATCGCTGGCGCGGATTCCGATCACGCCGCGACCGACCAGGGTCACATACTGCTTCACGCCTGCTCCGTTGCTGATCATGATCGAGGAGTAAGCAGCTCCGTCCTTGCCCTTATCGCCGAGCTCAGGAATCCCGCACTTCCAGACCTCATCGCCGGTCTTCTTGTTCAAGGCGACGACCATGGCGTTTTCACCGCCGGGTGTACACAGCACCAGATCGCCATCCACCAGCGGCGATTCTGAGTAACCCCAGCCATTCTGCATCCGGCCTTCCCACTTGGAGAACGGGTGACTCCAGACCACTTCGCCGGTTGCCGTCTTCAGGCAGGTGATCTGCCCGTTCGAGGTGACCACATACAACAGCTCGCCATCGAGAGTCGGCGTACAGCGTGAGCCTTCATACCCGTGCTTGGGCTTCTGCTCCGTGACGACCTGAGACCAGGCGACGGTGTGATCGGCGAGGTTGACCTTCACCACACCCTGGCCGCCTTGCAGGTTGCCCGTGGTGTAGAGAGCACCACCAGCGATCGAAACGCTGGCATACCCCTCGCCCATCCCCTCGATTGTCCACAGATGCTTGGGGGGCTTTGTGTCCCAATTCTCAATCAGGCCGGTTTCCGCCGACTTGCCATCGCGAGCCGGTCCCCGCCACTGAGGCCAGTCTCCGGCCAGAACAGCTGTTGCGGTGAGCCCAAGCAGGCACGCCGAAACGGCCCGCAACCAGGGGGACAAAGGCAAACGCATGAAAGCTCCTTCAAGTCACAGATCCGGACAGGCATTCCGACCGGAGCGCCCTCGCCGGAATTCTAAGCGGATGCAGAGATTCGAAAAAGTCCGACCTGTGGATGACGACTGTGAGACGCCTAATACCCGCGAGGGCGGACGCGTCCCTGGACACGGTGCGGCAGACCCATGATGCGCAGGAACCCTTCGGCGTCGGTCTGGTTGTAGCTTCCGCCGGCTTCCATTGAGGCGATCGCATCGTCGTACAGCGAGTACGGGCTGGTGCGGCTGGAGACTCGCAGGTTCCCCTTGTAGAGCGTCAGCTCGATCTCGCCGGTGACGGGCTTTTGGGTTTCCTTGATGAAGGCCATCAGGGCGTCCATCTTCGCGCAGTACCAGAAGCCGTAATAGACCATCTCAGCCACTTCCGGAGCGATCCGATCGCGGAGGTGCGTCAGGTCGCGATCCAGCGTGAGCTGTTCGAGCCCCTGATGGGCGGCGTAGAGCATCGTCATGCCAGGGGCCTCGTAGACGCCACGGCTCTTCATGCCGACGAACCGGTTCTCGACGATGTCGATTCGGCCCACGCCGTTGCGGCCGCCGATCGTGTTGAGCTCCTTGACCAGATCGATCGCGCTCAGCTTCTTTCCATTCACGCTGACCGGCACGCCGGACTCGAAGCTGATGGTGACCTTCTCTTCTTTGTCGGGAGCCTCCTTGGCTGAGACGGTCATGCCGAAGTCGACAACCGCGATTCCGTCGACCTTGGGGTCTTCGAGGACGCCCGCTTCGTAGCTGATGTGCAGGCAGTTCTCGTCGCTGGAGTAGGGCTTCTTGGAGGTCGCCTTGACCGGAATCCCCTTCTCTTCGCAGTACTTGATCATCTCGGTCCGGCCCGGGAACTTGGCCCGGAACGCCTCGATCCGCCACGGGGCGATGATCTTCACGCCGGGGTCGAGGGCTTCGGCGGCCAGCTGGAACCGGCACTGGTCGTTCCCCTTGCCGGTGGCTCCGTGGACGAAGGCGACTGCTCCGATTTCGCGGGCGCGCTGCAGGCAGGCCTTGGCGATCAGCGGACGGGCGATCGAGGTCCCCATCAGGTAGATGTTCTCATACTTCGCCTGCCACTGCAGAACCGGGAAGGCAAAGTCGCGGCACAGCTCGTCCTGGACGTCGACGATTTCGGAAGAAGCCGCCCCGATGTCGAGGGCCTTCTTCAGGATCGCAGCCCGGTCTTCGCAGGGCTGTCCCAAATCGACGTAAAGGCAATGCACCTCGTAACCTTCATCCATCAGCCAGCCGACCAAGACCGAGGTGTCGAGACCACCGCTGTACGCCAGAACCACCTTCTTCTTCACGACTTCGTTCCTCGACCGTCCGAGATCGAAACGCCAGCTGTCATTCGACAGCTCTCAGCTTCGCGACCAGCTTGGCAGACGGTGCAATTTGCTGACTACGACGATACCGGAGAAGCGGAGGCGGGACAATCGAGTCTGAATCTATGAACAGATCCAGATCAGGCGGCATCTTCTTGAATGCCCCGAGGCGTCCGGCGCGGGCGAGATTTTTCGTCCCGAGACCAGATTCCGCTTCACATTCTGTTGTCGGAAGTGGTTATACTCACTGGAGTTTCCGCTTCCGATTCGAGATGCAAGGTTCGCATCATGGCGCAAGTTACTTTGCCCGGCCCTTCACGCAGTTCACTGAATCGCGGGCAACTGCCCCAGCAGGTCAGTTCCGAACTGCATCGGCTCGAAGGCCGGATCCGAATGCTTTCGGTGCTCAGTGGTCTGGCGATCGCCGTGCTGGCGATGGCGCTGATTGCTGCGGTGACCTTTAGTCTCGATTACTGGATCGATCTTTCATCGGCCAGTCGCTGGGTGGCGCTGGGTTCGTTGCTGCTGGTCGGCGGCGGATTGGCGGCGTATGGCGTGCGGCGGATGTTCTCTCAGGTTCCGCTGCCGGAACTCGCAGCTGCGGTGGAAGAGAAGCATCCGGAGTTTGGTGAGCGTCTGATCAGTCTGGTCGAGTTCTCTCAGCCCGGTGTCGAAGAGAAGGACAAGGGCTCCGCAATGATGCGGGCCCTGCTGGAGCGTGAGACGCTCAAGCTGGTGTCTCCGGCCGACTTCACCGATGTGATCGATCACAGGCGAGCCGCCTGGCGCTCGCTGGGGGCGTGCCTGGCTGTGCTGCTGCTGCTGACGCCGTTCCTGATGTGGAAGGACAACTACCGCCTGCTGTGGGCGCGGCTGATGACGCCGTGGAATAACTACGAGCGGCCCAGCAATCTGTTCTTCGAAGTCCCCAATGGCGACCGAGTGGCGCCCCGCGACGAAGACGTGAAGATCGTCGCCTTGGCCAAGTGGCGCAATCAACAGCCCGAGCCGATTCGCGAAGTCCGCATCGACTGGACCTTCGAAGGGGCTGGCGGCGAACATCGGCGGATGGCCTGGGACGAGGCGACCGGGGCTTACAGTACGTCGCTGGCTGCGGTGCAGAAGAACTTCAGCTATCGCATCTCGGCTCCGGGGGCGAAGTCGCGCGACTACACGATCCGGGTCGAAGACCGTCCGCTGCTGACCGCTCTGGAGATTGATGTCCAGCCGCCCGCCTACAGCGGATTGCCGGCGGCTCACTACGACGCAACGACGCTGGAGATTCAGGCGTTCGAGCACAGCCGCCTGTCGCTGGCGATGAGGCTCAACAAGCCGGTGAAGCATCTCGACCTGGTGTGGCTTGATCTGGAAGCCACGAACCGCGCTGCCCGCGGTCGTGAAGTCACCGTTGACGAGAACGCTCCCGAAGCCGCCGGTGTCGCCGTCGTCGAAGAGAAGTTCGTTCCGCCAGCTCATCTGCAGGGGGCGTTTCCCGGCTGGGTGATTCGAAATGTCGAGCCGTGTGTGATCGGTGCCGACAAGCTCTCGGCGACGATTGCCTTCAATGCCGAGCGGCCAGGTCGGTTCGTCCTGCATGCCATCGATGAATTCGGTCTCGATAACCCGAAAGAGTCGATCCGCAGCCTCGATCTGATCACCGATCAGGCTCCGACGATCGAGTTCGCCGACATCAACGAACAGGGAACTGCCCGTCCCGATGAGATCATCGAAGTTCCGCTGTTCGCGACCGATGACCTTGGTCTGGGTACGATGGAGCTGGAGCTGAAGACCTTCCCCGAGGGGAAGGTACTCAAGAAGATGGCTGTCGAGAAAGAACGGCTGGGCGTGAAGCTTCTGGCCGAGTCGTTCCGCATCAATCTGGCTGAGTTCGGCGTTCTGGCCGATGACGTTGTCTCGGTGCGTGGGCGGGCGACTGACCTGCGGGAGATTCCAGGACCGAACGAAACCTGGACTCATGAGCGGCTGATCCGCATCAAGCAGGACTCGCTGCCGTACGGGTTCGAGGCGATCGCCGCAGAACGTGCCGAGTGGAAGGCCAAGCTCGAAGAGATCCTCAACGAAGTGATCGCCAACCGCACCGAAGTGCAGGATATGCAGAAGTCGGTCGAACAGGCCCGCAAAGACAGCAAGCCGTTCGAACGCGACTCGCAGGTCCCACGGCTGGCTGAGGTCCAGAAAGAGATCTCTGACAAGTCCGAACAGCTCGCTGCCGTGCTGCAGGAGCATCCGCTGTTTGAACATCTGGCTCCTCCGCTGGAGCAAGTCGCAAAGGACGATGCGATCCCGGCCTCTGAGAAGACAGCTCAGGTGCCGCAGACTCAGGATCTGGCCGCGAAGGAAGAAGCCCTCAAGCAGGCGGTCAATGAGCTGAATGAAGCTGAGAACCGGTTGAAGGACCTGGAGAAGAAGTTTGATCTGGCTGCGGCTCGCGAGCGTGAGCTGTTTGAACTGCAGCGGATTGCCAACAAAACCGAACAGCTCGCCAAGGACGCTGAGCAATATGAGAACCGTCGCGATGCAGCCAAGACTCCAGAGGCCGAGCGGACGCCCGATTCGGCTCAGCCGTTTGCCAATGCCCAGGAGCAGCAAAAGCAGAAAGAGCAGCTGCAACAGCGGCATCAGACGCTGGCTCAGGATCTGAACAACCTGTTGCAAAAGCGGCCCGAACTGGTCACTGCAGCTCAGCAGGAACTGCTCAAGAACCTTCAGGAGCTGTTCGACCGCGCTGCGGAACTGGCCAACAAGGAAGACCAGCTGAGCGAGGCCTTGGCGAAGGAAGCCGAGCAGGCTGCAAAGCAGCTGAATCCTCAGCAGCAGAAGCAGCAGGACCTGCAGCGACAGGCGGAGAATCTGGCTGCTGATCAGGAACTGCAGCAGGACCGGAAGGTCGCCAAGCCCGTCGATCTGAAGTCGTTCGAAGACGCCTTGGCCGAGATGAAAAACGGAAACGCAGAACAAGCTGCGGAAGCTCAGCGGAAGGCGGCCGAAGACCTGGAGAAGCTGGCTGAGGCTCTTGAGCGGAACGCCAATCTGCCCGCCGACCCGCAGGCGGCTGCCAAGGAGCTGGCCAATCGGGAACGGGCTCTGAAGGATCAGCTGCAACAGCTGGCTCAGAAAGAGCGCGAAGCACACGAGGCCCGGCAGCAGGCGGAGCAGCAGAAGAAAGAGCTGACTCCTGAGCAGAAGCAGAACGAGGAAGCTCTGGCTGAGCAGCGGCGCGATCAGGCTCTGGAGCAGGCGGCGCTGCAGACCGCAGCTGCGCAGCTCGATGTGCCGCGGCACGCCAAGGATCCCCAGAAAGATGCGATCCGTCAGGCTCAGGAGTCGGTGCAGAACCTGCTCAAGGATCAGAAGCCGAATCAGCGTCCGGAGACAGCTCAGCGGGCGATGGAGAACGCCGACCGGGCCGCGAATGACCTGGAGCGACTCGCCCAGCAGATCGGGTCTCCCGAAGAGCGGCAGCAGCGGGCACTGAATGAGGCTCGGCAGCTTGAGAACGAGCAGAAGCAGCTGGCTCGGCAAGCTGAGGAACTCCGCAAGCAGCAGGCTGAAGGGAAGCCACTCGAACAGATGGCCGACGCCCTGAAGCAGCAGGCTCAGAAGCAGCAGGAGATCGCCGAGAATCTGGCCAACCTGACGCCGCAGACCAAGGACCCGGCTAAGCAAGCTGAGGCTCAGGCTCAGCAGGAGCAGGCGGTCGAGGACCTCGCCAAGGCGATGACCGATCTGCAGAAGCAGAACGTGGCGAATACCGATGCGACCCAGGCTCGCGCGGAACAGGCTTTGACCGATTTGCGAAAGCAGCTCGAAGGACAGCCCACCGCATCCGAAGCTCTGGAGCAGGCCGCTCAAAAGCAGGCCGAAGTCGCCAAAGCTGCGGAGCAGGCCAATCAGGCGGGTGATCAGCGGAATCCCCAGCTCCAGCAGCAGAAGGACCAGCAGCGCGAGATGGCTCGCCAGCTGGAACAGGTGGAGACCCCCGCAGCTCCCGAACTGAAGGAAGCTGCGAAGCAGGCCGCGAACCAGGCTGCAGATGCTCTGGATCGCGCCGCGAATGATGAGAAGCAGTTCCCGGCCGCCAAACAGGCTCTGGCCCGCAGCCAGGAAGCCCTGCAGGAACTGGCGGAAGCTGTGAAGCCGCAGAACCAGTCAGCCGGTGAAGCTGCGAAGGCTCTGGCCCAGGAACAGCAAGCTGCAGCACAAGCGGCTCAGCAGGAAGCGGGAGGCCAGAAGGCTCCGACTCCGGAAGCTGCGACCGAGGCGATGGACGATCTGCGAGACCGTCAGCAGGAATTAGCTGAGCTGCGGGGCACTCCCGAGGCCCAGGCCGAGAAGCAGGCTGCGAAGAAGGCTTTGGCCGAAGCGGCCAAGGCTCAGCAGCAGGTGGAACAGCTCGCCAAGCAGCAGCCCGCACCGGCGGCGGACTCGAATGAACCGGCACCTGCGACACCTCAGCTGCAGGAAGCGATGAAGCAAGCGGCCCAGCAGCAGGCGAACGCCGCACAGGCTCTGGAGGCGCTGGCTCAGAAGCTCGATCCAGCTCAGGCTCAGCCGCAGATGGCTGATGCCGCTCAGCAGGATCAGCAGAACGAAGTGGCTGCCAGCGAACCGCGGATTGCGGAGCTGAATGCCCTGGCCGAGAAGGCGAAGGATCTGGCTGCGCAGCAGGCGGAACTGCAGAAGAAGGCCGATGAGGCAGTCGCTCAGAATGCCGAGAATCCCGAGGGGCTGAAGCAGGCGATGCAGCAGCAGCGCGGTCCGCAGCAGGAACTGGCCCGTGCGATTCGCGAGCTGCCGAAGGGGGCTGCTCCTGTGGCACGGGCGGAAGCTGAGGATGCCGCCGAAGCTGCGGACCAGGCGATGGGGCAGAACGACGCTGAGGGAGCGATGGAAGCCCAGGCGGAGTCGGCGGAGGCCTTGCAGCAGCTCGCCCGTCAGGCCGAACGTCAGGCTCAGGCCCTGGCTCAGCAGACCGGGGAAGAACTGGCGATGAACGATCCCCAGGCGGGACAGCCACAAGCCGGAGAACCGCAAGCCGGCGAACCACAAGGCGGTGAACCAATGAACGGGCAACCGCAAGAAGGCCAGCCTCAAGGTGGCGAGCCGCAGGCGGGTCAACCACAAGCTGGCGAGCCGATGAATGGGGAGCCGCAGCCAGGCCAGCCGCAAGCCGGTCAGCCTCAAGGGGGCGAACCGCAAGATGGCGGCAATCCTCAAAATGGACAGCCTCAAGGCGGGCAGACTCCCGAACAGCGGATTCAGGAGCTGGCTCAGCGGGCTCGTGAACTGGCCGCCCAGCAACGGGCTCTCGCGAACGAAACCGAACAAGCGGGGGATCCGAATGCCAATCAGCTGGCGATGAACAATCCCGGTGAAGGCCAGCCCGGAGACCCGCAGGGAGGAGAACCACAAGGCGGCGACCCGATGGGTGGCGAGCCGATGAATGGTCAGCCACAACAGGGTCAGCCACAACAGGGTCAGCCACAACAGGGTCAGCCACAACAGGGTCAGCCACAACAGGGTCAGCCTCAACAGGGTCAGCCTCAACAGGGTCAGCCTCAACAGGGTCAGCCTCAACAGGGTCAGCCTCAACAGGGGCAGCCTCAACAGGGGCAGCCTCAACAGGGGCAGCCTCAACAGGGGCAGCAGCAGCAGCAACAGCAGCAACAGGCGTTGTCTCAGGAGATCGCCAAGGCACTGCAGGAGCAGCAGCGGATTGCCATGGCTGCGAAGGATCTGGCGTTGAGTTCCGAGTTCGAGACAGGGGCCGATTCCAAGGCGACTCAGGCCTCTCAGGAGTTTGCGGAGCAGGCTCAGCAGGCTGCTGAGGATCTCTCGTCCGGGGGAGTGCAGTCCGCAGCAGAAAACGGCCAGCAGGCTGCCGACGCGGGCAAGAAAGCCTCACAGGAGTTCAAACAGCTTCCCAACAGCCAGGGTGGAACCAACGAAGAGATGGCCAGCGATGCTCAGAAGCTCGCTCAGCGGCAGGCCCGTCTGGCCCAGAAACTGGAACAGCTCGGCCAGTCCCCGGCGGCTCGGCGGACTGCTCAGCAGCAGGCTCAGCAGCAACTCGAGCAGGAGACCAAGCAGCTGGCGAACGATTTGAATCAGATCGCCGATGCGTTCAGCATGCAGCCCTTGCAGCAAGACAACAAAGCCCAGGAAGCTCAGAGCTCGGAGTCCTCGACTCAGCAGGCTCAACAGGCGATGCAGAACTCGCGCAAACAGCTGCAGCAGAGCAACCCGCAGCAGGCCTCCGAGCAGGCCTCTGAAGCGGCTAAGGCACTGCGGGAAGCCGGTAAGCTCGCTCAGGCCAGCGGCCAGCAGGGTCAGGGGAAACAAGGCCAGAAGGGTAAAGGCCAGCAAGGGAAACAAGGAGAAGGCCAGCAGGGACAGCAGGGTCAGGGCCAACCAGGTCAGCAGGGCCAGGGTCAGCAGCCCGGCCAGGGCCAAACGCCGGGTGAAGTCCCCTCAGAGGGGGCTCTCAACGTCGCCCAGGCCGCTCAGCAGCTGAGTCAGATCGGTGAGCAACTCGCCCAGGATCAATCAGGCACGATGTCGGGCGATCAGCCCGGCGAAGGTCCGCAGAACGACCAGGGCCAGGCCAACGGCGATCAGCCCGGTAACAGCGATTCGCAAAACGGTGACCAGCAGCAGGCCCAGAACGGGCAGCCAGACGACCAGCAGCCCGGGGCCCAGCAGGGCCAGGGAGGCCAGCCGAAGGCATCTCAGTCTTTGCAGCAAACCGCTCAGAACCTGCGGCAGGCGATGCAGCAGTTTGGCATGCAGTCCGGTCAGCAGGGGAAGCAGGGCCAGCAGAATGGCAAGCCGAACTCGCAACAGAATGCCAAGAATTCGAAGTCAGGTGAAAACATGAGCGACTTCGGGAACACCGACGAAGCTCGGATCGTCGAACTCGAAAACCATCTCAAGGGCCTGACCACCCGCAACTGGGGGGAACTGCCCGGCACGCTGAAGACCGAGATCCTGCAGGCCTCGCGGCGGAAGCCGGATGGGGACTACGCCAAGCTGATCCGGAACTACTTCGACGAGATTTCGAAGACCCGCAAGCCGGGCGAAGCGGCTCCCGCAGGGAACAAGCCATGATTGAGATTTCACGTCGACGAATGATGGTAGCTGCGCTGGCGACTTGCTTGGGCAGCCGGGCGGGTCAGTCCCTGGCAGTCGATCTCGATACGCAGAAAAAGGTCGACGAAGCGATTGTCCGCGCGCTCGACTTTCTGGCCTCGCAACAGCTTCCCGAGGGCTCCTGGCGCAGTGACTCGTACGGCGAGTGCACCGCAGCCACCTCGCTGGCCTGCATGGCCTTTATGGCGGCAGGGCACATCCCTGGGGAAGGCCCCTATGGGGACATGATCAACAAGGGGATTCGCTGGGTGATGTCCCGTCAGGAAGACAACGGGATGCTGATTGCCAAGCGCAGCCACGGGCCGATGTACAGCCACGGCATCAGCACTCTGATGCTGGCTGAGGCGATCGGCATGGTGGATGAGGCCCAGGCCAAGCTGCTGCGGCGTTCGCTGGAGCGGGCCGTTCGGCTGATCCTGGAGTCGCAGGCCTACGAGAAAGACCATCGTCACGCTGGAGGCTGGCGGTATCAGGTCGACAGCCGCGACAGCGATCTGAGCGTGACCGGGTGGCAGGTGATGGCCCTGCGGGCGGCGAAGGACGTTGGCTGTGATGTTCCCGCTGAGGCGATCGACGCCGCTGTAGCGTACGTGAAGAATTGCTCAACGAATGACAACCGCGGGTTTGGCTATCAGCCCGGCAGCGGGGCGACACCGACTCTGACGGGAGTGGGAATTTCTTGCCTGGAGGTCTG
>Ga0315901_10005750_pt1 | contig 15006 bp, 14 predicted proteins | sample LakEriMetagenome_10_FD_203761 | JGI IMG/M metagenome (GOLD analysis project Ga0315901, IMG submission 203761) | Freshwater fungal communities from buoy surface, Lake Erie, Ohio, United States - Buoy 2 MA116 | ecosystem: Environmental > Aquatic > Freshwater > Lake | place: USA: Lake Erie, Ohio... | reverse complement strand
TCAGCCTTAATAAAATTTACAACTGAATTTTTCACGTGCGACCTGTTTCGGGACTGAAAAAATTCCGTTAGAAGAAATGCACCGGCTGGCACAAATTGGAAATAGGTATCGATTTTAGTGTTGAAGTTTGAATAATTCTTTTGTCTCCATTCATACACAGCACCTCTGCTCATAAATCCTTCATCACGCCAGGTCAGAATGGTTGCTACACCAAGAGCGATTGTAGGATAATAGTTACTGGAATTAGGACGACGGGATACCACGGTATCGGTTGAGATGTCGGCTGAAGCAGTCAAGGTAAATTGACCTGAAAATAAAAGCGCCAATAAAACAGTCCTTTTAATCATCGCGATAGAATAAAAAAGGGCGTCCGCGCAGGACACCCTTTATTTTCAATTGTGGTGATGGAGGGAATCGAACCCCCGACACAAGGATTTTCAGTCCTTTGCTCTACCAACTGAGCTACATCACCTGACCATTTCCCCTTTGAAGGGGGCACAAAACTATGGAAAAATGGATTTTACGCAAACTTGAGGGCTGTTTTTTAGCCATTCAGCACTATTTGCCTTTTATCCCCTGATGGTAAAATTGGCTTATCTCCAATGATTCACGGGATATTGTAGGTTCGTGACAAAAGGTTGCATTAATTTCAAGCCTGATATTACTATGATTCAACAACTCCTTTTTTTGCTTACTCTCATCACTGCAGGGTGGCTCATCAGAAAAAGAGTTCTTTTCATCAAAAAGAATATTGAGCTCGGCAAAAAGACAGATCTGCCTCCCAATCCCGAGCGGTGGAAAAATCTGTTCCTCATTGCCTTTGGTCAGAAGAAAATGTTTACCCGACCGATTCCGGCACTCCTTCACTTATTGATTTATGTAGGTTTCGTAATCATCAATATCGAGGTGCTTGAGTTTATCCTGGATGGGCTCAGTGGCACCCATCGATTGTTTGCGCCTCTATTAGGTGCCTTTTACCCCATTCTTATGAATGTGTTTGAGTGGCTGGCGCTGGGTGTGCTGGTGTCTTGTATCTTCTTTTTGATCCGTAGAAATATACTGCCCATTGACCGCTTCCGAAGTCCGGAACTAACCCGCTGGCCACGATTGGATGCCAACATCATCCTGATCGCTGAAATCATTCTGATGCTGGCTGTGTTTACCATGAATGCCGCAGATCAGGTATTACAAATCAGACAACCTGCACATTTTCCGGCAACCGGCAGGTTGCACTTGAGTTCTTTGATCATTCCCGGGTTTGAGAGTTTCGAAACCAACACGCTCATTCTTGTGGAGCGCGGGGCCTGGTGGTTTCACATCATTGGCATTCTGGCGTTTGCTGTTTATGTAACCTACTCAAAGCACCTTCATATTTTTCTGGCATTTCCAAATACCTGGATGGCGCGACCAGAACCAAAAGGTCAGGTTACCAATATGCCGGTAGTCACTGCCGAAGTTAAATCGATGCTTGGCCTTGCTCCTGCTCCAACTGCCACAGAGGCCGGACGATTCGGAGCACGGGATGTAACCGATCTCGATCGTCGATTGCTTCTTTCTGCCTACTCCTGTACCGAATGCGGCCGCTGCACGTCCGAGTGTCCGGCAAACCTTACGGGTAAAAAGTTATCTCCGCGGAAAATCATGATGGATGTCCGCGACCGAATGGAAGACCTTGGCAACGGAAAAAATGCTGAAGGGAAATACCTTTTGGGCGATTACATAACAAAGGAGGAAATCAATGCCTGCACCAGTTGCAACGCCTGCGTTGAAGCCTGCCCCGTACTGATCAATCCGCTGGATGTAATTATCGAATTAAGAAGATATGTGTCGATGGAAGAATCTGGAGCGCCCGCCTCGTGGAATGGCATGTATCAGAATATTGAGACCAACTTTGCACCCTGGAAATTTTCACCTTCAGATCGTTTCAACTGGAAATCAGAAGCTGAACAAAATCAAAGCACTGCATCATGAAGCTGTCAACCTTGGCTGAACTTACTGCAAGAGGAGAATCTTGCGAGATCCTCTTCTGGGTCGGATGTGCAGGATCATTTGATGACCGTGCGCGTCGCGTAACAGTTGCCTTCGCCCGAATCCTCGAAGCCGCCAGCATTCGGTATGCTGTTTTAGGCACTGAGGAGAATTGTACTGGCGATCCCGCACGTCGTGCCGGTAATGAATTTCTCTTTCAGATGCAGGCGATGAATAACATTCAGGTACTGAATGGTTATGGCGTGCAGAAAATTGTAACCGCTTGCCCCCATTGCTTCAATACGCTGAAGAATGAATACCCGGAACTTGGTGGAAACTATGAAGTCATCCATCACGCAACATACTTGCAGCAACTGATTAACGAAGGCCGCATTAAATTGAAAGAGGGCGGATCCTTCAAAGGAAAAAAGATAACATATCACGATTCGTGCTACCTCGGAAGGGCCAACGGAATCTATGAAGCCCCGCGAATTGTACTTGAAGCTCTGGATGCAGACCTGGTCGAAATGAAACGTTGTCGTACTACCGGATTGTGCTGCGGCGCCGGCGGTGCTCAAATGTTTAAAGAACCGGAGAAGGGTAAAGCCGATATCAACGTTGTGCGCTCCAAAGAAGCCTTGGATACAGGCGCAACAACTATTGCCGTAGCTTGTCCTTTCTGCATGACGATGATGCGCGATGGAGTAAAAGCGCATGAGAAAGAGTCATCCGTGCAAGTAAAAGATATTGCCGAATTGATCTCTGAAAATCTTCAGAAAGAAGCTTAATCAGCCTTTTGCCGTAGCCCAGCGGATCAATACTTTCCAGGTAACTTTTGTGCCTGACATCAGTATGCCTATCCGGAAAATTCTGCCAGCCAGCCATGTGGTGAAGAAGAATCCGGCAATTAGCAATACCATAGATAAAGCCAGCTCCCATGCGGGAACGCCAAAAGCAATTCGACCTACCATGGCCACCGGAGAAGTAAACGGAATGACGGAGAGCCAGAAGCTCACAGAAGAATGTGGGTCAGGCAAGATGAACGTAAACAATCCGAGATAACCAATCAGTAACGGAAGCGTTACCGGAAACTGAAATTGTTGAGCCTCCTGTTGGGTTTCTACGGAGGCGCCAACCGCGGCAAATAGGGCGCCGTACATAAGATAGCCACCAATAAAGTAAAAGAGAAATACAGAGGCCATAGTTACCAGCGGTAAATCCCAAACACGCTGAACCATTTTTTGAGCCTTTTCCATACCACCGGCTTGTTCCATGGCCTCTTCGCCAATTGATTTGGTAACCTGCTCGGTGATCTGCTTGTTTGGCGAATTCAAACCAAAATAAGCCGTAACGGAAGAAGTAACAAAGGTGATGAGTGCTATCCAAATGATGAACTGCAGCATCCCTACCGAAGCAATACCAACAATTTTGCCAAGCATCATTTGAAAAGGCTTAACAGACGAAACGATGATCTCAACAATTTTTGATGATTTTTCTTCTATAACACCTTGCATAATCTGAATGCCGTAAAGGAGCACGAGCATGTAAATGATAATGCCCATAGCCATTCCCAAACCATACAGTAATCCAGTACTACTTTCGCTTTCCTCACCGGTTTCAGAAAGTGTCCGTTCTTCAAAAGAGACAGATGATTTCAGTGATTTTAAAACAGAAGATTCAATCTGATAGGCTTCCAATTTGAGATCACGCATCCGGTCGCTAAGAATATCCTTAAGCGCTGAGGTTTTTTCTAACCCGGGATTATTTTGGGTATACAAGATGAATCCCTCCGGCTTCTCCAAATCAAACTTTGGAATATACAGCAGAGCAAAATCCTTCGACTGAGCAAAGACTTCCTTGGCCTGATCCAGGGTACCTTCAAAATAAGTAAACTCGAATTTTTTAGCGCTGTCCAGATCTAAGCGTCGATCTTCATCAACTACCATAACTTTTTCAGGTCCTTCACTAGAAGCCCCCTCTACCATCATATAAATCATACCGGCCATAATGGCTGGGAAGATCAGCGGAACCAAAATAGTAGAAACTAAAAACGATTTCTTGGTTACCCGAATTAAAAACTCGCGTTGTATGATGATCCAAACTTTGTTCATGTGCAAATGATTAGTTTATTCCCAGATCTCTTTTCAGTCCCTCATCAGACTCGCCCTTTACCAGACTGATGAAAATTTCTGCCATCGATGGGAGTTTTTCACGGAACGAGTGAATCTCCGTTGAGCCGATCAACGCCTGAAGCAGTGCATTTCCTTTACTGCCGTCCAGTATTCGAATATCGGATCGGGTTAAATTTCCTTCCACCGGCTTTTGATTCATCAATACAAATCGCTCGGGCGACAAGCGAAGATCAGAGGCACTATGAATGACCTCAAAGGTATGAGTGCGGTATTGTTCCCGGATACCCTGAGTTGATCCTTCAAGTATTTTCTTTGATCGATTGATCATCAGCGCGCGATCGCAAAGCGCCTCAACGGTTTCCATCCGGTGCGTAGAAAAAAGAATCGTTGCGCCCTTTTCACGAAGATCAAAGATCACATCGGTAATTAACTGGGCGTTTACCGGATCAAATCCTGAGAATGGCTCGTCAAGAATAATAATTTTAGGTTCATGAAGAACGGTTCCAATAAATTGAATCTTTTGTGCCATTCCCTTGGAAAGATCTTCAACTTTCTTGCTCCACCAGTCTTTAATTTCAAAACGCTCGAGCCAATAGCGAATGCGCTTCATGGACTCGGATTTGGAAAGCCCCTTAAGCTGAGCCAGAAATAACAACTGCTCCCCGACTTTCATTTTCTTATACAACCCACGTTCTTCAGGCAGATAGCCAACTAGTTCGATGTGCGCAGGTCGCAGCGGTACATTATTCACACGAATCTCTCCGGCATCGGCCTGAATAATCTGATTGATGATGCGAATGAGCGTGGTTTTACCGGCACCGTTTGGACCAAGCAATCCAAAAATACTTTGTGTCGGAATTTCAAAACTTACGTTTTCCAAGGCCAAATGACTGGAGTAGGCTTTGGTAACATTTTCAGCTGTGAGAATATTCAAAGGAAAAGGATTTACAACAGAAGTGATTAGTAACTTGAACTGTTTCGCAGCAGGATTTTTCCCATGGCTACATCCAAATTAAAAACAACAGGCTTTTGAGTTGATGGAGTCCAGGATGGGTTGGCAAAGGCATGCTCTCCAACCTGGCGGTAATTGCGCGGTAACTCCACACTACACAGCCATGAATCATTAATGCGCACCAACACCGGCACTTCATCGGAAGGCATATCAATGATCAAATTACCTGCACCCACGATTCCATAAACTTCGTAGTCTAACATAGGTCGATCGCTGAAATCCAACATCAACTTTCCAAAACCAACTTCAGCAGCAAGAAAACGACTTCTGGCCTGGTGCGCTTTAAGTACGGTAACCGATCCCAATTCAACTTTAACCTGAAACGTATCCATTTCAACCTTATTCGCACCATGTTCAAAAGAAATCCGAACATCGGCACTTCCTGTGTTAACATTTAGTCGCTCAACCGACAAACCAGATAAGTCAATACTTGAATTACCCAGATCATAATCCATATTCAATCGATAAGGTTTATTATCGGTCAAGTATACCTTCCAAATACCATCTTCGGATTCTTCACCAAGAACCTGATCGGAAATAATTCGTGTCATGCCTCGACCATTCAGACTGTTCAGCTTCAGCATGATTTCCTGAACGGACCCCATCACCTGCTCTTCAAACAAAAAAGGATTACGACCAGGCTCACCTTGACTGTAAACATTAACAACTTCAGCACTATGTGTAGGCCGGATGATGTAGTTACCGGATTCTGATCCTACTTTCAAAAAGACACGTTCGCAACCCTGTTTGCCCTCCAATGCGAACTGCTTCTTCGGCTGTGCAGCCAGAGAAAAAGCCGTCATGAAGACGATCAGCTGGGCTAAGAGTTTTATCATCAGAAGGTCTTAAACGAAAAAGTCATGTCAAAGGTTGGAACCCATTGACTTGCAGATCATAAAAGTAAAAAAATGCGGTTTTTTTCAAAAAAAAGGGGTCAGGAACCCTGAACCCACACAAAAATTGAAGGAAAGTGTGATGGTCTCAAAATGAAAAGGGCCTTTAAAAGGCCTTTTTCAAGTTCTCCACCAGGGCCTGCTCGTAAAGAGAGTTTTCTACTGTTCTAAAAACCACCTCACAAAATAAATGGTGGCGATAATGAGGGCAATTCCTCCAAGGATTCCAAAAAGCTTGGATAACACCAACAAGACCAGCGCTACAATGCCCACTACCCCAAATAAAATAGCCAGTTTAAGATCTTCATCAAGTGAAGAGGCCGGTGCAACTGCAGAGCGAAGTTCTTCATTGGCCTGCTTAGCAGTACTTTTTAATTTTTTGACTACCTGCTTTATGGAGGGAACTTCCTTATTTTTTCGTGATGGATGAGCAACTGGTGTTTCCTCTGTTAAGGAGAACGCTTTCTCTTCGTTCGAAGAAGCTACCAGGACAGGAGCAGTCGATTGCTCGATGCGCTGAAGATTTTTCGCTTCGTGTTTTCGGTCGGTGACTTGTTCTCCGTAATTAGAAGGACTTACCGGAAAACGATACGTGTACTTAGGAGCCGAGCAGGAGGCCAATCCAACCAGCGCCACCAAGAATACTAATAAACGCATAACCACTATTATTTTTTTCTTCCCCCAAAAATAGAAGAGAATCGATTTAAAAATCGCTTTTCAAATTCCCAGAAAAACGAAAATTGACCAAGTAAAAATCCGTAGGCCAGCAAAAATATATTGTACACCGGCAAGATGAGGATATAGTAAACAATCCGCGCCCAAACTGGTATACCTTCAGAACCAAAAATGGCTGCCAGCAACGGCTTACTGATGTATACAACCGTTGTTCCCGTTAAGGCAAAAGTGGCCAGGATCAGGATAACCTGAGTAATGGAATTCACTTTCCACCGAGCCTGAAGTTGATTGAGCCAAGACATTCGGGGGTCAAGTTACATCAGACGCAAACGGCTGCCAAATGAGATTTTGTGGAGCTGGTGCTTCGATAGTCATAGGATGCTGCGTAACAGGATGTGTGAAGAAAAGCTGATGCGCATGAAGACCAATAGCGGTATCAAAACCCTCTGACGCACCATATTTTACATCCCCACGAATAGGACAATTGATTTCAGATAACTGCGCCCGGATTTGATGCGATCGCCCAGTTATTGGTTTCACCTTAACCAGGGAAAGTCCATCACGTGATTTTAAAAGTTGATACGTCAACTCACAGCGTTGGGCGCCATCTTTTTCCTTTTTGTATACAGATGTACGATTGGCATCCTGATTTTTGATGAGCCAATGGATCAGCGTTTCCTGAGTGCGTGCAGGCTTTCCTTCTACCACGGCGAGATAAGTCTTTTGAATGTCCCTGGTTCGGAACAATTCATTCATTCGGGTTAATGCTTTGGAAGTTCGCGCAAACAAGACTACGCCACTGACCGGTCGGTCAATTCGATGAATGACGCCGAGAAAGACTGCTCCGGGTTTGGCGTACTTTTCCTTGATGTACTGCTTTACCATATCGGCCAGCGTTACATCACCCGTCTCATCGCTTTGAACAAGCACGCCAGATATTTTATTGATGGCAATTAGGTGATTATCCTCAAAAAGAACCTTTAAAGGCTGGCGCATAGGAAATCAAAGATACAGCCTGATTCAGCTAACTTTGGTAAATATCTTTTTATCATGAGTCATTATCTATCTCTGGTACCTCAATTACTGGTCATTTATTTTTTTGGAATTGCCTGCTCGCCCAAAGCGGATCTGGAGTCATCCGTACAACAGGAACTAGCCAAGGTCGAAGGCCGATTTGCCGTTGCATTCAAAGATCTCTCCACAGGTGAAACACTGTTCATAAATGCCGATTCAGTCTTTCATGCGGCCAGCACTATGAAAACACCCGTCATGGCGGAATTGTTCCGGCAAGCAGGTCAGGGTACGTTTTCACTTCAGGACTCTATTGAAATCCGCAATGAATTTAAAAGTATCGTTGATGGTAGCCCCTATTCGTTATCAAGGGAATCAGACAGTGATACACTGATCTACAATCGGATTGGAGAAAAAGAAACGATCATGAATTTGATGACCGACATGATCATTGTGAGCAGCAACCTGGCCACCAACATACTGATCGATCTGGTGGGCGCGCAAAAAGTTGATTCGTTGCTGCTCAAAATCGGTGCGCCAAACATGCATGTGCTACGGGGCGTGGAGGATACCAAAGCATTTGAGGCCGAACTTAACAATACCACTTCAGCCCGCGGACAATTGTTGTTGTATGAGCTGATCGCCAACAACCAATTAGTAGATGAAAAAGCTTCTGCTGAGATGATACGCGTCTTAAGCGATCAACGCTTCGGAGAAATCATACCGGCTAAACTTCCGAAAGAGGTTAAGGTGGCCCATAAGACCGGGTCGATTACCGGGGTTCAGCACGATGGAGGAATTGTTCTGTTACCAGATGGACGCAAATACGTGCTGGTGTTGCTGTCTTCCAAACTTAAAGATGTAGATCAGGGAGTCGAGGCAATGGCTAAAGTTTCCGAAATAATCTATAAGCATGTCACCAAAGACAACCCATGATTAAAATTCTGAAGTGAAATGAAATTCAATCTCCGGGAAATTCTCCTGAACCATCTGCAACCAGGCCTTTGACTCAGCCATAAACACCAATTTACCGTCCTTGTCTTCGGCGATGTGCCGCTGTTTATTGTCAATAAACTCCTGCAATTTTTTCGGATCCTTGCTACTAATCCAGCAAGCTTTGAAAATATGCTGAGAAACAAATTCGACCGTGGCGTTGTATTCCTGCTTCAGTCGGAATTGTATGACTTCAAACTGAAGTGCTCCAACCGTTCCTACGACCTTTCGCTTTCCCAGGTTATAGGTAAATAACTGTGCAACACCTTCCTCCATGAGTTGCAGCAAACCCTTTTCAAGCTGCTTGGTCTTCATGGCGTCCTTATTCACAACCTCTTTAAAAATTTCAGGAGAAAAACTGGGTATCCCGGTGTACTGTAGCTTTTCACCGGTGGTAAGCGTATCTCCTATTTTAAGGTTTCCAGTATCGTAAATACCCACGATATCACCGGGCCAGGCTTCATCAACCGTCTCGCGGTCCTGAGCCATAAAGGCTGTTGCATTTGAAAAACGTAACTCTTTATTATGCCGAACGTGGTAATAATTACTTCCCCGCTCAAATTTTCCGGAGCACACCCTGAGGAAGGCAATACGGTTTCGGTGCTTGGGATCCATATTCGCATGAATCTTAAAAATGAATCCGGAAAATTTAGATTCATCAGGAGCTACATCCCTAAGTGTCGTATGCCGGGGAATTGGTGTGGGCGCAATATTTATGAACGTATCCAACAATTCCCGAACACCAAAATTATTTACAGCACTGCCAAAGAATACAGGCGCCACTTTGCCGTCCAGATATTCTTGAACACTGAATTCCGGATACACGCCCTCAATCAACTCTACATCGGCACGCAACTGACGGGCATTCGATTCTCCTACCAGGCGGTCCACTTCTTCATTATTGATATCGGCTATCTCAATCCCTTCTTCAACTGTGATCTTACTCGGTGTAAACAGATGCAGGCTTTTCTCATACAGACTATAAACCCCCCTGAAACCCTTACCCATGTTGATGGGCCAACTCAAGGGGCGAACTTTTATATCGAGCTTTTCCTCAATCTCATCAAGCAAATCGAATGGATCTCTTCCCTCCCGGTCTAGCTTATTAATGAAACACAACACAGGGGTATTGCGCATCCGGCAAACCTCCATCAGTTTTTCAGTTTGTGTTTCTACTCCCTTTACACAATCGATCACCATAATCACACTATCCACAGCGGTAAGCGTTCGGTACGTGTCTTCCGCAAAATCCTGGTGACCGGGTGTATCGAGCAGATTGATTTTGATGCCGTTGTAATTAAATCCCATCACCGAAGTAGCCACGGAGATACCGCGCTGTTTCTCAATTTCCATCCAATCACTTCGGGCGTGATCCTTGATCTTAGATGATTTTACGGCACCAGCCTTTTGAATGGCGCCGCCAAACAATAAGAGTTTTTCTGTAAGCGTAGTCTTTCCGGCATCAGGGTGACTGATGATGCCAAAGGTTCGGCGTTTTTCGATTTCCTGCGTTAAGTTCATCAGGGCGCAAAAGTAAGGATATCAAAGGGGAATAGACAATGCCGGCTAATGGTATTAGAGCAGCGGGCTTTTAGAGTTTGCTGCTAAGAAAGAATCAGTTGAATTATATCTCCTTCCCCTTCCAACGACCAGATTTCATGTATAGGTAAGCCGGTGTAAACATGCATACCCAATACACAATTTCCGAAGCCCAACCCCAGGCCAAACTCCACCGCAAATATTCCAGAATCACCCAGACATAAATGACATAGATAATGATGGCAAAGATTTCAATAGCCAGATTCACCTTTGTATTTCCAGTACCTGTAACGGCATTCAACCAAATGGCTGAAAAAGACATCAGTCCTAAGGCCACAGAAACGACACGAAGAACAGGAATGGCATAGTCAATAAAATCCTGGCCCATGCCATAAAATCCAAGGAACCACTCCGGCCGAATGTTGAGCAACAGAATTAGCGGCAAGCAGATCGAAAGACTTACGATCACAATTCTTCGAATCAAAATAAGTACCTCATCAGAGCGACCCTGACCAATCAGGTTGCTAACCATGGTATTGGTCGTGGCTGCAAAGGCCCAGGAAAATATTCCTGTGACGCCAAAAATATTCCGCATGGTGTTGGAAACTGCCAATGCCCGTGCGCCATGATGTTCAATCAGAATGTAAAAATATTCCCAGGTGATGATGCTAATGGCATACTGAAGAACAAGTGGAGAAGACCGGTACAAGATGTGTCTGCTCACCTCCCAGGAAAAGGAACGCTTTGCCGCCAACAAAAATGAAGTATGCAGTTTTTGAAATCTAATGACGGAAAAGACAACAATCAGTCCGGTAACTTCTGCAATGATCGAAGCGTAAGCCGCTCCGTTGAAACCAAGCTCCGGCATTCCGAATTTTCCATAGATCAATCCGTAATCAAAGAAAATATTGGTAAGTGCTTCAGCCAAAGTTCCCCAAATCAGAAAATTAGTTTTTCCGGTACCAACTAATAAAGCATTCCGCAATCCATACAAATACAAAAAAGGGAGTCCCCATATTCGGATGTGAAGAAAGCTGATCACCTTATCCGCCGTTTCCTGATTATGGATAGATAACCGCAACAACTCAGCGCCAATCGTATAGGTGATTAAAATTCCCGCTACACTAAAAAAAATCGTTACCCAGGAACCGTTGTAAAAAAGTTCGCCAATACCCTCTGGTTTATTTTCTCCGGCGCGTCGTGCGAATAAGGCCTGCATTCCGTTGCTAAGCCCTGATCCAACCACACCAAAGATCAAATAATAAACTCCCGTGAGACCGGCACTGGCCAGTTCGTGTTCACCAAGACCGGAAAGAAAAATATTGTTGGTAATAAAATTGATCTGAGGCACCAGCATAGCCAGTGTAATGGGCAGAGAGATTTTCAGAATATCCCGATACCCGGTATTAACCCTTAGATCCATTTGAGGTGCGCCCTCCATAATCAGCTGATGTGCAAAATAAGTCCCTTCAAATAAGCGCCCTCGGGATGAAAAGCAGAAACAGGATGATCAGCAGGTTGCGAAAGATGCGCGATTACCCGCGCCTGTCGTCCGGCCTGAATGGCTGAAGACATGACGGTATCGTAAAACAGCTGACGATCTACAACCTGACTACAGGAAAACGTAAACAGCACTCCATTTGGTGCGATCACTTTCATCGCCTCGGCATTCAAGCGCTGATATCCTTTCATGGCCTGGTGCCGGGCATCCTTATGCTTCGCAAATGCCGGAGGATCCAGCACAATCAGATCGTAAATGGATTCACTGCTTCTTAGAAAATCAAAAGTATCTTCTTCATAACAACGGTGAACATCAGGATCAAAACCATTGAGGCGAATGTTTTGAACACAAAGTGAAATAGCCGAAGAGGAAGCATCGACGGAATGCACAAGCTCAGCGCCTCCCTTTAACGCATAAACCGAAAATCCTCCACTAAAAGAAAACGTGTTCAATACTTTTCGACCGCGAGCAAACGTGGAAAGCAGTGCCCGGTTCTCCCGCTGGTCAAGAAAGAACCCAGTCTTTTGACCATGCTCCCAGTCAATCAGGAACTTATTTCCATGTTCACTCACTTCAGCCGGAGCAGCAGCGGCTCCATATATATAGTGACCGGAATCGGCATTGGTATCCCGGAAAAAAATAGCTGTAATGGAATCCCCGAGGTTTAACCGAACGGCCTCAGCTATGTGGTCTTTATCGGCCGACATGCCGGCGTCATGAGCCTGAACCACTGCCACCCTGTCATAAATGTCAACGATGAGCCCGGGAAGGCCGTCTCCTTCAGCATGGATCAATCGCCAAGCGTTGGTTTGAGCATCTGGTAAAGAAATGGATTTCCGGAAGCGGATGGCCTCCGCCACTTTTTGTTTGTAAATATCCGGATGAAAATCCCGGCCAAAAAGCACCATTCTGACTGAAATTGAGCCTTTTTGCCAGTGTCCAAAGCCTATCGTATTACCGGAAAAATCTTCAACAGCCACCCAGGAGCCATCGGGTAAATCAGGGGTGAGCTTATCTATAGCCCCTGAAAAAATCCAGGGGTGAAACCGGAGCAGCGACTGCTCGCGGCCTTTTTTTAGGACTACTTTTCCCTGAACCTGGAGATCTTTCATACCGCAAATTTGACAAACTCCGGGGCGGTATCGGGACCGCAGGCATAAAATTTGTTTTGGAACCTCCGGACCGCTCACGGACAAAATGGAACCAACCAAAGCCTTTTTGCGTATTAAAGTTCCATTAGACCGGTGGAGGTCTTAAAAACTTGAAACCAATACACAGATTATTATGAAGCAATTCGCATCACTGGTACTCGCCGCCATTCTGGGAAGCACCGCTACTTTCTTTGCTTTTCAGTATTTCGGATCATCCCACTCCAATGTTAAGATTGAACACGTTGAAGGAGCCCCGATTAAAAATGTCGGCTATACAGTTGACTCGAACGGCGCGCTCGTTCCGCTCGATTTTACAGATGTTGCAGCACGCGTAACAAAGGCTGTCGTTCATATCAAATCCACTTCACCTGCGCGAAACATTCAGCGGAATCAAAACGACCCTTGGGAATTTTTCTTTGGACCGCAAGGACCGATGCAGCGTGGACCAAGCCAAAGCACAGGATCTGGTGTAATCATTAACGAAGCCGGTTACATTGTCACCAACAATCATGTTGTTCAAGGCGCGGATCAGGTCGAGGTAACCTTTCACGATAACCGCACACTTAAAGCTGAAGTCGTTGGAACAGATCCGGACACAGATCTGGCTGTCTTAAAAGTCGTGGCTAAAGACCTGACTTATCTTTCGTTCGTAAATTCAGATGAAGCAAAAGTGGGCGAGTGGGTTCTTGCTGTCGGAAATCCTTTTAATCTCAACTCTACGGTAACGGCCGGCATTATCAGCGCAAAAGGTCGCAACATCAACATCATCAACTCCAACGCAGAGCCTGGTGAAAACGGACAGCCGGTCGGCAATACGGCCATTGAATCGTTTATCCAAACAGATGCAGCCATCAATCCCGGAAACAGCGGAGGTGCATTGGTTAATCTCTCCGGTGGATTACTGGGAATCAACACAGCGATCGCCAGCCAAACCGGTGTGTACATGGGTTACGGTTTTGCCGTTCCCTCCAATATTGTCAGCAAGATTGTAGAAGACCTTCTGGCCTATGGCACGGTTCAGCGCGGATGGTTGGGCATTCAGGTTGGCAGTGTAAACAGCGCTGTTGCGAAAGAATTTGAGCTAAGCGTAAACGAAGGCGCTTATGTTTCTGGTTTTGCAGATAAGAGTTCAGCTAAGGAAGCCGGCATAAAGGAAGGTGACGTGGTTGTAAAACTGGACGATCGCGACATCAAAACAAGCGCTGCGCTCATTGAGTACATCGGTCGCAAACGTCCGGGCGATAAGGTTAACGTTACCGTCGATCGGAAAGGAAAACGCCTGGTCATTGCAGTCACCTTGAAAAATCGTGAAGGAAACGTAGAGACTATAAAGCGTGAGGAAAAAGATGCCGTTGCTTCTTTGGGTATGGATCTTGAAGATCTTGACGCCAAGGTTCTGAAGAGTCTTGATTTAACCAACGGTGTACGTGTTAAATCACTGGAGAATGGAAAAATTGCTCGCTACACCGACATGGAAAAAGGATTCATTATCACGAAGGTGGATGATCAACCCGTTAAAACGGCTAAAGAAGTGAATGAAATTCTGAAGAAGAAAAAAACGGGTGACCTGGTGACATTTTCCGGGGTGTACGCCGATTTCCCAAGGGAATATATTTACGCATTACGCATGTAACATCGTCTGCTGGTCTACTCCGGCGGACAATCCTAAAAGATAAAACGCCTATGAAACGATCATTCAGAAAAGGAGAATTGGTTCGAAGCCGTGATGGTAAAGTGATGGAGGTTTTGTACTACATCAGCGAAAAGTTGGTCCAGGTGCAATGGTTTGATACAACCTCAAAAGAAGTTTATCGAAACATCTTACCGGAACGGCGACTTTCAAAAGCCTGGTAATTCAATGCCAGCAAAAAAGGCACGGAGCGAATCCGTGCCTTTTTTTATCAGCTCAGGCCAACCATACAGCCCTAAAATACCCGCTTTCGTTCCGCAATGGTGGCAATCTTCATCGGGCGGTTTAAATTGCGTTAAAATTCAGCGCCATTAAAAAGTTTAACATACCAGATCAGTACAAGTCGGGCTTCATTGGAAAAGTGAAGGAGCTTCGTCGGCAGAAAGACTTGCGCAAACAGGATTTCAGTCCAACGATTCTAGACTTTGGGCCTGTTCAATT
>Ga0315901_10005748_pt1 | contig 15010 bp, 12 predicted proteins | sample LakEriMetagenome_10_FD_203761 | JGI IMG/M metagenome (GOLD analysis project Ga0315901, IMG submission 203761) | Freshwater fungal communities from buoy surface, Lake Erie, Ohio, United States - Buoy 2 MA116 | ecosystem: Environmental > Aquatic > Freshwater > Lake | place: USA: Lake Erie, Ohio... | reverse complement strand
AAGGCGCAGATGATGGTCTGCGGCGTGCTGGGCCCGAAGAGCAACGCCCACGGCCCGAACGAGTTCCTGCACGTGCCGTACGGCAAGAAGCTCACCGCCACGGTGGCGCAGGTGATTGCGGCGGTGCCCTGAGGGTGTGAAAGGCGCGACGGCCGCGCCGGCGACCCCTGGGGATCACCACACCCCGCGTTCAGGGGGCTGTGGCGCCCGAGCGTCGTGGCAAGCGCCCCTGTTTGCCGCACAGTCGACGCTCAGAGATTTCATTTCATGCAGCAGGGTCATCCGAACCCGCGGCACAGGAGGTTCTTTCATGACAGTGTCTTTCCGTTCTGCGCTGGCTTGCGCCGGCCTCGGCCTGCTGATGAGCGCACCGGCGCTGGCCCGCACCACCGCGGCCGTGCCCGCTGGCGTGGTGGCCATTCCGGTCGGCAGCGCCAGTTTCATCGACATCGATCTCGCCAACTGGACCAGCTTCGGCGGGTTCGGCGCCCCCAGCAACACGACGGTGGCTTTCGACATCGGCGCCGGCACCGCGGTGACGGGCTTCACTTACACCGGCGTCAGCTTCACCACCAGCAACGGCAGCTGGCTCAGCGAGCTCACGTTGTCGGTGAACCCGACCAACGGTGATGCCGCCACCGAGTACATGGACTGGTCGCCGAGCCTGGCCGACAACAGCGGCAGCGCCACGGCCAGCGGCAGCTGGGGTGGCGCTACGGGCGGCCCGGGGCCGTTTGGTGCCGGCACGTCGTTCACGGCCGCCGACGGCCTGATCTTCGTCACCGTGTACGAGGGCTTCGACGACCCGTTCGGTGACACGGGCGCCGCCCTCGACGCCACCATCACCGCGGGCACGATGCGCTTGTTCCTGGCTCCGATCCCGGAGCCGGGCACCTACGGCATGATGGCGCTGGGCCTGCTGGCCGTGGGTGCCGCGATGCGCAAGCGCCAGCAGTCGAACTGATCTCGCTCCCCGCCTGAAAAAGCCCGCCACTGGCGGGCTTTCCTGTCTCCGCTGCGTGCGCTCAGTCCTCGCCGAGGAAGCCGCCGCTCTGGTGCGACCACAGCTTGGCGTAGTGGCCGTTGAGTGCCAGCAGCTCGGCATGCGTGCCCTGCTCGGCGATCACGCCCTGCTCCAGCACGATCAGCCGGTCCATGCGCGCGATGGTGCTCAGGCGGTGGGCGATGGCGATCACCGTCTTGCCCTCCATCAGACCCAGCAGCTGGTCCTGGATGGCGAGCTCGACCTCGCTGTCGAGCGCACTGGTGGCCTCGTCGAGCACGAGGATCGGCGCGTCCTTCAGCACCACGCGTGCGATCGCGATGCGCTGGCGCTGCCCGCCGCTGAGCTTGACGCCGCGCTCACCGACGTGGGCCTCGTAGCCGGTGCGGCCTTTCCAGTCCTGCAGGCCGAGGATGAACTCGTGCGCCTGCGCCTTCTGGGCGGCGGCCACGATCTCGTCCAGGCTCGCGCCCGGCCGGCCGTAGCCGATGTTGGCGGCGATCGAGCGGTGCAGCAGCGAGGTGTCCTGCGTCACCAGGCCGATGGCGCCGCGCAGGCTTTCCTGGCTCACGGCGCGGATGTCCTGGCCGTCGATGCGCAGGCTGCCGGACTCGAGGTCGTGAAAGCGCAGCAGCAGGTTCACCAGCGTGCTCTTGCCTGCGCCTGAGCGGCCGACGACGCCGATGCGCTCGCCGGGCCGCACGGTCAGGTTGAGGTTGTCGAGCACCTTCTTGCCGTCGTTGCGGCCGTAGGTGAAGGTGACACCCTCGAAGCGGATCTCGCCGAGATCGACCTCGAGCTCGCGCGCGCCGGGCGCATCGGTCATGGCGTGCGGCACGGCGATGGTCTCCATGCCTTCCTGCACGACGCCGACGTTCTCGAAGATGCCGGTCACTTCCCAGCTCACGAAGCCGGCCACGTTGGCAATCGCCCAGGCCAGCGGCAGCGCCGTCGCCACCGTGCCGGCGTCGATGGTGCCATTGCCCCACAGCCACACGCCGATGGCCGCCGTGCCCACCAGCAGCATCGCGTTCAGCACCGACAGCGTGGCCATGAAGGTGGTGATGAGCCGCATGTGGGCGGCGATGGCGCCGCTGTGCTCGTCGATCACTTCGCGCACGTACTGGTCTTCGTCGCGGGCACGGGCGAACAGCTTCACCGTGAGGATGTTGGTGTAGCTGTCGACGACGCGGCCCATGACCTGGCTGCGCAGTTCCGAGCTCGTCTTGGCAAGGTCGCGCATCTTCGGCACGAAGTGGCGCAGGAACACCACGTAGCCCACGAACCAGGCGATGGTGGGCAGCGCCAGCCGCCAGTCGGCCATGGCCATCAACACCAGAGCCGACAGGCCGTAGACGACGATGTACCAGACGGCGCGGATGCAACTGACCACGCTCTCGCGCACGGCATTGCTGGTCTGCATCACGCGGTTGGCGATGCGGCCGGCGAAGTCGTTCTGGAAGAAGGGCCAGCTCTGCCGCACCACGTGCCAGTGGCTCTGCCAGCGGATCAGGCTGGTGACGCCCGGCACCACGGCGTTGTTGCGCACCAGGCTGTCGAGCAGCAGCGTCAGCGGGCGGCCGATCAGCACCGCCGCGGCCATCAGCAGCAACTCCGGCAGGGCGGCCTGCAGGGCCGCGGCGCGGTCGGTGGCCTCCATCAGCCGGACCAGCCGGCCGATGAACAGCGGGATCAGCGTGTCGATCAAGGCCACCAGCAGGCCGGTGACGAACATGGCGCCGAACAGGGTGCGGGCCTGGCCGATGTAGTGCCAGTAGAACGCGATCAGCCCCTGCGGCGGCGGTGTACCCGGCGCGGCGGTGGGGCGGATGCGGCTTTCGAAGTAGGCGAACAAGGCCATGGGCACGGCCGCGTCGTCGGCGCGGGGCCGGACGCGGCTCTTCGTTGAGGGGATGCCCGATTCTCGCGGCGTGCGGCGCTTCGTGCCGGCGCGGCGCTTCCACCGATCGGCCTAGGCCCGAAGGCACCGGCGGCCCATGGCAGCCGCCCGACGACCAACCACCAATACCGATCGGTCACTGCAGCAACTACACAGTTTGTTGCGTGACCGTACAGTTTACAAAGGAAACCTTGTCGTCCATACTCCGACTGAGTCGTGCCATCCCGCACGCTTTTCAACCGCGCCCAGCGCCTCTGAAGGCAAGCGGCGCCCCAGGAGAAAACCCATGTTGAAGTGGATCAGGCTTTCCATGGCAGCACTGGCAACGAGCTTCGTTGCCGCTTGCGGCGGTGGCGACAACCCCCCGTTCGCGATTGCCGACGTCACGGCAACCGACAGCCGTTTCGGCACCCTCAATCAGGCGCTGGTGAACACCGGTCTGCAGGCCACGCTGCTGCAATCGGGCACCTTCACGGTGTTCGCACCCACCGACGACGCCTTCAATGCGCTGGCAACCGAGCTGGGCATCACCCGCGCGCAACTGCTGGCCGACCGTGCGCTGCTGACCAGCGTGCTGCAGTACCACGTGCTCGGCAGCACCGTGCCGCGGGCCAGCGTGCCGCTGGGCCGGGCCGTCACGCCGCTGGCTGGCGGCATCTTCAAGGTCGACTCCGTCGGCGGCAACCTCGTCATCACCGACGGCCGCAACCGCACGAGCCGGATCACGGCCACCGACATCAGCGCCACCAACGGCGTGATCCATGTCGTCGACCGCGTGCTGCTGCCGCCCAACCGCAACATCGTGCAGACGGCGCAGAGCCTGCCGCAGTTCAGCATCCTGGTCGAGGCGGTTGTCGCGGCCAATCTGCAGGGCGCGCTGTCCGGCACCGGCCCACTGACCGTGTTCGCACCGACCAACGATGCTTTCGTCGCACTGCTGGGCGAGCTCGGTCTGACGAAGGCGCAGCTGCTGGCCAACACCGCGCTGCTGACGCGCGTGCTCACGTACCACGTGCTGCCGAACCGCACGCTGAAGGCCGACATCACCACAGGCCAGGCCATCACCACGCTGCAGGGCGGCACCTTCACGATCGGCAGCGACCTGGCCATCACCGACAGCCGCGCGCGCCGCGCGGGCATCGCCGGCACCGACGTGCTCACGAGCAACGGCGTCATCCACGTCATCGACCGCGTCATCCTGCCGCTGCCGGCCGAAACGATCGTGCAGACGGCGCAGAGCCTGCCGCAGTTCAGCATCCTGGTCGAGGCGGTTGTCGCGGCCAATCTGCAGGGCGCGCTGTCCGGCACCGGCCCGCTGACCGTCTTCGCACCGACCAACGATGCTTTCGTCGCACTGCTGGGTGAGCTCGGTCTGACGAAGGCGCAGCTGCTGGCCGACGTTCCGCTGCTGACCAAGGTGCTCACCTACCACGTGGTGCCCGGCCGCGTGCTGCGCGCCCAGGTGCCGGTGGGCCCGGCGATCACCACGCTGCAAGGCGAGACCTTCACCGTCGATTCGACGCTGGCCATCACCGACCGCCGCGGCCGCCGCGCCAGCATCACGGCGACCGACGTGTTCACGTCCAACGGCGTGATCCACGTGCTCGACCGCGTCATCCTGCCGGCGCCTTGAAGACGCCCGGCTTTTCTGTTCGATCCCTGTTCCCCAAACGTCCCTGAAAGGACCTGTTCCATGAAGAAGCTGATCATCGCCACCGCCCTGGCCGCCGCGTCGCTGGCCGTCCAGGCCAAGGACATCGTCGACACCGCCGTCGCCGCCGGTTCGTTCAAGACGCTGGCCACGGCCCTGCAGGCCGCCGGCCTGGTCGACACGCTCAAGGGCAAGGGCCCGTTCACGGTGTTCGCGCCCACCGATGCCGCTTTCGCCAAGATCCCGAAGGCCGACCTCGACGCGCTGCTGAAGGACAAGGCCAAGCTGACGGCCGTGCTCACGTACCACGTGGTGCCGGGCGCCGTGATGGCCAAGGACGTCAAGGCCGGCAGCGTGAAGACGGTGCAGGGCGGCATGCTGACCATCGGCACCACCGGCGGCGTGACCGTCAACAACGCCAAGGTCGTGCAGGCCGACATCGTGGCCAGCAACGGTGTCATCCACGTCATCGACACCGTGGTGCTGCCGAAGTAATCGGCAGCTCGCGTCGGCCGGCTGCGCCTGCTAGAAGGTGTAGCCGGCCGCCACCGACTGCTGGCTCATCGGCTCGAGCAGCTTCACGAGCGGGGCCAGCGGCCGGTAGCGCATCGCCACCTTGGTGGCGTAGGCGAAGAAGCGCGGCAGGTCGGCGGCATAGCCGGCCTTGCCGTCGCGGTGCTTCAGGCGGCAGAAGATGCCCAGCACCTTGAGATGGCGCTGCAGGCCCATCCACTCGAGTGCACGCCAGCACTCGCCGAAGTCATCGGATACCGGCAGCCCGGCAGCCCGCGCGGCCTGCCACCAGCGCACCGCCCAGTCGAGCTCCTGCTCCTCGGGCCAGCTGATGAAGGCGTCGCGCAGCAGCGAGGCCATGTCGTAGGTCAGCGGGCCGGCCACGGCGTCCTGGAAGTCGAGCACGCCGGGGTTGCGGCCCCCACCGGCGTCGTCGCAGACCATCAGGTTGCGCGGCATCCAGTCGGCATGCACGGCCACCACCGGCTGCGCCAGCGCGCTGGCCACCAGGGCGTCGGTGACGCGCTGCCAGGCGTTGCGCTCGGCATCGCCCCAGACGAGGCCATGCTCGCGGGCGACGCACCAAGTCGGGAACAGGTCGAGCTCGCGGCGCAGCAGCGCCTCGTCGAAAGGCGGCAGCGCGCGCGCATCGACACCCAGCTGCAGCCGCGTGAGCGCCGCGATGGCGTCGCGCATCAGCTCGTCGGCGCGGCGGTGGTCGCCCTGCTGCTGGGCCGCTTGCAGCGCGGCCAGGTAGAGCTCGCTGCCGAGGTCGTCGAGCAGCAGGAAGCCCTGTTCGAGCTCGGCCTCGCGCACGCGGGGCGCGTGCAGGCCGGCCTCGGCGAGCAGGCCGGCGACGTGCACGAAGGGCCGCGTGTCTTCTTGCGGCGGCGGCGCGTCCATCACGATCAGGCTGCCGGTGGCGGTCTGCACGCGCAGATAACGGCGGAAGCTGGCATCGGCCGAGGCGGGCACGAGCGTGGGCCAGTCGATGCCGTGCTGCGCGGCGATGGCCTGGGCCCAACGTTCGAATGCCGCCTGGCGCGAGGGGTCGCTCCAGGCGACGGCGGGGGCCCCGGGGGGCAGGCGGGAGGTTTGGCTCATGGATAATCGATTCTAAGAATTGCCGACCGTCGCGACCCTCGCGGCGCCATCTGCCGCCCCGAGGCTGCCCCGAGCGCATGACCCACCCGACGCTGGCCCTGGCGATCGTTGCGCTCGCGTCGGCAGCCCCGGCGCACGGCGCCACCGACGCGCCGCAAGCCCCTGCACCAGCTTCCGCCACGGCCGCCGCAGCCGCTGCTTCGGCACCGGCCGTGCCGCTGGAGCGCTCGCCCAAGCTGGTGCCCTTGCCGCGGGCCGACGCCAGCCGCCGCGGCCCGATCGTGCTGCAGGCGCGCTCCATCACCAACCAGCCCGAGCTGCAGACGGTGGCCGAGGGCGACGTCGAGTTCCGCCGCGGCGGCCTCGTCATCCGCGCCGACCGCGTGGCCTACGACAACGTGCGCGATCTCGCCAGCGCCAAGGGCAGCGTCAGCGTGGCGCGTGACGGCGCCGTCTACAGCGGGCCCGAGCTGCAGCTGTCGGTGCAGCGTTTCGAGGGCTACTTCCTCGAGCCGCAGTTCGAGTTGACGACGCTCGGCGCCGGCGGCCGCGCCGACCGCATCGACTTCCTCGGCGCCGGCCGCTCGCGCGCCACCAACGCCAGCTACACCAGCTGCCCGCGTGTCGACCCCGCCGCGGCCGGCACCGAGCCCGACTGGGTGCTGAAGACCGATCGCATCCAGATCGACCTCGACGCCAACGAGGGCATCGCCGACGGCGCGCAGCTGCGCTTCCTGGGCGTGCCGATCCTGGCGTTGCCGCGCCTGAGCTTTCCGCTCAACGACGAACGCAAGAGCGGCTGGCTGCCGCCGTCGATCAACATCGACAACCGCAGCGGTCTGATCGTCTCGGTGCCCTGGTACTGGAACATCGCGCCCAACCGCGACGCGACGATCGCACCGCGCGTGATCACGCGGCGCGGGCTCGGCGTCGACAGCGAGTTCCGCTACCTCGAGCCCCGCTTCGAAGGCGCGGTGCGGCTCGATGCCTTGCCCAACGACCAGGTGGCGCGCCGCTCACGGGGCTCGTTGCAGTGGCTGCACGAGGCCACGCCGGCCGCCGGCTGGCGCATCGAGACCGACATCGCGCGCGTCAGCGACGAGGCCTGGTGGAAGGACTTCCCCGACGCCGGCCGCAGCTTCACGCCGCGCCTGCTGGCGGGCCGCGCGGCGGTGGAGCGCTCGTTCGCGCTGCCGGCCACCCTGCTGCTGGGCGAAGGCGAAGGCGAGGGCAGCGTCTACGCCCGCGCGCTGCGCTGGCAGGTGCTGCAGGACCCGGAGTCGTTCGTCCTGGCGCCCTACGAGCGCAGCCCGCAGATCGGCATGGCGCTGCAGGCGCGCGCCGCCGGCGGCGTGGAGCTGGCGCTGCAGACGGAGTTCAACCGCTTCACCCTGCCCGCCGGCCAGGCCATCGATCTGGCCCGGCCCACCGGCGACCGCTGGCATGCCGTGGGGTCCCTGGCGCGCCCGGTGCGGGGCGACGGCTGGTTCGCCGTGCCCAAGCTGGCGCTGAACGCCGCGGCCTACAAGGGCACGCAGCGCCTGGCCAGCGGGCTGACGGACGCCCGCCGCGCCATCCCCACCTTCAGCCTCGATCTGGGCCTGGAACTCGAACGCAGCACCGTGTTCTTCGGCCGCGAGCTGCGCCAGACGCTGGAACCGCGGCTGCTGTTCGTGAGCACGCCGTACCGGGCACAGAGCCAGCTGCCGAACTACGACTCCGCGGCCAAGGACTTCAACGTCGTCTCGCTGTTCACCGACAACGCCTTCTCCGGCGTCGACCGCGTCTCCGACGCCAAGCAGCTGACCGCCGGCTTCACGACACGACTGGTCGACGCCGCCAGCGGCGCCGAGGCGCTGCGCCTGGGCCTCGTGCAGCGCGTGCTGCTGCGGCCGCAGCGCGTGGCCCCGCAGGCCGACGGCTCGCCCGACGGGCCGACGCTGGAGCAACGCTTCTCCGATGCGCTGCTGGTGGGCAGCACCAGCGTGCTGCCGGGCTGGACGCTCGACGCCGCCGTGCAGTACAGCCCCGACATCCAGCGCTCGGTGCGCTCGATCATGGGCGCGCGCTACTCGCCCGGGCCGTTCCGCACCGTCGGCGCCACCTACCGGCTGGCGCGCGGCCTGTCGGAGCAGCTCGAGGTGGGCTGGCAGTGGCCGGTGTGGGGCGCGGTGCCGGGCAGCGGGCGGCCGGCCGGCAGCGGCAGCGGCGGCTGCAAGGGCGCGTGGTATTCCGTGGGGCGCTTCAACTACAGCCTCAAGGACAGCCGGCTGACCGACTCCATCCTCGGCTTCGAGTACGACGCCGGCTGCTGGATCGCCCGCGTCGTGGCCGAGCAGCTGTCCACCGGCCGCAGCCAGGCGACCACGCGCATCCTCGTGCAGCTGGAGCTGGTGGGCCTGTCGCGGCTGGGCTCCAACCCGCTGCAGGTCTTGAGGGACAATATCCCGGGTTACCGCTTGCTGCGTGAAGACCGCACCAGCCGCCGCACCGACGAGGTCGGTCCCACGCCCTGATCCCCTGCCCATGACCGCTGCCCGCCCGACCCCCCGGCGCCCCTCGCGCCCCCAAGGCCTGCGCCCCGTCGCGCTGGCGCTGCTCGTCGTGCTGGGGCAGGTGGCCAGCCTGGCGGCGCAGGCCCAGGGCAACAGCCCACGCGGCCCGCGCAACGCCGACTGGATCGCCGCGGTGGTGAACCAGGAGTCGGTCACCGCCGGCGAGGTCGAGCGCCGCATCGAGCGCGCTCGCCTCGAGGCCCAGCGGGGCGGTCAGGCGCTGCCGTCCGACGCCGAGCTGCGCCAGCTGGCGCTCGATGCCCTGATCGACGAACGCGCCATGATCACCTCGGCGCGCGACAGCGGCATGCGCATCGACGAGATCGACATCGACCGCGCGGTGCAGAACATCGCGCTGCAGAACCAGCTCACGATGGACACGCTGCGCCAGCGTCTGGCCGCCGAGGGCATCGACTACGGCCGCTTCCGCGCCAACCTGCGCGACCAGTTGATGATCGAGCGGCTGCGCGAGCGCGAGGTCTACCAGCGCATCCGCGTCACCGACGACGACATCGACAAGTACCTCGACGAGCAGCGGCGCGCCGCCAACAGCGACGCCGAGACGAACCTGGCGCAGATCCTGGTCCCGGTGCCCGAGGGCGCCACTCCCGAGCTGCTCGAGCAGCGCCGCGCCATGGCCCTGGCCGCGCTGGCCCGCGTGCAGGGCGGTGAAGACTTCGTGGCCGTGTCCCGGCAGATCAGCGAAGACAGCAACCGCGAACGCGGCGGCGTCATCGGGCTGCGGCCGGCCTCGCGGTTGCCGGACATCTTCGTCGAGCACACGCGCAGCCTGAAGAGCGGCGAGGTCGCGCCGACGCTGCTGCGCTCGGGCGCCGGCTTCCACGTGCTGAAGCTGATCGAGCGCAAGGAAGTGGCCCTCGGGCAGATCACGCAGACACGCGCCCGCCATGTGCTGCTGCGCACCTCGGCGCAACTGAACGCGGCCACGGCCTCGCGGCGCCTGGCCGAGTACAAGCGGCAGATCGAATCAGGCGGCACCAGCTTCGAGGACATCGCGCGCCAGCACAGCGAAGACGGCAGCGCCGCCGCGGGTGGCGATCTCGGCTGGTCAAGCCCCGGGCAGATGGTGCCGGAGTTCGAGAACGCGATGAACGCGCTGGCGATCAACGGCCTGTCGGAGCCCGTGGTGTCGCGCTTCGGCGTGCACCTGATCCAGGTGCTGGAGCGCCGCAACACCACGCTCGAAACCAAGCAACTGCGCGAGCAGGCCCGCAACGTGCTGCGTGAGCAGCGCTTCGAGCAGGCCTACCTCGACTGGGCCAAGGAACTGCGCTCGCGCGCCTACGTCGAGTTGCGCGAGCCGCCGCTGTGATGTCGGGCGGCCGCGGCGCGCCCGTCGCGAAGAAGCGCTTCGGCCAGCACTTCCTGGCCGACGAGGGCGTGATCGGCGACATCGTGCGCGCCATCCAACCGCGCCCGGGCGATGCCCTCGTCGAGATCGGCCCCGGCCTCGGCGCGATGACGCAGCCGCTGCTCGAACGCGCCGGCGCGCTGACGGTGATCGAGCTCGACCGCGACCTCGCCGCGCGCCTGCGCCGCACCGGCGCCGCGCGCGCCGGGCTCGAGGTCATCGAGGCCGACGTGCTGAAGGTCGACTTCGCTGCGCTGGCAGCCACTGCCGGCCGTGCGCTGCGCGTGGTGGGCAACCTGCCGTACAACATCTCGAGCCCGATCCTCTTTCACCTGCTGCCGGTGGCGCACCTCGTGCAGGACCAGCACTTCATGCTGCAGAAGGAAGTGGTCGACCGCATGGCGGCCGCGCCGGGCGGCAAGGACTACGGCCGGCTGTCGGTGATGCTGCAGTGGCGCTATGCGATCGAGGCCGTGCTCGACGTGCCGCCCGAGGCCTTCGATCCGCCGCCGCGCGTGGACTCGGCCGTGGTGCGCATGCAGCCGCGGCCGGTCGACAACGTGGCTGGTGTCGACCCGGCGCGCCTGGGTGCGCTGGTGGCCAGCGCGTTTTCGCAGCGGCGCAAGCTGCTGCGCCACACGCTGGGCCACTGGATCGAACAGCACGCGCCCGGCGTGCCGTTCGATGTGCAGCGCCGCGCCGAAGAAGTACCTGTGGCCGAGTACGTGGCGCTGGCGCGCGCCTGAGCGTCGCTCAGGCGGTCTTCACGCCGCGGACAACCAGGCCGCGGTATCGAAGGCGCTGCTCATCATCGGCATGTTCATGCCGAAGTTCGGATTGGTGCCGTTCTTGGGCACCACCTTGGCGGCTGCCGGCTTGGCAGGCGCGGTGCCGGCAGCGGCCGGCAGCGTTGTCGTCGTAGGGGCCGTTTCAGCAGCCCGCTCCCATGACCCGATTTCCTGGGAGCGGGCTACTGAAAAGAATAGAAACATCGGAACGGGATCCGTCGGTCACCCCAGAACTCGGCGGCGTCGCGGAACACGTCGAGCAGCTGCTCGCGCGCCTCGCGGTCGAAGCGCGGGTTGTCGGGCAACTGCTCGAGCACGACGACGAAGCCCGGCTGCTGGCCGCTCTTGTGCACGAGGTCGGTCATGCAGTCGTAGAGCGCGTCGATGTTCTTGCCGAAGTGCGGCGGGAACGTGAACGCCGCGGCGATGCCGTCGAGCACGTCCTGCTTGGTCTGTGCGCCAGAAAGGTTGGCGTACAGGAAATGATGGCCGACGGCTTGCGACGCGGTCATCAGGTCGTCAACCCGGTAGGCCCGGATAGCCTGCACGAGGTTGGGTCGGATGGTCTGCAACTCCATGGTCGCGATCCTCCTGGGTGGCGGTAGAAGAAGGGTGTGATCGGTGGCGGCGTTCATGGCGCAGGTCTTCCGGTGGGGCGGTCAGGGCTCGATGCGCTTGAAGCTGTTGTAGTGGTCGGCGGTGTAGTAGCAGGCTTCGGGCTGCGTCGGCGGCAGGCCGCCGCAGACGATGCGGCGGGCTCCCCGGTGCGACAGACCCGGCGTGCGCACGGTGTACTCGCGGTACTGGCCGCGCGGCCGCGGCGGCAGATGCCGTTCGCGGTTGAAGAACACCGTGCCGTCCTTCGAGTACGGAAATGGGCCGCCGGCCAGGATGAGCCGATGGGTCTGCCGGGCTTCAGGGGGCAAGGCGGACAGCGCCACGGGAGCACCGACCCCGGGCTGATCCGGCGTTCGGGCCCAGGCCGGCGACAGCGCCACGGCAGCCGCCGTCGCGGCGCCCAGCGCCAGCGTCCGCAGCCCCTGCAGCGCCCGCAGTGCACTCCCTGGAGAAGTCACCGCCGCAGCCTCCGATCCGGTCCAGAACACGGGAAAACCCTGAAAGATCAAACGAGGATGTTAGCCTCAGCCCCCCAAAAACTCAAGGCGCTGCCCTGGTTTGGGGCGGTGACGCAGGGTTATCAGTGGGCACTCACATGGCTGTGAGCGCCGTGTTCTGGAGAAGTTCCGGTGCGCCGGCAAGGCCCGCCAGGGCGTTTGCACGGCGCCGTAAGGCCGCGTCAATCAGGCCGCCGGCCGCAATTGATGACCGGCCTCGGCCTGTTCGCGTGAAGTCGCGCTCAGGCCCTCGGCAGGCGTTCGGCTCCTTCCGGAGCCTCACGTCCGGCCTCGGCATCGGCAACCGTCAGCGCCGTCATGTTGACGATCCGGCGCACCGTGGCCGAGGGCGTGAGGATGTGCACCGGCTTGTCCGCGCCCAGCAGCACCGGGCCGATGGCGATGCCGCCGCCGGCCGCCGTCTTGAGCAGGTTGTAGGCGATGTTGGCGGCATCGATGTTCGGCAGCACCAGCAGGTTGGCCTCGCCGGTGAGCGTGCTGTCGGGCATCAGCTTGCGGCGCGCCTCGGGGTCGAGTGCCAGGTCGCCGTGCATCTCGCCGTCGACCTCGAGCCAGGGCGCCTGCTCGCGCAGCAGCGCCAGCGTGCGGCGCATCTTCTGGGCGCTGGCGGTGTCGTGGGTGCCGAAGTTGCTGTGCGACAGCAGCGCGGCCTTGGGCGTGATGCCGAAGCGCAGCATCTCCTCGGCCGCCATCGCGGTGATCTCGGCCAGCTCCTCGGCGCTCGGGTCGGCATTGACGTGCGTGTCGACCAGGAACACCTGCCGCCCCGGCAGCATCAGGCAGTTCATGCAGGCGTAGACGGCCACGTTCTGCGCCGTGCGCGGGCTGCCGCCGCTCTTCTTGCCGATGACCTGGTCGATGTACAGCAGGTGGTTGGCCGTGGTGCCCCAGGTGCCGCACAGCAGGCCGTCGACATCGCCCTTGTGCAGCAGCATCGCGCCGATCAGCGTCAGGCGGCGCCGCATCTCGATCTTGGCCACCTGCACGCTGACGCCCTTGCGCGCGGTGAGGCGGTGGTAGGTCTGCCAGAAGTCGCGGTAGCGCTCGTCGTGCTCGACGTTGACGACGTCGTAGTCGAGGCCTTCCTTCAGGCGCAGGCCGAACTTCTCGACGCGGCTGGCGATGACGGCCGGCCGGCCGATGAGCGTGGGCCGCGCCAGGCCCTCGTCGACCACCACCTGCACGGCGCGCAGCACGCGCTCTTCTTCGCCCTCGGCGTAGGCCACGCGCTTGGAGCGCGCCTTCTTGGCCTGGTCGTAGATCGGCTTCATCACCGTGCCCGCCGCGTAGACGAACTGGCGCAGCTTTTCGCGGTAGGCGTCGAAGTCGGCAATGGGGCGCGTGGCCACGCCGCTGTCGGCCGCGGCCTTGGCCACCGCGGGCGCGATCTTCTCCATCAGCCGGTGATCGAAGGGCTTGGGGATCAGGTACTCGGGCCCGAAGCTCAGCGTCACGCCGGCATAGGCCGCGGCCACGACCTCGCTCTGCTCGGCCTGCGCCAGATCGGCAATGGCGTGCACCGCCGCGATCTCCATGGCGTCGTTCACCGTCGTCGCGCCGCAGTCGAGCGCGCCGCGGAAGATGTACGGGAAGCACAGGACGTTGTTGACCTGGTTCGGGTAGTCGGTGCGGCCGGTGGCGATGATGGCGTCGGCGCGCGCCTGCTTGGCCAGTTCGGGCGCGATCTCGGGCGTGGGGTTGGCGAGCGCGAAGATCAGCGGGTTCGGCGCCATCTGCGCCAGCATCTCGGGCTTGAGCACGCCCGCCGCGCTGAGCCCCAGGAAGATGTCGGCGCCGGCCAGCACCTCGCTCAGCTTGCGGTGCGGCGTGTCCTGCGCGAACTGAAGCTTGTCCTCGTCCATCAGCTCGGTGCGGCCCTGGTAGACGACGCCGGCCAGATCGGTGACCCAGATGTTCGAGCGCGGCACGCCCAGCTTCACCAGCAGGCCCAGGCAAGCCAGCGCCGCGGCACCGGCGCCGCTGGTGACGAGCTTGACCTCGTCGATGCGCTTGCCCACCACCTTGAGCGCGTTCAGCACCGCGGCGCCCACGACGATGGCGGTGCCGTGCTGGTCGTCGTGGAAGACCGGGATCTTCATGCGGTCGCGCAGCTTGCGCTCCACGTAGAAGCAGTCGGGCGCCTTGATGTCCTCGAGGTTGATGCCGCCGAAGGTGGGCTCGAGTGCCGCGATCACCTCGACCAGCTTGTCGACGTTCTTCTCGTTGACCTCGATGTCGAACACGTCGATGCCGGCGAACTTCTTGAACAGCACCGCCTTGCCTTCCATCACCGGCTTGGCGGCCAGCGGGCCGATGTCGCCCAGGCCCAGCACGGCGGTGCCGTTGGTGATGACGGCCACCAGGTTGCCGCGCGCGGTGTAGCGGTAGGCGTTGAGCGGGTCGGCGACGATCTCCTCGCAGGCCGCGGCCACGCCGGGGCTGTAGGCGAGCGCGAGATCGCGCTGGTTCAGCATCTGCTTGGTGGCCGTGATGGCCAGCTTGCCGGGCACCGGATGCTCGTGATAGTCGAGCGCGGCGCGGCGGAACTGGGCCGCGCGGTCGGCCGCGCTGGGATCGTTGGTGCTCGACATTCGTGTTGTCTCCTGGCGTGAATTCATTGTAGGAGTCGCCTCCCGCGCGCCCGCGCCCGATTCCGTACGAGGAATTGCGTAGCTGTTTTGTCCGCAGGCTGCGGATACTCGACGCATGGCCCCGCCCCTGAACCCGGCCGTGCGCCCGCCCGTGCGCCTGTCGCCGCGCGGGCGCGCGCGCCGCGTGCTGCTGTGGACGGCGTTGATGGCGCTGCTGGTGGTGGCGCAGTCGCTGCTGGTGGTGCTGTCTCTCAGCTACGAGTCGGGCCGCGCGCAGGACGAGGCCGAGCGCGTGGCCACGCTGGCCAGCAGCGAGATCAAGCGCGAGCTGCTGCGCCAGGCGCGCGCGCTGCAGTCGCTGGCCTTCCTGGCCGGCCAGCCCCAGCGCGATGCCAGC
>Ga0315901_10005741_pt1 | contig 15018 bp, 13 predicted proteins | sample LakEriMetagenome_10_FD_203761 | JGI IMG/M metagenome (GOLD analysis project Ga0315901, IMG submission 203761) | Freshwater fungal communities from buoy surface, Lake Erie, Ohio, United States - Buoy 2 MA116 | ecosystem: Environmental > Aquatic > Freshwater > Lake | place: USA: Lake Erie, Ohio... | reverse complement strand
GCCTGAAAAACTACTTTGTATCACGTGAGGGACTCTACGACCTGTTCTTCGAGGGCAAAAAACCCGAACTCCGGGAAAACGGATTGCACCGCCTCGTCCGTCACCCGCTTTACCTCTGCACCTTCATCTTCCTCATTGGCCTCCTCCTGGCATTCCCCTCCCTCTCATTCGCCATTGCCACGGCGGTCATCATCGCATATACCGTCCTGGCCATACCCCTCGAAGAAAAGAAACTGATCGACCTGTATGGGGAAGAATACTTGCAGTATAAACAGGAAGTGCCGCGGCTGTTGCCCTACGGGCATTGACTAATTGGCTAATTTGCTAATTGACTCATTCTTTATTCGGGAAGTCTGCAACTTATCGAACTGCCCGAACTATCAGAATGAGCCAATGAGCCAATGAGCTAATTCGCCAATTCTTTATGATTTTCCTCATTCTTTTTTACAGCTCTTTTTCATTGCTTTATACCATAAACTTTTCAAATGGACATCAGGCAGTTTTATATCGCAATGGGCAAGCTACTCTACGCCATTGCCGATGCCGATAGTGTGATCACCCGGCAGGAAAGGAACGAATTGTATAAGCTCATTTCCACCCGGCTCACCCACAGGGAACTTCATACGGATGAATTTGGAACCAACGACGCGTGGTATACGGTGTTTGAATTTGAAGCCGCCGAAGAAGCGGGCCTCACCGCCAACGAGGCGTTTAACGAATTCGCAGAATACATACAGGAACATTGGGCCATGATGGACGACGACTTAAGAAACATTTGCATGTTGCTGGCCGACCGGCTTGCAGAATCTTACCACCATACCAATGCCCGGGAAAAAGACATGATCCGGCGGCTGCGGGACCTGTTATACACCATACATCCCTTACATTCAGTAAAAATTTAGCTATGCTCAAAATCATTGTTGCTTTTGATGGCCTCCATTTTTCCGAAGGCGCCATGCGCATGGCTACCTGGCTCCAGGGACGCATGCCTGTAATGATCACCGGTGTGTTCATCAGCCCGGTGGACTACCGTGAACTTCTGGGCTATAGCGGTATGGGTATGGGAGCCCCCGTGTTCACCATGCCGGTAAATGACGACGACAAAATGGTGGAGTCCACCATGGCCAAATTCCGAAACTATTGCGAGGAGCACCAGATTGAATACGTTACCCATAAAGACACCAACCTGTTCGCCCTGGCAGAACTGATCCGTGAAACCCGCTTCGCAGATTGCCTGATCATCAGCTCAGAACTGTTCTACGAAAACATCGACAAAGAACAGCCCAATGAATACCTGAAACGTACACTCCACGAATCCGAGTGTCCCGTACTCCTAGTACCGGAAAACTTCCTGGAACCCAGGTCCGTGATCCTCAGCTACGATGGAAAGGCATCCTCCGTTTTTGCCATCAAACAATTCGCTTACCTCTTCCCCGAATGCTGTAACATGGGCGCCATGCTCTTTCACGCCGAAGGAAACGATCTTCCCGAAAAAGAGCGGATCCACGAACTGGCAGCTCGGCACTATGATCCCCTCAGTATCGAACATCTGAATCATGAAGATGCAAGGGAACTGAAAAACTGGCTTACGCAGAATCATCATGCCATTCTCGTCACAGGGGCCTTTGGCAGAAGCGAAGTCTCTTCCCTGTTCAAAAAAAGCTACGTGACCGATATTATCAGGGCCCATAAGATCCCTGTGTTTGTGGCACACAAATAGAATTGGCTAATTGGCTGATTAGCTCATTGGCTCATTCTTTATGCGAGAAGATTAAGGCTCGTTGAGCTGCCTTTACATGGAACATCAGCCAATGAGTAAATGAGCAAATAAGATAATTGTACGATGATCGGAAAACTGAACGAAACTGAAATCGAAGCCCTGCTTGAACGAAATGCGATGGGCAGGCTGGGATGCACCAACGGCGACTCCGTTTATGTGGTCCCCATCAGCTATATCTACCATAACAACCAGATACTGGCGCATTCCACGGAAGGAAAAAAAATCGAGTTCATGAGAAGCCATCCCAAGGTTTGCTTTGAAGTGGATGAAGTTGAAAACTACGGCAACTGGAAGAGCGTGATCGTATGGGGCAATTTTGAAGAAGTGGTAGATGAGCTGGAGAAGCAGGAGCATATGCAATTGATGGTTGAAAAAATGATGAAACTGAAAGTATCTGAAACAGCGAGTCCGCCACACGCTTTCGCAGAACGGCCCAGGCCGCACCAACCCGGTTATGTTCAAGTTGTAATCTGGCGCATTGCCATTAACAAAAAATCCGGTAGGTTTGAAAAGAACATTTGACGTATGATTTCAGAAAATGGCAAACTTCAGTCGGTCCCTGTAAAAGAAATAGGCAAGATCAATCCCAAAGCAGAAATCAACTTCCTCGAAGGTCCCCGCTCTCGCTGGGCGGAATTCAAGTTTACCGTGAAAGTGATGATCGAATTCATCAAAGGCTTTCGCGCCCTTCATTTTGTAGGCCCTTGTGTTACCGTATTCGGGTCGGCCCGGTTTAAGGAAGACCATCCCTACTACGAAATGGCCAGGCATCTCTCTGCGGAGATCGCGAAGCTTGGGTTCACCATCCTGACTGGCGGAGGACCTGGTATCATGGAAGCTGCCAACCGTGGAGCCAAAGATGTTGGCGGCCGCTCCGTCGGCTGCAATATCAAACTGCCTATGGAGCAACACCATAATCCTTACCTCGATGAATATGTCAACTTCAACTATTTTTTCGTCAGGAAAACCCTCCTCGTAAAGTACTCCTATGCATTTGTGATCATGCCGGGTGGTTTTGGCACACTGGATGAGATGTTTGAAGCCATGACGCTGATCCAGACCGGAAAGATCAAAGACTTCCCCGTCATCATTTTCTCAAAGGACTTCCATAGCGAGCTGATACAGCACATCAACCTGATGCTCGCCAACAAGACCATCTCAGAAGAGGATCTTGAGCTTTTCCTGGTCACTGATTCCGTGGACGAAGCCGTTGACCTCATTAAAAAATGCATCACCAGGTTCGGGCTGTCGCACAAAAAGGCTAACCCGCTGAGTCAATTGGCTAATTAGCTAATTGGCTAATTCTCATCTTTTTGGCAGTTCGCTTGAAGGCAGGCATTCCGAATCAGGAATGAGCCAATGAGTTAATTAGCCAATTTATCCCGGCCCTGATCATTCTTTCACCTGATGAAAGTCATTGGCGCGGGCAGGAATTCCCTCCATCTTTGTATCTCGGGAAAATATCAATTTAATTTTATGGATTACCGGATACTGGAACTATTCATCAAAGAGAACGACGCCTGGGACGATATGATCAGGCGGCAGAAAGTGGAGCTCCCTATACTGGATGCATTGGTGACCAATATAGTGGCGGATAAAGGGCTGAAGGAAGACAGTAACCGGGTGTTCATACACCTGAAGCATGAAATGCAGGAACAACAACGGTCTATGGAAGAACTGACCATGGAGCTCGAAAAGCAACAGCTTTTTCTGTCGTCTGAGCGCAGGCGGAAAAACCAGGACCCGTATTCGATCGACACTTTCAACAGCCAGAATATACTCAGGAATCGCATCAGGGACGTGGAGAAGAACTTCGTGGAACTCAAGTGCAACTACCTAAACTACGTAGCTACCATCTGATGCAGCATTCCTGTTACCACTGCGGAGAAACCTGCGACCAGTCGATCAGCATCGAAGAGAAATCCTTTTGCTGTGAGGGCTGCAAGCAGGTATTCCTGTTATTGAACGAAAACGGCCTGTGCAATTATTATGAGCTCGACAAAAAACCGGGCATAAAGGCAAAAGGCCGGTTTGCAGATAACCGTTTCGGGTACCTCGACAATGAAGACGTTATCCTTAAACTGCTCCGATTCCGGGACAAAACCCAGGCCCACGTTCAGTTCTACCTGCCCACCATGCATTGCGCAAGTTGCATATGGCTGCTCGAAAACCTGGCCCGGATCAATCCCGCCATCATCTCATCAAAAACCAATTTTCAACGTAAAGAGATCTTCATTGCATATGATGAATCAAAGATCTCGCTCCGCCAGGTTGTAGAACTGCTTGCGTTTACAGGCTATGAGCCCTATATCACCCTGAACGACGGAGAGAAGAAAAAAGACAAGAAAGTCAATCGCGCCCATATCTTCAAGATCGGCATTGCCGGATTCTGTTTCTCCAACATCATGATGCTGAGTTTCCCGGAATACTTTTCATCGGGCAACCACCTCGGCATGGAACAACTCAGGCATGTGTTCACCTACCTGAGCCTGGCACTTTCATTACCCGTGCTTTTTTACTGCGCATCGGAATTCTTTATATCCGGATACAAGGGCCTTCGGCAGGGCTGGCTCAATATTGACGCCCCCATCGCCCTCGCCATCCTGATCACTTTTGGGCGTAGCGTTTATGAGATCCTCACAGACAGCGGACCCGGCTACCTGGATTCTATGAGCGGGATCGTATTCTTCATGCTCATAGGAAGATGGTTTCAAAACCGGACCTACGATGCTTTTTCGTTCGACAGGGACTATCGATCCTATTTTCCGCTCGGTGTAACCCTGCTGAGGGACAGCGAGGGAAAAAGCCTCCCGGGTTCGAACCGCAACTTCACGCTCATTGAAAAAAACATTCCTGTTTCCGACCTCAGGAAAGGCGATCTCATCCTGGTGAGGAATGAAGAAATGATACCGGCCGATGGTATCCTGAAAGAGGGCAATGCCAGCATCGACTACAGTTTTGTATCGGGCGAAAACACACCCGTTGACAAGCGAAAAGGCGAGCTGATCTACGCCGGAGGCAGACAAATGGGCACCTCGATCCAAATGGAAGTGGTCACCCCGGTTTCGCAGAGTTATATCACGCAACTCTGGAACAACGACGTTTTCCATAACAAAAAAAATAAGGAACAGTCATTCATCCACCCTTGGAGCAGGTACTTCACCTATGCGCTGTTCAGCATTGCGGTGATATCCGGCATATACTGGTGGAACAACGATCCCGCAAAGATCTGGCCCGCCGTCACCGCCATCCTGATCGTGGCCTGCCCCTGCAGCCTGCTGCTCTCTGCCACGTTCACCTTCGGGAACATGCTGGGCATTTTTGGCCGGAAGAAACTGTACCTCAAGAACTCCAGCGTGATCGAAGCGCTCGGGAAGATCAATACCATCGTGCTCGATAAAACAGGCACCATCACCCATCACCACGCCTCCCTCGTGTCTTTTGAAGGCGACATCCTCAATGAGCAGGAAAAAAGCTGGATCAAGTCGGTCACCAGCCATTCTGCCCACCCATTGAGCAAGATCATAGCAACATCCCTCACCAACAACATCCTCGAAACTGAACAAGCTGCCCCCTCCGGCAGATCAACAAGAACCCACCGCTTCGCCCTCGCCGGATACAGGGAAGTGACCGGTAAGGGTGTTGAAGCCATGGTCAATGACCGCAGGGTTAGGATCGGCTCATACGAATATGTCAGCGATGGCCATCAGGGCAACCACCTTCCTACCCCGGCGAGATCGGGCGTACACGTAAGTTTCGGGGACCAGATCCGCGGTCGGTTCCTGGTCAGCAACGACTACCGCCAGGGTCTAGGCGAAATGGTTGAAGGCCTTAAAAAAGAGCACTACGAGGTCCATATCCTCAGCGGCGACAACGACCAGGAACTGGACAACCTGAGAGATATCTTCGGGGATGACACCACCATCCTTTTCCGCCAGAATCCGCAGAATAAACTGGATTATATCAAAAAACTGCAGGAACAGGGCAAGAAAGTGCTGATGCTGGGAGATGGCCTCAACGATGCCGGGGCGCTCAAGCAAGCCGATGCCGGCATAGCGGTAACCGACTCCACTAACCTGTTCTCCCCTGCAAGCGACGGTATACTCGACGGGTCCATGGTCCACAAACTGGACGGCCTGCTCAATCTGGCCCGAAAAAGCAAGACCATCGTCACCGCCAGCTTTATCCTCTCCATCTTGTACAATATCGTGGGTCTCAGCTTCGCGACCCAAGCGCTGCTTTCACCCATGATCGCCGCCATTCTTATGCCCGCAAGTTCCATTTCCATCGTCATTTTCGTTTCCCTCTACTCGCGCATCGCCGCGAGAACAATTGACTAATTGGCTCATTGGCTCATTAACTAATTGGCTCATTGACTCATGCTTTAGCATTTAAAAATCAACGTTCCTCCGCGGAGAAGAATGAGCCAATGAGTCAATTAGCCAATTAGCCAATGACAATTCGATGACGATGAGGCGATCAAGTGTCCACATGACTAACGTCATGTGGACACTTGATCGCCCTCATCGTCATCGAATTGTCATGCTACTACTTTTGACCCGCAAACTTTATCGATTGTGAGTGTTCTTATCGTACTGATATTCTTCAGCATCCTTGTTGCGGGCGGATTTCTTACCGCCTTCCTCTGGTCAGTGAAATCCGGCCAGTACGACGACGATTATACCCCATCGGTCAGAATGCTTTTTGACGATCCACCTTCTTCAGAAAATACATCTTCATCCATCAAACAAAACGGTAATAATGCAAGTTGAGAAGTTTTATTACGACAACAAGATCGTTCGGAATTTTGCTTATGCAACGATCATCTGGGGCGCTGTCGGTATGCTGATCGGCGTATGGGTCGCCCTCCTTATGGTGTTCCCATCATGGAATGTAAGCAACATCACAGTGGGCAGCGAAAGCCTCGGCCTGAGTTTTGGCCGATTACGCCCGCTCCATACCAATGCGGTCATCTTCGCTTTCGTGGGCAATGGCATCTTCATGGGAGTCTATTACTCCCTGCAAAGACTGCTGAAAACCAGGATGGCCAGTGACCTGCTCAGCAAGATCCACTTCTGGGGCTGGCAGCTCATCATTGTAGCCGCCGCGGTCACCCTCCCCCTGGGTATCACCACCAGCAAGGAATACGCGGAGCTGGAATGGCCCATTGACCTGGCCATCACCCTGATCTGGGTGGTCTTTGGCTGGAACATGTTCTGGACCATCATGAAGCGTCGCGAGCGTCACCTCTATGTTGCCATCTGGTTCTACATTGCCACCTTTGTTACCGTTGCTGTACTTCATATTGTGAACTCTCTCGCCATCCCGGTGTCGGCTTTCAAAAGCTACTCCATCTACGCCGGTGTGCAGGATGCCCTGGTGCAGTGGTGGTATGGTCACAACGCGGTAGCCTTCTTCCTGACCACACCTTACCTCGGCTTGATGTATTATTTCATGCCCAAGGCGGCAAACAGGCCCGTTTATTCCTACAGGCTTTCCATTATCCACTTCTGGGCGCTGATCTTCCTCTATATCTGGGCTGGTCCTCACCATTTGTTATATACCGCACTTCCTAACTGGGCCCAAACCCTGGGTATCATTTTCAGCTTCACCCTGATCTTCCCAAGCTGGGGCGGCATGATCAACGGTCTGCTTACGCTCCGTGGAGCATGGGATAAAGTCAGGGAAGATGTGATCCTGAAATTCATGGTGGTTGCTGTTACCGCTTATGGTATGTCAACCTTCGAAGGCCCCATGCTTTCACTGAAGAATGTAAACGCCATCAGCCACTTCACGGACTGGACCATTGCCCACGTACACGTAGGCGGTCTGGGCTGGAACGGCATGCTCACCTTTGGTATACTCTACTGGCTGATCCCGCGCATATTCAGAACGGAACTCTATTCAAAAAAACTGGCCAACATCCATTTCTGGATCGGAACGCTGGGCATCATCTTCTACGCAGTTCCCATGTACTGGGCGGGTTTCAAACAGAGCCTGATGTGGAAAGAGTTTACCGAAGCGGGCCAGCTCAAATACCAGTTCCTGGAAACCGTGACCCAACTCCAACCCTTCTTCGCGCTTCGTGCAGTGGGCGGAACCCTGTTCTTCATCGGTTCACTGATCATGGTGTATAACCTGTTCGCCACTGCGAAAAAAGGAAACCTGCTGGCTGATGAAGCCGCCGAAGCGCCAGCACTCGAAGGGGCATACCACCAGCATGCCGGCGAACACTGGCACAGGCAGATCGAAAGAAAGCCCATACCATTCCTGGTACTTACACTGATCGTGATCCTGATCGGCGGTATCGTTGAAATGGTACCCACCTTCATGATCAAGTCCAACATCCCCACCATCAGCAGCGTAAAACCATATACGCCTCTTGAATTACAGGGACGCGATATCTATCTCAGGGAAGGATGCTATACCTGCCACTCACAAATGGTGAGGCCGTTCAGATCGGAAACCGCGCGTTACGGAGAATACTCCAAAGCGGGTGAGTTTGTGTACGACCATCCGTTCCAGTGGGGATCCAAACGTTCAGGACCGGATCTGGCTCGGGAAGGCACCGGTAACAACAAGAAAACAGATTCATGGCACTACAATCACTTTGATGATCCACAGGCTGTATCAACCGGAACTATCATGCCTTCGTACTCGTTCATGCTGGACCGCGACCTCGATACGGCGTCAACAGCAGGCAAGATCAGGGCGATGCAGAAACTGGGCGTGCCTTATCCTGAAGGATATGATCTCCAGGCCAATGGTGAGCTGAGCGCGCAGGCCAGGGAGATCGCTGCCAACCTGAAAAAAGATGGTATTGAAACAGCGCCGCATAAAGAAGTGATCGCCGTGATCGCTTACATGCAAAGGCTGGGCAAGGACATCTCACAATCACAAACTGCTCAAAAATAATATATGCTGAAGTTTATCAGGAACCATGCAGACAAGATCGAAAACATCGACATCTTCCCCCTGATCGGGCTGGTGATCTTCGTTGTGTTCTTCATCTTGATGCTCATCCATGTAAAGAAAATGCCGCACGAGGAATTGAGCGAACTGAGCCACCTGCCACTTGACCTTCAGGAACCCAACCAACCACTGAATCTTTAAAACTTAAGATATGTCATTATCCTGCATAACCGGATTAAAAAGAAAAGCAGCAGTACTTTCTGCGTTACTCACAATCACGTTTGCAACAACTGCGCAGGAAGCTGCTGCTTCCCCTTCGGGGGATTCGGTGAACTGGCTGGAGATCCTGCTGGTGATATCTGCCATAGTGTTGTTATTTGTCATTTGGGGTATGGGCCAGGTGCTGCTGATCCTCGGCAGACAACTCAACAACAAACGAAAGAGCCAGGATCTTCCCAAGGTACTCATGATCATTGCAGGCCTGTTCTCATTCGAGGGCGCTACCGCCCAGAATGCAGCGCCCGCAGCGTCCATCAGCAATTATGGCGGCATCAGTGAACTCGAGTTCTGGGCCCTGGCTACCGTCATCTTAATTGAACTGGTAGTGATCCTGTTCCTGGCATTCATGTCCAGGAGGATGTACCGCGAGCTGACGGGCGAGGCCGACGCCGCGCTGGCGAAGTCTTCCGAAGCAACCGAAACCAGCTTCGCCGCATGGTGGAAGCGTATGGATGAAAAATGGATGACTAAAGCCGTACCCGTAGAAAAAGAAGCCGATGTATTGCTTGATCACGATTATGATGGCATTAAAGAACTCGATAACGCCCTGCCACCATGGTGGAAATACGGATTCTACTTCACCATCGTAGTCGCCTTCATCTATGTGGGCAATTACCACGTGTTTGGAACCGGAAAAAATCCCGAGCAGGAATACGCTGCTGAAATGGAACAAGGCAAGAGAATCGAGGAAGCGTATAAAGCGAAGACAAAAAACCTGGTGGACGAAAACAATGTAGCCATGTCTGACGCAGCCGGCATTGCAGAAGGTGCAAAACTGTATAAGCAATCCTGTGTGGCCTGCCACGGCCAGAATGGCGAAGGTGGCATCGGTCCTAACCTGACCGATGAATACTGGATCCACGGCGGATCTATGAATGATATTTATAAAACGATCAAAATAGGCTATCCCGATAAAGGCATGCAATCATGGGAATCCATGATGAGCCCGATCCAGATGAAAGACCTCTCGAGCTATGTGAAGTCTATCAAAGGAACGAAACCGGCAAACGCCAAGGCGGCGCAAGGGGAGCTTTACAAGGATTAACTGATTGGCTAATTAGCTAATTGGCTAATTCTTTATGCGTGAAGTATGATAATCTATGAGCAACTCTGAATGTAAGAATGAGCCAATGAGCCAATTAGTTAATGAGCTAATTAGTTAATGAGCCAATTATGAAAACGAAAACAGATATAGATTCTTTCCGCGATTCTGTAGCCACAATAGATGAAAAGGGGCACAGGCGGTATATCCACCCGAAGAAACCAAAGGGCCGGCTGTACAATGCCCGTACTATTGCGAGTATTGCTTATCTCATCATCTTTTTCACGCTTCCCTTTATCAAGATCGAGGGGGAGCCACTGTTCATGCTCAATGTCCTGGACAGGAAATTCGTACTCTTTGGACAGATCTTTGGTCCACAGGACTTTTTCATTTTCGCCCTTGGCATGATCACATTCATGATGTTTGTGATCCTCTTCACTGTTGTTTTCGGCCGGGTATTCTGCGGCTGGGCATGCCCACAGACCATCTTCATGGAAATGGTATTCCGTAAAATCGAGTATTGGATCGATGGTGATATGGCCAAACAAAAACAACTGCGGGAGATGCCCTGGAATGCCGAAAAGATCCGCAAGCGCCTTACGAAGATCACCGTTTTCTATGCCCTTTCGTTTCTGATCGCGAACTTCTTCATGGCCTATCTCATTGGGATGGACCGGGTGAAACTGTATATACACGAAGGCATTGCAGCGCATTTTGGCACCTTCGTTACCCTGCTGGTCTTTTCAGCTATTTTCTTTTTTGTATACTACTGGTTCAGGGAGCAGGTCTGCATTGTGGTTTGTCCTTACGGAAGGCTACAGGGGGTATTGCTGGACAAGAACTCCATCGTAGTGGCCTATGACTACGTTCGTGGCGAACCAAGGACCAAGCCGAAGAACATGGAAGCAGCCACAGACAAGGCGGGCGACTGCATAGACTGCGCTGCCTGCGTAAGGGTCTGTCCCACCGGCATCGATATCCGCAATGGCACCCAGCTCGAGTGCGTGAACTGCACGGCCTGCATAGATGCCTGCGACGATATCATGACCAAAGTAAACAAACCCAGTGGCCTGATCCGCTTCGCATCAGAAAACAATATTGTCAATAGTGAGAAGCCGAAGATCAACGCCCGGATCGTGGCCTACTCAACCGTTCTTTCGCTGCTGATCACCGCCCTGGCCTTCATGCTGGTCACCAGGGATCCCGTAGACGTTACCATCCTGCGCGCTTCAGGAGCCATCTCACAAAAACTGCCCGACGGAAGATTGGGCAACGTGTACAATATCAAAATGGCCAACAAGACACGAAACGAAATGGCCGTCACACTCCGGCTGGAGAACCTCAATGGTGAGATCCAGGTGGTGGGCGACTCCCTTAAAGTATCGGGCGAAGGCTACAAAACACAGCCTTTCATCATTAAGGTGGATCCAAAAGAATTGAAGCAACGAAAAACGCCGGTGGAGATCGGCGTGTATGAGGGCAATGTGAAGCTTAAAACTGTTAAGACTACGTTTATCAAATCAATGTGATGAATGTGGGGAATGTGATAAATTAAAAAATAGAACAAACAGATGAAATTCAACTGGGGTTATAAAATAGCAGCTTTCTACATCACGTTTGTAGTGGGCATGATGTATCTGGTGATCAGGGCGAGTCAGCAAGAGGTGGACCTGGTAACACCAGACTACTACGCTCAGGAGTTGAAATACCAGGACAGGATCGACGAGTCTAAACGAGCTGCGGCACTGTCGGCCGAACTCCAATGCACCATTGAGCACGACGTGATCACGGTGGTTTTCCCACCCGAATTCACCGGCAAAAAGATCAGTGGACAGGTACTGGTTTACTGCGCGGCCGATAAACGGAACGACATCAACAGCAGCCTTTCTGTCATGGACGGCCAGGCAAAGATCTCGGTACCTGAAAAGAACAGCGGCATGCATGAAGTGCAGGTGTCATGGGAAGCAGAAGGAGTGAAGTATTATTCAGCGAAAACCCTATTTATCCCATGATCGTAGCCCTCATACTGGGCCTGGTGAGTTCGCTGCACTGCGTAGGCATGTGCGGACCCATCGCTATGTCTGTTCCCAACACGAGGTTCAACTTCCAACCCGCTACCGGCGGGAACTCAAGGAAATGGGCCCAATTGTGGAACATAGCGTTGTATAATGGCGGCCGCATCACCACCTATGCTGTGTTTGGGCTGGTATTCGGACTGATCGGCAGAAGTTTTGCCTGGTTCGGCTGGCAACAGAAAATATCCATTACACTGGGGCTGCTGATCATCGCGGCCCTCATCGTTCCCAGGCTGATGAAAAAACAAAACAGCTTTACCCGGATCAGCAACCAGGCTATGGGTAAACTGAGGACAGCGCTTGGAAAACTGCTATTTAACGGACACCCCGCTTCTGTATACAGTATCGGGCTGTTGAACGGATTATTACCCTGCGGCATGGTCTACCTGGCCCTGGCGGGCGCCGTAGCCACGGGAACAGCATGGAATGGAAGCCTGTTCATGGCGTCTTTCGGGCTTGGGACCCTACCTGCCATGGCCACTGTTGGCTATTTCGGCGCACTGCTGACACCGTCCCTGAGGAGCAGCGCCAGAAAATTGTTCCCGGCCATGATGATGCTCATGGCTACTTTACTGATCCTGAGGGGAATGAATTTGGGAATACCTTACCTGAGTCCGTCCCTGAACATATCATCCTCAGGGGCCCTAAACTGTCATGACTAAAGTCAGTTTCTTGGATGATATGCAACATTGAGTAGGGCATGTTGAAGAATTAGATTTGTAACATTAAACCCCCAGAGAAGGATTTAACCTGCTTATTTGCAGTTCCCGAATGGGATATTAAATAGGGCCCTGTTGTAAGAGGGATGCAGCAGGGCTTATTTTTAAAAATGAAATAGATACGTTTTGGAAACAATGATTAAACTGAGAGATATGATCGCGAAACTGGATCAATACCAACATGAAAACATGACATGGGTGAGGTCGCTGGAATTCTTCAAACAGGAAAATGCGCATCTCAAGGATCGGCTTGCGGCCGTGGTTGACAAAACCTCAGACAAGTACTTTTTAGCCCAGGCTGAACATTTCCAAAACCAATTCATCATAAAAGATGAATTCATTGATGAGCTGAAACACGATATCAACGAGCAGTCCAGGGTGATGCGTGATTACTCTAAAAAAACGCTGATCAATGGCTCTGCTGATTCATTCACTTCCATGCAGGAAAGGCTTCGCGACCAGATGCAGTACCTCGAGAAAGACTTCGGAGACCTCAAGAATGATTTCAATAACTATCTTACCGAGCAGATTTTCGGATAAAAAGGGCTTTGCCCTTTTTATCCGATTGGCTCATTGGCTAATTGGCTAATTAACTAATTCACAAAGTCGACCATCTCGATTAAATACTACGACCTGCATATAAGAATTAGTCAATTAGCTAATGAGCCAATGAGCTAATCCACAAGGTCGACCATCTCGATTAAATACTACGACCGGCACATAAGAATTAGTCAATGAGCTAATGAGCCAATGAGCTAATTTACTAATTGAGCATAGAATGCAGCTTCTTCTCATTAAGAAGAATGATATTCCCGTCCTTAATGTCGATCAGCTTCTCGCCCCTGAAGTCGCTGAGCGTTCTAATAAGCGACTCGGTTGCCGTACCCGCAATGTTTGCGAGGTCTTCGCGGGAAATATGAATGGAGAAATGTTCTTCGTTACCTTTCTGGTACTTACGCTGCAGGGTGATCAGCGCATCAGCCACGCGCTTGCGGAGTGAATTATACGCCAGGTTAAGCAATTGCTCTTCGCGCTCCACCACATTATGGGCCAGCATCTTGATGAATTTCCGGCTCACATCGCTGTTATTGTTGATCAGTTGCTCAAAATCGTCGCGCGGAATCAGGGCGATCTCCGCATCTTCCATGGCTTCCGCAGACTCCCGGTATACGCCGTTCTCGAGTAAGGCGATATAGCCAAAAAACTCGCCCTCGGAATAAAGACCTACAGTGAGTTCTTTGCCATCATCGTTCGACTTGAACGTTTTCACCTTCCCACTCACCACATAGAACATTCTGCCCGGGTGGTTTCCCTCGGTATAGATGATCTGCTTTTTACGGTAATGATTGATATTCCTGCCCTCCGCTAAATCTTTCAGCGCGTCACCCTTGCCAAGATCGTGCATAAATTCATGCATACCCTTGATATCAGTGCTATAGTTCTTCCTGATCAATTCAACTTTCCGGAGCCGGCTTTCAATAGAATTGAGCAGCTCGATATCCGTAAAAGGCTTGGTGATATAATCATCAGCTCCCATTTCCATGCCCTTTCTGAAATCCCCGCGCTCGGCTTTGGCCGTGAGGAAAATGAACGGGATATTCTTCAGGTCTTCATGTTTATTGATCATGTGCAACACCCCGTACCCATCGAGTACCGGCATCATGATATCACAAATGATCAGGTCGGGCTTTTCCTGCATGGCCTTCTCCACGCCCACTTTGCCGTTTTCAGCAGTGACCACGGTGTAATTGGCGAGTTCGAGGATCTCAGCAGTATTCTCCCTTACATCATTGTTGTCTTCTATCAACAGGATCTTGCTCATAGTTAAAATGTATGTTGAAAGTTGTTCCTTTCTCAAGTTCGCTGTCCACCTCTATCCTGCCATTCATCAGTTCCACATATTTGGATACGATATGCAGTCCGAGACCGGTTCCCTGGATATTGGTGACGTTATTGGCCCTGAAAAACCTTTCAAATAAATGCTTCTTATCCTCATCCGGGATCCCTATTCCATTGTCCTTCACCGAGATCAGGATGGTATCGTCACCCACTTCACTCCTGACTTCTATGACTGCCTTCTCCGGGGAAAACTTGATCGCGTTGGACAACAAGTTGATCAGGATATTCCTTAAAAGCGACAGGTCAAGATATACATTATTTCGACCGGTGTGAATATAATTAAACTTCTGGCCGGGCCTTAAAATAGTAGCC
>Ga0315901_10005736_pt1 | contig 15022 bp, 7 predicted proteins | sample LakEriMetagenome_10_FD_203761 | JGI IMG/M metagenome (GOLD analysis project Ga0315901, IMG submission 203761) | Freshwater fungal communities from buoy surface, Lake Erie, Ohio, United States - Buoy 2 MA116 | ecosystem: Environmental > Aquatic > Freshwater > Lake | place: USA: Lake Erie, Ohio... | reverse complement strand
TGGTGGGTTCGACGATGACCGTGTCCGGCCCGATCAAGCCAGCCTGTTCTGCGGCATCGATCATCGCTCGGCCGATGCGGTCCTTGACGCTCCAGAGCGGATTCATGTTTTCGACTTTGGCGATCACCTCGGCCACGCAGCCGTCGATCACGCGGCGGAGCCTGACCAGCGGCGTGTTGCCAATGCAGTGTGTGATTTCTTCGAAGATGCCGGCTTGGCGGGCCTGGTTTTCGGTGGTCGTGGCGGTCATGTGAGGAACTCCTCGATAAGTCTTGCTGCGCGGGATGTCCCGCTTCGTGTGTGTGAGGGGGGGGCAGCCCGAACCCGAGCGTGTGGAAGCTGGGTAGTCTGGGCGGCGACCGCGTCAATCTTGCCGGAAAAGGGAAATTCAGGCAATCCGAATCGGGCGGGCTTGTTTGGGGCGAATTCCGGTAGGGGAAACGCGAACCTGCGATTGTTGGGCGGTTGGCGTTTTTGCTACAACCGGGAGAGGAAAAGGGGAATGGACAGGGATGGAAACGACACTGCACCGACAGCTGAAGCAGGCCTTTGCAGGGCCGAAGTCGAAATTTGAACAGCGGCTGGGGAGCTATCGCATCGATGTCGTGACTGGCCGGCGGTTGATTGAGATCCAACACAGCAGTCTGGCGGCGATCGCCCGAAAGACAGAAGACTTGCTGCAGCAGAAGCATCGGCTGGATGTGATCAAGCCGCTGGTGATGCGCAAGCGGTTGATCAAACTGGACGGTCCAGAGGGCCGGGTCGTCGACCAGCGCTGGAGTCCGTACCGCGGGTCGGTGCTCGATATCTTTGATGAGCTGATGGCTTTTCGGCGCGTCTTTCCGCATCCGAAGTTGCGGGTGATCGTCCCGTTGCTGGACGTGGAGGAAATTCGGTTTCCGGGACATGGCCGGCGGCGGCGTTGGCGGGTGAATGATTTTCAGGTCGCCGATCGCAGCTACACGACCTGGCATGGGTGCGAGATCTTGGGCAAGCCAGTGGACTTGTTCCGTCTGCTTCCGGAAACGTTGCCCGAGGTCTGGGACACGGCGGGGCTGGCCAGCTTGGCCAACACCTCGCGGGGTGTAGCCCAGCGAATCGCGTACGTGCTCCGCTGGGTCGGAGCCGTGGAGGAAGCGGGCAAGCGCGGAAACAGTCGCTTGTATCGTTTGCGGAACCAGCGCGCGGCTTGAGTGAGTCGCAGCCGGGGGGCTTGGGAAGGTGCCCCCAACCCCTGTGGGCCGGCAATTAGAGAAGGGGCGCGCCGCAGGTCGCGGGTCGTTGCCGCCGCCCGCCAGGAACGCTCCGTCTTGCGGACTCCACGTTGAGTTTCAGATTCCTGGGGTGTCCGCACGTTTCGCTTCCGGCTCGGGAAGCGTCTTGGCCTCTCTGATCTGGGGACGAGTTCCGGTCGTGATCCCTTTTCCGGACCGCGGTTGCAGGCCGCGCGAGCTTGCTTTCCCGCGCGGTAGCGGCTGCGCGGTAACGGCTCCTGAGGGGAGTGGGAGGGCGACCAGCGGCTGACCGCGAATTTTCCTCCGGGAAGGGGGGCTGGATTTGAGCGGTCTTGTGCCTAGCGGTTGCGGGCCGGGTACTCCTTGGCAAAGGGTCCCCGAATTTGGCAGCTTTATCGCCGCTGCCGGGCAAGAAAAAAAATTCGAGAATTCTGTGCGTTTGCCGGAGCGACTGCGATTAAGGAGTAGGCGGTACTATCCGGGCGTTTGCGACTTGGAACGCGGGCCCGCCATATCCTTTTGACAATTGGGCCTTTTGAAGAGTGAGAGTTTACGATGCGACGCAGTCTGGAAAATCCAAGCCAAACAACCGGTCGACGATCCCAACTGAATTTGCCTTGGCTACGGAATCGCAAGCGGAATGCCCGCAGAGGCTCGCGGACTTCGGGGCAAAATTCCTACTCGCCGCTGGAATCCCGAAACTTGCTGGCGGGCGACTTCTTTTACGCCAACACGTTTGGATCCGCCGCGGAGGAATACCAAAGCGAGATTCAGGTCGACTTTGCGGGGAACACGTATGTGACTGGTCCGTTCGCTGGGACAATCGATTTTGATCCGGGGCCCGGGACAACCAATTTGACCTCCAGCGGCAGTACGGATTCTTACTTGGTGAAGACGTCACCGGCGGGGGAACTGCTCTGGGCCAGGAGATTGGGCGGGGCCGGGGACTCAGCCAAAGTGACTGCCAAGAGTGTGAGCGTCGACCGCCTGGGAAACGTGGTAGTGGCTGGTGAATTCGAGGGCACGATCGATTTTGATCCTAATTCCGGCACTGAAACGCTGAGCAGTGTTTCCGGGCAAGATGCCTTTGTCGCGAAGTTCTCGACTTCCGGGAATCTGCTTTGGGCGCGGGCATTTCATGGCGAGAACAATGAGTACGCGCGGGCAGTGAGTGTCGACGGATTGGGTAACGTGCTCATTGCAGGTGACCTTCAGGGAGACACTGACTTTGATCCCGGAGCAGGAGTCGAGATCCTTCGGCCCAATGATTTTGGTTACTCCTATGTCGCCAAACTGAATCCGGCCGGCAATTACATCTGGGCCAAGCTGCTGGGATCCGCCAGTGCCGCCAGCGGCAGCGTCAATTTTTCGGGGTTGACGGTTGATTCCTCGAACAACCCGATAATCGCCGGCCATTATATGGGAACGATTGATGCTGATCCGGGGCCGGGCAGCTTGAACTTCACTTCCGGGGCGGTCTCGCAGGCATTGGTGGTCAAATTGAGGGTTGACGGTACCCTCGCCTGGGCTCGAAGTACCGAGGGGGGAGAAGGAGCTGGTAACTCCGCCCGGTCAATCGCCGTCGACCAGAGCGACAATGTTCTTGTTGCCGGAGAGCTCCGCGGAACGACCGATTTCATTTACGGTGCCGGAACGAGTAACCTGACGAGCGGCGGGAACAGCGACGCGTTTGTCTGGAAATTGACGAGCAGTGGCGGGCTGACTTGGGCCAAGCGGCTGGGGGGATCCTCGTACGACGGTGCCAACGCCCTGACAGTCGACTCGCAGAATGGCGTCTACGTCGGTGGTTCCTTCGCGGCGACGGCGGACGTTAACCCCGGGGCAGCCGTTACCAATCTGACTTCATTCGGAAGCATGGATGCCTTCATTGTCAAACTCGATGCCAGCGGCGCGTTTGTGTGGGCGCGGCAGTTGGGCGGCGCGGGAGCCGACTTCCTTACCGGGATGGTGCTCGACAAGCAAAACTTTATCTTGTCGACCGGTTACTTCGGGCTGACCTGCGACTTCGATCCGCGGGGCGGGGTGGTCAACCGCACCAGTAATGGTTTTGGAGATATCTTCGTCTCCAAACTGACCCAGGACCTCGTATACCGGACAGATGCGACCACCCGAAACGTCACGCTGCGGAAAGACGGGACGAATCTGCAAGTGGTGAATGACAGCACTGGAGCCGTCCTCGCCACTCGGCCGCTGGCCCACGTCATGGGCGCGCGAATCGGTGGCATGAGCGTGCAAGACGATCAGCTGACGGTCAACTACAAGATCGGCGGCAGTTTTGCCTTGCCCAGCGGCGTGCGTTTCAACGGCGGTTCGGCGGGACATGACAAGATCATCGTCGTCGGCAACAACACGGAAGACTGTGTCTACTATACGCATCCTTTGGCGGGTCATGGTGAATATTTCGTGAGCGGTGGAGATGCCATCCTGGGGTCGATTTACTTTTCCAATCTCGAAGCGGCAACCTTGGTTGACTTCCGCTCGTTGAATTTCGTGACGGGCGGCTCGCAGGATACGTTTACCGCTGAGGCGACGACCGATCCGACAGGTCGTGCTGCGACGAGGCTCTCGGGAACGAGTGGCGGAAGTGCGGTGGTGCCGTTTGTGTTCTCCAATGTGCGGAATGTGAGTCTGGATTTGGCCTGGGCCGATATTGAGGGGGCGGCGGGCGACTCGCTGAGTATCGGGCCGAACGGACTGCGGGCGGTGGGCTTGCAGAACTTCACGGTCAATACAGGGATCGGGAACGATCTGGTTTGGACGCAGAACGCGCTGCTTTCTTTGCCGGTTGCGGGAGGTGAATTCCGCTATAACCCGGGACCGGGTGAAGATGAGTTGGCGGCGAGCGGGGATACCAATTTCCGGCTCATTCAAGACCGCTTGCAAAGCACTGCTGGCGGCGGAATTCTGTTCAATAATTTAGAAAAAGCATCGCTCACAGGCGGGGCCGGAAACAACGATTTGAACGCGGTCGGATTTCTGGGGACCGTGACGCTCGACGGAGGACCGGGCAATGACACGCTGCGGGGGACCGAGAATGCCGACAGCCTGATCGGCGGTGCCGGTAACGATCGGCTGAACGGTGGTGGCGGCAATGACTACTTAAACGGTGGTCTGGGGAGCGATATTTTTGACTTGGCTGGAACCGCTGGCAACGACCAGTTGAACCTCGGTTATTTCGGCGCGACCACGGCCCGCTTCGAACGGCGTTTGATTGGAGCGCCAGCACTGCTGGAGCAAGACCTGATCATTTATGACAGTTCCGATCGAATCAACATTCGATCTGCGGGTGGCAATGACAAAATCGACGTGGACTTGGCCTTTGCGATCTTGGGCACGGCTGATGGGGGTGAGGGAGACGACATTTTCACCGGTCCCCTTTCCTGGACGCGAATCAGTTGTTGAGAGTTGGTTCCCAAAAGGCGGCCTGACTGGCAAGTCGCGTGTCAGTGATGCATCGCTTGGCGAGATTGCTCAGGTTTGCGGGTCAGGAAGTTCGCTATTACTTCAGTCTGTTGATGGCGGTTTCAGCTTCTTGGCGGAACATCTGGAGCTCGGCGTGCCATGAAACCTCCGCGCGGGTGCGAATGCGCTCGTAAGCGGCAATGCCATTGTCGAGCATCTGCTGTGCCTGTTCGCGGTCGCCCAAGCTTGCATAACAACTAGAGAGGATGAAGTAATCGAAGGTGGCCGTATCGGCCGTTCCATCGCCCAGGCTTATTTTCAGCGTCTCCACGGCCTGCTTGAAAAGGCCGTTGCGATATTGTGCCGTTCCCAAGGTGTTGACATAGATTAAATTTTTGTCGCGGTTCACGGCCTGTTCCGCGAGTTTGAGCGCGGCAGGCGGGTCGCGGAATTCCGCCGGGCAAACCAGCAGATTCCAAGCGAGGTTGTTGAGAATCCGCGGGTCTGCGGGCCCCAGTTCCGCGGCCCTGCGCAGCAGCTGAAGTCCGCGTTGCCATTCACCGCGGTCCAGAGCCTCGGCGCCATCTTCGGCGGCTTTCGCTCCGAGTAATCCGTTGAGAATCGCGTTTTCCTCGACGACCAGCGGTTGATCGGAACGCAGCGATTGCTGGTTGGATCGGTCGACTGGCGGGATCTCAAATGGCCAATCGACTTTGAATTTTTTCAATTCGGCTTTCAGCAGTGCCAAATCCCAAACCGACACGACTCCGCCCCCCTTGTCCCGGCGAATGAAATAAAGTTCCCGCTGGTCGGGCGAGAAGGCGATGCTCTGGATCCGAAATTGGCAAGGGTCTTTGAGGATGCCTAGCGAGCAGCGCTGTTCCAGATCCCACAACTGCAGTTCGCCGTTGGGCCGGGAGTTTGCGAGCCACCGGGAGTCTGCGGAGAACGCAAACACCAGTCCCGAAGACGCCGTGGCCAACGAGTTCAACTTCAGGGCCTCGGTCCAGTTCGAGGTGTCCCAAACCACTCCGCCGTTGGGGCTGGTGACCAACCACCGCCCATCGGGGCTGAATTGGGGGAGCGAGAAGGTTCCGGTCGGGAGAGTAGCGACCAGCGAGCCGTCGAGCATGCTCCAGACCTTGGTGTCCGTCCCATTCCAGCCGCCGGTGGCGACCCAGCGTCCTTCGTGGCTGAAGGCGCATCCCCGGACATCTCCATGACTGCCAAGGGGAATCACCTTCTTCGGCTCTGACAGGCTTTCGACGCGGACTTCCCAGGAGTTTGAGGCGAGGATCCATTCACCCGAGTGGTCGATTTGAATCGGCCAGAAGTCGGATGAATGCGGGAGGGTATTCGGGGCGCATAAAGTCTGTTCCTTGATATCCCAGCGGACCAGCTGTTCGCCGAACAACCCGGCCAAACGGCCAGCTCGATCGAACCGAGGCGCGATCCGGGGAGCGCCCACGGCGAGGTTCACACAGCTCTGTTTGGTTCCCAGGGCGAAGATTTCGAACCCGTCTTGCGCAGTCACGACGAGCCAATCGCCCTTGGGGCTGACATCAACAACTTGACGGACCGCCGCCCGAGGACTCTCGGTGAGCAGGTTCTTCAGAACTTTTTGAGGTGTGAATTCCCAAACCGAAAGGTCTTGAGCTTCCGTCATCAACAGGACCTTGACTCCCGCTTCATTCGCGACAAAACGGGTCAAGGTGTTTCCGGCCAGCGACAGGATTGGCGATTCGGATTCGACATCAAACACTTTCAGTGTCTGGTCCCATTCGGAGCAGAACAACAGATGATCGCCAGTTTGGTCAAAGGCCATTGAAATCGATAATCCGACCTGGCCGATGGTGCGGGACTTGTTTTGATTAAGCGTATCCCAGATGAAGATTTTGTCGTTGTCGTAGATCCCTGCAGCCAGAAAGCGGCTGTTGGGATGCCAAGCCATGCTGAGATTGGCCAATTGGGCCGCACCGGCGGGCAATTCCGCAAGGTGCTCACCGGTCACGAAATTCAGGATCAGAATCTGATTGTCCGACTTGAGCGCCAGCTTTTGATGGTCTTGGGCGAACACCAGCGGGGATTCGGAGCGAATGCCGGGAATCTCCCGCTCGATCCGGTCTTCTGGCAGATTGAAAATCAGCAATCCTTCGGTGGTGGAGCCGACGAGTCGAGAATCGTCGAGGCTGAAACCCCAGGACCCTCCACTAGGGAATTGCTTGACGAGCTTGGGCTGGTCAAAACTCAAGTCAAAGAGTTTGCAGGACTCTCCGCAGGCGGCCAGCCAGCGACCGTTGCTGCTCAATGCCAGTTGCACGGTCCCTGGCTCGGAGAATTCATGTATGATTTTGGTTCCCAAGTCTTCAGAAACCGTGATCTTCCCCTCGCATAGCTGTGCGAGGCGGTGGTGGCGGCGATCGGTGGTGACGGAAATGCAGGGCAACAGGCTGGGGCCCTGCCAGTCCCCCAACTTCTGCATGTCCGAGAGCGCGATCGAGGCGATGGCCGTATCGCGAATGGCCTCCAGTCGAGCGGGGGTAGGGCCCACCTCGGGCAATAAATCGATCGCTTTTTCCAATGCGCCGGCCGACGCGATTCGTTGGCCAATTCGTCCGGAGGTCTGCTGGGCCCGGGCTTCCGAAATCAACGAATCCCAGAGATGGGCCACGGCCTCGGCGCGGGCTGTCGATTCATTCTTCCGCGACGCGTCCATGTTGAGCAGCAGGTCTTTCAACTGCGAGCGGCTCCAGAGACTCACGCCCAGCAAGGTAGAAAGGGCCAAAACGACCATTGCGGTCAGTGCTGTCACAACCCGATTTCGCTGGCACCACGAGATTGCTTTTTCGAGCGGCGAAATGCGTCGGGCCTGAATAGGACGGCCTTCAAGGTACCTCTGCAGGTCATCCGCCAAGGCCGACATCGAGGTGTAGCGGTCATACGGCCGACGCGCCAGGCACTTATGGCAAATCGTGCGGAGATTTCGGGGCAGGCTGCGGGGCAATTCCGGCGGGTCGGCTTGCATCAATTGCTGCAGCGTTTCCCACGGCGTTCCGGCCTGATAGGGCGGTTTGCCGGCGAGCATTTGGTACAAGATTGCGCCGAGCGAATAGACATCCGTCCGCGGCCCGGCAACATTCCCGTTGGCTTGCTCGGGGGCCATGTAACTGGGAGTACCGAGGATATCACCGGCCAAGGTAAGCGCTGGCCCTGAGAGCGCCTGCTCGTCGTGTTGAAATTTGGCGAGTCCAAAGTCGGTGATTTTTGGCGTGAAGTCGGCGAGGGAAGTAACAGGGTTCTTGGGAACGCGGCCCCCGGGCGTGAAGTTTTTTGAAAGCAAGATGTTTCCTGGCTTCAGGTCGCGATGAAAAATCCCCAGCTGATGGGTTTCATGCAGAGCTCGGGCCAGGGTCAGAATCGTCGCCGCTGCTTCTTGGGCCGTCGGGAGCCCTTTTGCGAGGAATTCGCCGAGCGTGCCGTTCTCCACATACTCCATGATCAAATAGGGTTGGCCGCGTGACTCGCCAACTTCAAACACCTGCACGATATTCGGATGGCGAAGCGAAGCGGCCATTTGGGCTTCCGCCCGAAAGCGAGCGCGAAGTTCTCTGGTGGCGAACGCCCCGCCCAGCAATAACTTGACCGCCACCTGACGATTGAGCGACGGTTGTTGGGCAAGATAAACAATCCCCATTCCTCCGCGACCAATCGGTTTGACCATGCTCAGGCCGGGGATGTCCGGCGTTGGTCCCAGTTCCCCTTCCGAAGCCAGTCCACTTGCGGACCTGTCCCAAGCAAAGGAGTCGTCGTTGACTGGCTGAGCGCAATGGTCCCCCTGTTCGGCCAATGCCCGGTGGAAGTAGATTTGGCGGCGAAGCTCAGAGGCATGTTCGGGAAACTCTTCGCACAATCGCTCTGCAGCCCCGTCGAGGCCCGCGCGATCTGCATCGAGAAATTCAACAAACGCCAAATCGACAATGAGTTCAGGGTCGTCGACCTTTTTTTGGGCAGCGAAATCGCGGGCAGCGATCAGATCGCCAGCTTGGCGACGACGCTTGAATTCGACCAGCACGGAAACGGCGAGCGAAGGGGAAGCACTTGGATTGTCCTGCGAACGGAATCCGTCCTGATTCAGTTCCGATGCCTGGTGAGCCCGGGTCTCGGCGCCAGTCGAGCCCACTGCCTCGCTTTGGTGTTTTCCGTCGGCGCTGCGTTCGTTGGGGGGAGTCATGGTTCGGGCAGTCCGGAAATGCCAGTTTTGGCACGTGCTCTAGGTTTTGATTCCCAACGTTTCCGTCACGCGATCGAGGGCCCTCGCAAGTTGCATGCGGCGAGATTGGGGCGTGCCTCCAATTTCGCCGGCGATTTCTTCCCAACTTTTCCCCTGTTGGCGCAGGTCGGCAAGGTGCCGTTCCTCGGGCGACAGTCTTTTCTTGGCTTCGGCGACAAGTTCCAGCATGCTGACGATCTTGCTCGGCGTCTCTTCGTTGTCGGCAATTTGTGCCAGCAAAGGTTCACTGAGATCCTGGCGGTGACCGTCGCGCTTCTGGCTCAACAATCTGCGGGCAGTCGAAGCCAGCTTGTTGCGGGCCATCGTGACGAGCAAAACCGCCAGGTCTTTGGGGTCCTTCAGTTCGAAGTCGTCTCCGCGCAGAAAGAAGCTGGCCATCACGGCCTGGGTCAAATCAACGGAGTCATAAACCCGCTTGATCCGCGAGTCGACCATCCGGATTCGGATTTCACGGCGGACAATGGGCTCGTAGTGACGGACCAATTCCTCGGCAGCCGAGGCGTCCCCCTTGCGGAGTCGCTCCACAAAAGGACGAAATTCCTCTTCTTCATGCATGGGGGCGCTTCGCATTGGAAACGGAAAGCCTCGTTCGACGTGACTTCAATTCTAGCCACGAATTCTTGCCGCGTAATCCACTGAAATGGCGGTGGGCGAGTTGCTCGCGGTTTCCCGGGAATGCGGAGGCACGGGCTTTGCCCGAAATCGCGCAGGCTGATTCTCAGAGGACCTTTTCGACGAGCCGACTCGCTGCTCGGATGGTATCCGCGGCCGAGTGGAAAATCGAGACGCAGGAGGCGATTGAGCGGCAGTGGTTGAATTGGGGTCGAGCCGCCCGGAGAGCTTGCGCCGATACGTTTTTTGGCGCGGTCACGAGGGCGCGCCCGTTGTTTGCCAGTCCGGCTTGGTGCGCGGAGTTGGGATCGGGCGTTTCCGCGGATGCTTGGTCGAGCCCTGGTCGTGGAAGTGCGTGGGGAAGCGACCCGAGGGAGGAGCGGGCGCAAAAAAAGCGGGGTCTAAGGAGACCCCGCTGGAAAGAGGTGTCGGAATGCCAGAGGTTGCCGTTTTTCAGACGGTTGCCTTGGTTGACCGGGATTCGCGAATCCCGCGGCTGAGGATGTCCCGCAACATGGGCGAGTAGTCCTCGTACTTGGCCTGGTCGGGAGCGCCGGCCGCGTATTGGTAAATCGCGTCTCGCGGCTTTTTGCCGAGGGCAATCAGAGTCGAGTTGACCGTGCCAAACTCTCCGCCCCGAACGACCATGCTGGGTCGACCGGCAATCCCCGGTCCGCGGGCAAACACCTTGCTCGCAACGGCGAGGAATTTGATCGGAGAGTCGAGGTTTTGCAGGGTCAGCAAGCGGTTGGCCATCGACACCCGCTCGTCCCGAAAGTCGTTGACGTCGCAGGAGCCGACAATGCTCAGGCCGTCTTCCAGTTCGGAGCAGTTGACTTGGTCACCGGCGTGGACGCACCAGCCCGAATCGTGGTCCGCAATCACGAAATTGGCTCCGCGGTACTGGCCCGAACTGAGGCGGTCCATGGCCACATCGACACCGCGGCGGGCGGACGCGGCCTTGAGAATCTGACGGGCCAAGTCGGCTCGCGATTCGGGCAAAACCGGCATTTCGCGTTTGGGGCGGTCGATCACTCCCACCAGCATGCCGTTTTGATTGACGCCGAGGAATGTGCCGCCCGTTTTGGGGTCGACCGAGGCAAGGATCCGTGGTTTTCCTGAGTGAATCGCGGGAGTGGGATAAGAGCGGTCAAATGAATCCTCGCGGTTGCAAGCTACCAGAATCGGCGACTCGGGCACGAGGTGATAAAGAATTGCCAGGAGGCTCATTTTCGATTTGTTCCTTCCTTCTTCAGGGGCTGTACCCGAGCCAGTCAAATTCCGGCCAAGGGCCGATTTCCGAGACTCGAGGGCTGCGGGCTTGGCATTCCTGCTTGGCCCGGTGAGCACTGATGGGCCCCAATTTACCCGATCCATCGCAAAATTACACCCTCTATCGGGTGGTTTAATTCAGGTTGTCGAGGGGTTGGGTGCTGGGCGAAACGGGGTTTTTATTTCGGCCTGTCCGGCATTATTTCGGCCTGTCCGGCATTATTTCGGCCTGTCCGGCAAGGGCTGTGCGGCCAAGGCCTTTTTTCTGGGGGGTGGAGTCAGCAGCAACTCGACCCGCCATTGGCTGCGGTGAGCGGGATTGAGCTGTGGGGGCTCACGTTGGCGACCGCTGCGGCTGAAATGCTGGCTGCGGGTGCTTTCGCCAGCAGCGGCAGGGAAGTGGTTGCGGGATGTGCTTGGGGCCGCTCTTTCTCCCCAGCGGCGGGTTGTGGGGGCGCAAGCCGGTTTTACTTGGAAGGGGGGAGGCGCTTGGGCCCAGAGGCGGCTGGTTGCAGCGCAGATTCCCGTATTCAGTGTTTGGATGGTCGTTTATATTCGCCAGAAGATTTTGACAATTCCGCGGCGAAGCGACCGGATGGTGCATCGCCGCGAGAGCCGCCCGCTGCCCGGAGGAAAGCACTCTGGCGTGTCAGGCCGCGGCGGGGACCAGCAAACGAGGCAGCCTCATGACGGCGACCCAGCAGAAAAGTGAACTGACAAGGAACGTGGTCTCATCCAAGATCCTCGGGGTCAGGGTGGTTGGTTTAGGGATGGGCCCGGCTCGGGAGCGAATCCACAACGACGCGCTCAGCTCGATCGGCTGCGATTCGGATTGGATTGTGCAGCGCACTGGAATTGTGACCCGCTATCACGCGCCGCGGGATCAAGCGACCAGCGACATGGCCTATGAGGCGGCCCGGGATTGCCTCCAGCGGGCTGGTGTGGGCGTCGAAGAAGTGGACATGATCATCGTGGCGACGATGACCCCGGACCATTACACGCCCTCCACGGCCTGTCTGGTGCAGTCGCGTTTGGGAGCCAAATGCGGCGCTGTCGACATGAATGCCGCCTGTTCGGGATTCATGTACGGTTTGATTTTTGGCAGCCAATTGGTGCGGAGCGGTTGCAGCCGTTACACCTTGGTGATCGGCGCCGACAAAATGTCCTGCGTCGTGGACCCGCAGGACCCCAAGACTTATCCCCTGTTTGGAGACGGGGCCGCCGCCGCATTGTTGACCAGCGACCAGCGGCCGGCGGACGTCGCTTCTGGAATTCTGGCTTATCAGCTCGGTTCGGCGGGTGAGTTGGGCGGAACGCTCGTGGTCCCTGGGTGCGGTTCGCGCTTGCCTGCGAGCCCGGAAGTGCTGACCGCGCGCGACCAATACCTCAAGATGGATGGTCGCTCGGTCTTCAAGTGGGCTGTGCGTCTGATCCCAGAGTTGGTTGCCGACTTGCTGGCCGAGGCTCAGTTGTCGTTGAACGAAATCGACTTGCTGATTTTCCATCAGGCGAACCGCCGAATTCTGGACGCAGCCGCTGAGGCGTTGGGAGCGGACCCCGGAAAGGTTTTCATGAATCTTGATCGCTTCGGCAACACCTCCGCGGCGAGCATTCCGATCGCTTTGTACGAGGCTCAATCGCAAGGCCGGATTCGCCCCGGCGGGCATGTCCTGACCGTCGGCTTCGGGGCCGGGCTGACTTGGGGCGCAAGCATCATCCGCTGGTAGTCCGATCGCAGCGGTAGTCCGATCGCAGCGGTAGTCCGATCGCAGCGGTAGTCCGATCGCAGCCCAACTTGAAGGTTGCGCCGTTCTTACACGGCCCAAATTACACGGCCCAAAGCGACAGCGCCCGAATCACCGCTCCGTTTTTCTCTTGCCGTTTATGTTCCCTGAACGACCGGCGTGGGGCTGGAGCGGAAGCTGTTTAGTCGAGCGGGAAGGGATCGGCCGAGGCTTTGTCGTCGTACAGCGGCATGTAACGATAGTAGACTTCGAGGGTCATGCAGCAGAGTGACGTGTAGTAGAGACGGCCACCGGTTTCAGTGCCGAGGTCATTGCCGGAGTCGAAGAACCAGCTGCCACGTTCGAGCCCTTCCTTGCTGATCGATTTGACAAGGAAATCGCGCATTTCATTGTTCCATTTATCCCACTCGGGACCGCCGTACTGCTTCATGACCTGCGTGGCGTAGTAGTTGTGGTACATGTTCACGCCGAGCGGATTGCGTTCGCTGCGGAGGACTGGTCCTTCATCGGCCAGCCAGGCGACCCCCCGTTTGAGACTGGGGTGATCGCGGTCCCAGCCGAGATACATGCGGCAGAGCAGTCCGATCGAAGTCGGAGCCCGCTCGCGGTAATTGGGATCGGCGCTGGGAGGGCTGCTGTAACCGTAAAAGGCCCCGGAGTCGCTGGAGGCAAAATCGAGATAGCGGGTGGCGAGTTTGAGCGTTTCCTTGCGCACATTCAGCCCGGATTGTTTTGCGCTTTTGAGCGCCATCAGTTGCCAACCCACGATGGAGGTATCGCCCGGTTGTTGGGGATCGTAACGCCAGCCACCTCCGCGGTTATCCTGAAACCATTCGATGAATTTGACGCAGCCTTGCGCGGCGCTGCCGAGGTCCTTGTCCCCGGTCATGGCATAGGCTTCGCAGAACACGATGCTGCAGAGGCCATGCGAATACATCGTGCCGGAGGAGGGCTCGTAGAAGCTCAGGCCTTTGGAGTCGACTCGCGCCCGCTGGAGCAGAAAGCTGAGTCCGCGTCGGACCGTGTCCTTATACTCGCCATTGAGATGGGTGTTGCCGGCGCCGAGGAACGGGAGCAGGGCCATTGCCGTGGCGGCGTTGCGGGCGTCTGTCATTCGCCCGGGGTTTTTCCGTGAGCGATCGCCCGAGCCGATGGTGTGGTCAAAGTTCCAGCCACCATCCTCCATCTGGTGCTTTGCGATCCACTCGAGGGCCAGCTTGACTGCTTCTTCGGAGTCAGGCGTGCCGCCGTACTTTCGCAGCAGCTTGGAGCGGTTGTCTCCGTCGCGACCGGAGATTTCGCCGCTGGTCGAGCCGGTGAGGCCCGCACCGCTCATGGCCTCGCTGTCGACCATGGAAGACTCGCCGGCGGCCAATTCGGAAATGATATCTTGCGGCTGGGTGTCGAGCGTGGCGAGGTTGGCTTCCAGCGGAGCTGCTTCGGTTTCCTGAGGGACTTCTTTCATCTCGAGCGCCGAGCTGTCGAAGTCGAGCGGTTCGAGATCCATGTCGACACCCTCGAGCGACTCGCCCGGGGTATCGGCGGCGACGAAACTGATGGTTGAGTTCCGCTTCTGCTCCATAAAGACGACAGCCAGCAGCACGATCAGCAGGACGTGCGTCAACAGGCTCACGAGCCAGCTGGGGGCGAGATTGAAGAAGACGAACTTCCTGCCTTGCTCGTCGAGCAGGCCTTCTTCTTCCGTCTCTTCGTCTGCATCAACTGCGTTCGGATTGCCTGGAGGCGGCGGGGCGGGAACCTGATTGAGCTGATTAGGCTGGTTCATGAAATCGCCTGCAGGAGATGGCTGGTTGAGGGAAGTACAGCGATGGCGTTCCGCAGCTCATTAATCGGACGGCCGTTTGCTCGGTTGTTCACCGGGGCTGGGCGGCTTGCCTACGCTGGGGATGTCCTTGGCCGAAAATTCGGGTTGGCAGTCCAAGCTTTGGAAGCGGCTCGGTTTTGATGGGACCAAAGGGCAGGGGGCGAGGGGCGGGGGATGAATGCGGTTTGTCCGGCCCAAAGGTGAGCCAACAGCCTTGCAAAATCTAACACATGAAAGCGGTTCTGTCAGTGAAAGCGGGCCGGGGAATGGGGATCAGCGGGCCGGGTTGTTCCGGTTGTTTCAGACTTGGAAGCAACCCCCTGCGGGGGCCGAGTTGAGAAGCCGAGGCTGTTTCAAGGATAGAAGGCGGCGGGTCGGGATTCCAGTGGTTTGCATGGCCGAAGCGGCTCAAATCGGATAACCTTCATGACTTGCCAGGGAAAACGCTGCCGCCCCCGAGGCCGGAGGGTCAACAACCGCCATCAACCGCGTGGCGGGGCGGTGAAGTCCCCGACAGCGAGGCTGACTTGGCGCGGGGCGTTTCAGGGATTGGACAGGACACTTTATGGCGGAAACGGAACGGGCTCGGTCCGGTGGAATGAAATGGTTAACCGAACTG
>Ga0315901_10005729_pt1 | contig 15039 bp, 12 predicted proteins | sample LakEriMetagenome_10_FD_203761 | JGI IMG/M metagenome (GOLD analysis project Ga0315901, IMG submission 203761) | Freshwater fungal communities from buoy surface, Lake Erie, Ohio, United States - Buoy 2 MA116 | ecosystem: Environmental > Aquatic > Freshwater > Lake | place: USA: Lake Erie, Ohio... | reverse complement strand
CCGCCTGCGCGGCATGAGCGGCATGAGCGGCATGAGTGGCACAGCAGGAGGCCCGGAAGGTGTGGGAACCTGGGCAAGCCAGACTGTCTTGCGGCGAGGAGCCCGCTGATGTCCGAGCGGACGTGCCGGCTGCGGCCGCAGCATTCGGCCGCTCCTAGGCTGTTTCCGGTGCTCGATCCCGACGCGATCCCGACCGCCAGACCGACGAAGGAGAGCCAGCCATGCAGACGCAGCCGCAGGTGTCGTTCGACGACCTCCCGATCGACGAGGCGGTCCGCGACGCGGCCCTCGACCACATCGACCAGCTCGAGCGGCTGTCCCACCGCATCACGGGCTGCCACGTCGTGATCGCCCAGCCCCATCGGCATCATCGTGAAGGACGGCTCTACTCCGTGCGAGTCGATCTCGTGGTGCCCGGCAGCGAGATCGTCGTCAACCGCGACCACCACCGCGACCATGCACACGCAGATGTCTTCGTGGCGCTTCGCGACTCGTTCCTGATCGCCCGCCGCCGGCTCGAAGACCGTGCCCGCCGCCACCAGGGTGCCGGGAGGCGGCATGCGGCCGGGGTTCGGGATACGCGATCGGGAGCCAGCGATGAATCATCGGATTTTTAAAGACCGTGAGGAGGCCGGCTGGATGCTCGCGGAGCGACTCCGCGGGCTGCCGCTCCAGGACCCCGTCGTATTGGCGATTCCTCGCGGCGGCGTCGAGGTCGGCGCGGCCATCGCCCGCGCTCTGGGCTGCGAACTCGACGTGGTACTCGCGCGAAAGCTTCGGGCTCCCGACCAGCCTGAACTCGCCCTGGGGGCTGTCTCCGAGGCGGGCGACGTCTACCTCAACGACTTCGCGGCGGTGCTGACCGACGTGGGCTCCGCCGGAATCGAGGCGGAGCGGCAGCGACAAGTCGCCGAGATCGCCCGCCGCCGCACCATGATCCGGACGGTCCGCCCCCAGGCCGACCTGAAGGGCCGCTCCGTGATCCTCACCGACGACGGCATCGCGACCGGTGCCACGATGATCGCCGCACTCCACACGGTTCGGGCGGCAACGCCGGATGAGATCATCGTGGCCGTACCGGTCGGAGCCCCGAGCCGCATCGCCGCGATCCGCCCGCTCTGCGACCGCGTCGTCTGTCTTCAGGAGCCGGAAGCTTTCTGGGCGGTCGGCCAGTTCTTCCGCACCTTCGAGCAGGTCGAGGACGAGCGGGTCGTGGAGTTGCTCCGCGACTTCGGTCTGCCGCAGACGGCCAGTTCGTCGCAGCATGCCGTCGAGCGAGCCCGGGGGCGGGGGAAAGTGTCTGCGATGAAAGATCGCTGATTCCCGGCCAGAAAACGTCGCCGTTGGTCGGTCGCCTGACATCCGAGCGTCGTCCGTGCCATAGCATGTCGGGAGCCTCGGCGCGCAGGGACTGGCACGCTCATCCACCCACCGGAGAAGCCAGCCATGCTGCCCAGCACACCGTTCGTCGCAATCTTCGTCCGCAGACGCTTCCTGATGGTGGTCGGCCTGATCGCCGTCGGGATGGCATCGGTCACGCTTCGAGCCGACACCACGCTCGACAGCGGAACCACGACGGTCAGCAGCGGGACGAACTTCGGTACGAATCTCTACGTCGGCGATAGCGGCACCGCGACGCTGAGCGTGATCGCCGGCGGCAGCGCCAGCGACACGTTCGGCTGGCTTGGGTACAACGCCACCGGCAACGGCACCGCCATCGTCAGCGGCGGGACGTGGAGCAATAGCGGCCTGCTCGTCGTCGGTTTCGGCGGCACCGGAACCCTGAGCGTGACCGGCGGCAGCGTCACGGCCAGTGGCAGCACTGCACTCGGTTACTTTGCCGGGAGTCGTGGCACCGCGACGGTGAGCAGCGGAACCTGGTACACGGGTGACATCGCCATCGGCCATGACGGCACCGGCGTGTTGAGCATCAGCGGCGGTCGTGTATCGGGCGGATCGGCGTCGATCGGCTTCCTGACCGGTAGTGGCACCGCGACGGTGAGCGGTGGCGAGTGGGATAGCAATGGCACGCTCCTCGTCGGCACGGGTACCAACGGGAGCGGCGTGCTGAACGTCACCGGGGGACTCGTTACCGGCTCCGATGGGCAAATCGGTGCCCGGGCATTCAGCATCGGCTCGGCCGTGATCAGCGGTGGCACCTGGGCAAGCACGGGGGACCTCGCCGTTGGCTTCGAAGGCATCGGCACCTTGACGGTGAGCGGGGGTCGGGTCGCGAGTGCGTCGGGCGTGATCGGATCCGCCTTCACCGGATCAGGCAGCGTGACGGTCTCGAGCGGCACGTGGGACAGCGGGCTCGGCATGACGATCGGCCTGGGCGGAGGCGGCACGCTGGACGTCGCCGGCGGCACGGTTCTCAGCGCTTTTGGCTACCTCGGACGGGACGTTGGCAGCAGCGGCACCGCGTCGATCTCAGGTGGCTCGTGGCAGATCAGCAGCGGCATCGCCGTCGGCTGGGACGGCACCGGGGTTTTGGCGATCAGTGGCGGCAGGCTCACGAGCGCCGACGGCTATGTGGGGTTCAGTTCCACCGCTGGCAGCGGTGGGATCGCGACGGTGACGGGAGGCACGTGGTCGACGAGCAACACCCTCGCCGTCGGCGTCGCAGGCAGCGGCACGCTCGCCATCTCGGGCAGCGGCGTGGTGGAGGTGGCCGGCACCCTCTCGAGGGGTGCGGGTGGCACGATCGTTCTCGATCCGGGTGGGACGCTTCGAATCGGCGTCGGCGGGCCGACCGGCGTCCTCGGGACGGAGCTTGTGGACGACGGCACGCTCATCTTCAATCGCTCGACGGACTCGGTCTATGCGGGCAGCATCAGCGGCACCGGGGCGATCGTGAAGCAGGGTGCAGGAATCCTCGTGCTGGCGGGTTCGAGCGGCCTCAGCGGATTCACGACCGTTCAGCAGGGTGCGCTCCAGCTTGCGAACGCGACGGCGCTCGGTTCCAGCAGCCTCACGGTTCTCACGGGCGGAACACTGACGCTCGGTCCGCACCTGACCACGACCGTCGGAGGACTCGATCCGTCAGCCGGCGGCCTGACCGATGTCGGCAACGGCAAGGTGACGGTGACCAGCGGCCTCGCGGTCATCGACATGGTGGCGGCGATTCGGACGGGAATGGGCGATGGTTCGTGGAGCGGTTCCAGCGGCATCACGTCGAGCGTCGCCGCGACCGACGTCTCCGCTGGCGAACTGCGGGCCGTGGGCTGGCTCGACAATGGCGACGGCTCGGTCACCTTCGCCTTTGCGGCACCCGGCGACGGCAATCTTGACTGGCAAGTCGACTTCCTCGACGTGGCCAATCTGCTGGGCGGCGGGCGGTTCGATGGCGGCCCGCCGGCCAGCTGGGTTGAAGGAGACTTCAACGAAGACGGCATGTTCGACATCCTCGATGCCGGCGACTTCCTTGCTACCGGCCTGTTCGACGCCGGCTCATACAACGCACCAGTCGTCGCCCCGATCCCGGAGCCAGCGGGCGTCGTGCTCGCGGTGATCGGCCTGGCGTTTATGGGCAAGCGGCGACTTGGTCGGCTTGCGTGCCGGGCTGCATGACGCGCCGGCGAGGCGCCACAGCGCGAGGCGGGGGTGACGGCAGAAACTCAGCCGCCGCCACCCTCGGCTGCTGGGGCGACGGCGACGGGTTCGGCCGTCACGACGCCCTTGAAGGAGAGCTGTTTCTTGCCGGCCACCTCGATGCAGTCCACCTGAATGGTGTCCTTGCCCTCGAACTCGCCCTTGAGCAGTTCCTCGCTCACCGGGTCCTCGATGAAGTTTTCGAGGGCCCGACGCAGCGGCCGGGCACCGAAGTCGGTGTCGGAGCCCTTCTTGATGAGGAACTTCTTGGCCTCGTCGGTGAGTTCCAGCTTCAGACCCCGCTCGAAGAGCCGCTCCCGGACCTTGGCCAACTCGATGTCGATCACCTGCTTGAGGTCATCGACCGTAAGGTGGTGGAACACGATCACGTCGTCGAGGCGGTTCAAGAACTCAGGTCGGAAGACCTTCTCGATCCGCTCGTTGACGCGGCCCTTCATGCCCTCGTAGCTGGCGTCGTCATCGGGCTTTTGGAAGCCGAAGGCTGCCTCGTTCTTGATCGCCTCGGCTCCCGCGTTGGTCGTCATGATGATGATCGTGTTGCGGAAGTCGACGTTGCGGCCGAACGAGTCGGTGAGCCGCCCTTCCTCCATCACCTGCAGCAGCATGTTGAACACGTCGGGGTGGGCCTTCTCGATCTCGTCGAGCAGGACCACGGCATAGGGCCGGCGGCGGATCTTCTCCGTGAGCTGGCCCCCTTCCTCGAAGCCCACATAGCCCGGCGGCGCGCCGATCAGGCGGCTGACGTTGTGCTTCTCCATGTATTCGCTCATGTCGATCTGAATGAGCGCCTCGGCGTCGCCGAACATGAACTGCGCGAGGGCTTTGGCGAGCAGGGTCTTGCCCACGCCTGTGGGGCCGGCGAACACGAACGAGCCGATCGGCCGCTTCGGGTCCTTGAGCCCGGAGCGGCTGCGGCGAACCGCCTTTGACACGCTCTTGATCGCGGCCTCCTGACCGATGACCTTCTTGTGGAGCTCGCCTTCCATGCCCATCAGCCGGGCCTGGTCCTCCGTGCTCATGCGGGTGAGCGGGATGCCGGTCATCTTGGAGACGACCTCGGCCACGACCTCCTCGTCCACGACGCCGTCGGCCTCGCGGCTCTTGTCCCGCCAGTCGCGGGTCATCGACTGCTTTTTCTTCTTGAGTTTGTCGGCTTGGTCGCGGAGCGCCGCCGCCTTCTCGAAGTCCTGATTGGCGACCGCCTCTTCCTTCTCCTTGTTGAGCCGCTCGACCTCCTCGTCGATCTCCTTGAGATCTGGCGGCTTGGTCATCGCCTTGAGTCGGACGCGGGCGCCCGCCTCGTCGATCACGTCGATCGCCTTGTCGGGGAGGCACCGGCCCGTGATGTAGCGGCTGGAGAGGTCGACGGCCGCCTCGAGCGCCGCATCGGAGATGCTCACGCGGTGGTGGCTTTCGTAGCGGTCGCGGAGGCCCTTGAGGATCTCCACCGCCTCGTCCTTGGTTGCCGGCTCGATCATGATGATCTGGAAGCGGCGGTCGAGCGCCGAATCCTTTTCGATGTACTTCCGGTACTCGTCGAGCGTGGTGGCGCCGATGCACTGGATCTCGCCGCGGGCGAGGGCCGGCTTGAGCACGTTGGAGGCGTCGATCGCCCCCTCGGCGCCGCCGGCGCCGACGAGGGTGTGGAGTTCGTCGATGAACAGGATCGTGTTCTTGGCGCGGCGGACCTCGTTCATCACCGCCTTGATCCGCTCCTCGAACTGACCGCGGTACTTCGTGCCCGCGACCATCATGGCGAGGTCGAGCACCACGATCCGGCGGTCGGCGAGCAGTTCGGGAACGTTGCCGTCCACCACCCGCTGCGCGAAGCCTTCGACGATCGCCGTCTTGCCCACACCCGCCTCGCCAAGGAGCACGGGGTTGTTCTTCGTGCGGCGGCAGAGGATCTGGATCGCCCGCTCGATCTCCTTCTCGCGTCCGATCACCGGATCGAGCTTGCCCTGCCGAGCCAGTTCGGTGAGGTCGCGGCCGAAGCTGTCGAGCGCGGGCGTCTTGCTCTTGCCCGCCTTCGGGCTGCCCTCGCCGCTGCCGCCACCGCCTCCGGCCGGCTGGCGGCCGTCCATGCCAGCCCGTTCGCCCCCCTCGTTCTCCATGCCGTGGCCGAGCAGGTTGAGCACCTCCTCGCGAACGTCCTCCAACTTGAGGCCGAGGTTCATCAGCACCTGCGCCGCGACCCCCTCCTGCTCGCGGAGGAGTCCGAGGAGGATGTGCTCGGTGCCGACGTAGTTGTGGTTGAGGTTCCGGGCCTCCTCCATCGAATACTCGATGACTTTCTTCGCCCGGGGGGTCTGGGGGAGCTTGCCCATCGTGACCATGTCGGGGCCGCTCTGGACGAGCTTCTCGACCTCCATGCGGATTTTTCGCAGGTCAATGTCGAGGTTTTTGAGGACGTTGGCGGCGACACCGCTGCCCTCCTTGATCAGGCCGAGAAGGACATGCTCCGTGCCGATGTATTCGTGGTTGAACCGCTGGGCCTCCTGGTTGGCCAGCTGCATCACCTTTCGGGCACGGTCCGTGAAACGCTCGTACATGGGCAGATCCTGTGTCCTTTCGGCCCCGGCAGGGGGCGGGCGGGATGGCGTGCCATTCCGGCAGCCGCCACCCCGAACTCGTGGAAGGAGCAAACCTTACGCCAAACCCGTCGGAGGATTCTAGGACTGACGGGACAGAAAGTCTGGCGGAGGGCGCCACGGCCGGGAAAACCGGGATTTTTTCACGTCATGCGGCTGCGGATTGCGAACCCCGCCGGCCGGACTCCTCGCGGAGTGGCAGGACGGCCAGTTCCTCGCCGGCGCGGCTGTCAGAGGGGTCGGCGAGCCGGGCGAGTTCGACGGCAATTTCGTGCCGCCACGGCGCCCCGCTGTCGCTGCGGGCCAGTTTTTCGAGGGCCTTTCGGGCATCAACGGTCCGGCCGGTTCGCCGCAGGAGCGAGGCGTGCAGGAGTTGAGCTTCGCCGTCGGTCGGGGCGATGTCGAGCAGGTCCCGCAGGCGGGTCTCGGCCTGGACCCAGTCGCGGGAGAGATAGGCGTCGCGGGCCGATGTGAAGAGGGCGTCGGCCTCGTCGCGGCGGGGCGCGGCGATCGGTGGCGGGAACGCCGCCGCCGCCGACACCGTCGAGACCAGCCAGATCGCCCCCACCGCCGTCCACAGCCCGAGCGTGAACCGAAACTCGACCAGCCCAGGCCAGATGCAGGTGGTGAGAATCGCCACGTCGAGCGACACGGCGAACGCCAGCGCCAAAACCAGTCCGGACAGACTGCCCCGCAGCCAGAGCCAGGGCAGGCCGGGCCAGACGAGCGTCAGGTAGCGGAGGGCATGCATCGGGCCGCTCGGGACGGTTTCGAGGGGGCGGGAGTGTAGGAACCGGCCCGGCTTTCTCCAACTCCAAGGCGTCCGGCCCGTGGCGGGCGACGGCGCGGTACAACGGGCAAGATCATGGCAGCGGGCGAAACCGGTGGACTGGGCGGACAGGGAGGCACCTCCTGCATCTGGCGGGCGCTCGACGCCTCCGCCAACCGGGCCGCCGAGGCCCTGCGGGTGTTGGAAGACGCGGTCCGCTTCGGCCTCGACGACGGGCACCTGACCCGGCTGGCGAAGGATCTGCGACATGACCTCGCCGCTGCGCTGGGTCGCCACGGGCTCTGGCGGCGGACGGCGGCTCGCGACGTGATCGGCGACGTGGGCGTGGGGATCGAGGCGGAAGCCTGTCTGTCCCGCGGCGGTCTTGCCGACCTCGTCGCCGCCAACGCGGCCCGCGCGGCCCAGGCGCTTCGCAGTCTGCAGGAGTGCGCGGCCGTCGTCGCACCGGAGGCGGCGGGCGGCTTCGAGTCGATCCGCTATCGCATCTACACGCTCGAGCGGGCGGCGGTCACCGCGGTGCGGGCGAGTGACCGGCTGGCCGGCGTGTCGCTCTGCGTGCTCGTGGACGGGGGCCACGACCCCGCCGCGTTCGTCCGGCTTGTAGAGTCCCTCGTCGAGGCCGGCGTGCGGATGTTCCAGATCCGCGACAAGTCACTCCCCCTGCCGGTGCTCGCCGAGCGGGTGCGGACGGCGCTGGCGATCGTCCGCCGTCACGGCGGCGACGCAGACCGGCCGATCGTGGTGGTCAACGACCGGGTGGACGTGGCCGCGGCGGTGTCGGCCGACGGGGCCCATGTGGGGGCCGACGATCTCCCGGTGCCGCTCACCCGCCGCGTGGTCGGGCCGGAGCGACTGGTGGGCCGTACGGCCCACGACGTGGCCGAGTCCCGCGCCGCTGTCGTCGACGGCGCCGACTACCTCGGCATCGGCCCCTGCTTCCAGTCGCCCACGAAATCCTTCTCCGAGCATGCGCCACCCGAGTTTCTGCGGACGGTCTGCGGCGAGGTTTCGCTGCCGACGTTTGCGATCGGCGGCATCACGGCGGAGCGGCTCGAGCCGCTCGTGGCGCTCGGCGTGAAGCGGGTGGCGGTCGCCTCGGCCGTGACGCGCTCCGCCGATCCTCCGCGGGCGGCCCGCGGGCTGATCGACGCACTGGCGCGGCTCACCGCGGCGCCGCGTTCGGCTCCTCCTGCTCCCTGACCGATTCGCCGGGCTCGCTGGCCGGCTCAGCCTGTTCCCGGAGCAGGGCGACGATCGCCGCCGCGATGTCGGCCTCGTCACTCGACCGGTAGCCGGTCCAGACGCGGCGGACGCGGGCATCGGGGCCGATCAGGTATGTGGTCGGAAAGGCCTCGAGTCCGTAGGCCCAGGAGAAGTGCGTGGCGACGACGGCCTCGGAGAAACCCCAGGCCGCGATCGGCAGGTGTCGCGACGTGAGGAATGACGTTGTCTCACGGGCGATGTCGGCGTCGTCGCCCCCGGAGCCGCAGGAGACCGCGATGAACTGGAAGCGGGGCTCGCCGGAGAGCCGCTGCGCGATCCGCACGAGACCGGGCAGTTCCTTGCGGCATGGCGGGCACCATGTGCCCCAGAAGTTGAGGAGCGTCACCTTGCCCGAGAGCGTCGGCACCCGGATCGTCGCGTCGTCGAGCGACACGATGGGCAGGGTTCCCATCGCGCGGCCCTCCGCGGGATGCGAAGGACGCGGTGCGTGGCAGCCGGGGGCGACGACGGCCAGCACGAGCATCGCGGCAACGATCGGCACCCGGGATATCATCGAGATACCGTCCACACGCATCCGCACCAGGAAGCCCAACGGCGTGAGCCATGGGGAGTGAGCCGCACCAGACGCCATCGTACCGCTTACGCGGTTACGCTTTCCGACACGGCATCAGGAAGCCCAACGGCGTGAGCCGTGGGGAGTGCGGCCCTCAGGAGCCATTCAGTGTACGAAGTCGAGCAGAAGTATCCGCTGTCAGACGGGTCGACGGTCGAGGCGGCCCTCGTTCGGCTCGGTGCGACGTGGCACGGCACCGCGGAGCAGGTTGACCGCTACTTCAACCACCCGAGCCGCGACTTCGCCGTCACCGACGAGGCCCTGCGTCTCCGGCGGACGGACGACACGCTGGCGATCACCTGGAAGGGTCCGCGGCTCGACGCCACCGCCAAGACCCGCCGCGAGATCGAGCTCCCGTTGGTCGAGGCAGCGGTCCCAGCCGCTGCGCTCGTTGAGGCAGCGGTCCCAGCCGCTGCGCTCGTTGAGGCAGCGGTCCCAGCCTCGCTCGACCGCTGGACCGAACTGCTCGAGGCACTTGGGTTTCGGCAGGTCCGCGAGGTAGCGAAGCGGCGGCGGCTGGCGACGGTTGCCTGGCAGGGCATGGCGATCGAGGTGGCGATCGACCAGGTCGCGGGTCTCGGCGACTTCGTGGAACTCGAACTCCTGGCCGACGCCCCGGGAATCGCGGCCGCAGCAGCCCGCGTCGAATCCCTTGCACGGGAACTGGGCTGCACGAATCCCGAGCGGCGGAGTTATCTCGAGATGCTGCTCGCGAACCCGTAGGTGCAGGTTGTCAACCTGCACATGAATCACGCGGGAAGTATTCACACCGCAGGTTACCAACCTGCGGCGACGCCGCGGGGTACGAAAGCCTTCGTCAGAACGACACGCATGCCCCGAAAGGCCCGACGTTGATCGTTGCTCTCCGCGGAGCGATGTCGGAGAAGGGAGGCGATCCACCACCGGAACGATAGGGTGAATGGGACGGCGCCGCGCGGGCGCGGGCCGCAGCCTCACGGGACGCCGACGACGTCGCCCGCCGGGCGGTCGCGGCACGGTCTGCCATCACTTGCTGACGGGCCTCGACGCCCTGCTGCCGCTGCCGCAAGGCCGATCGCTTGGCATCGATCCTTTGGATCTCCTGCCAGAGTTGGGCTGCGTTCATCTCGAGCAGATTGGGCACATCGCGCAGGGCCTGGGCCCGTCGTGCATCGGACATCGCCGAAAGGTACTCACCGAGCCACGCCTTGGCATCCCGGGCCTCCGGGGTGTCGAGCAGTTTCAGTTTCGCCGTCATCGATTCGAGCAAATACTCGAGTTCGTACGATGTCATGCCGTCCACGCGATCGTTGAACTGCATCTTGATCCGCCGGACTTCGGTCGGCGAATACACGTTCTGCGTGGACAGCCATGCGCCCAGTTCTGCGACCGCCCGCTGCCACTGGGCACCGTGCATGATGTCGGCCTTGCGAGCCATGTCGCCGTCGTCATCGTTGATGCTGGGTGCCGCGGCATGACTGGCAGAGCCATGCGACGGCGGGAAAACGCCGCCGATGAAGCCGGTCAGGGCCAGAGCGACCCATGCAGGTCGCGCGAGAGCCCGCCCAGGTTTCGTCCGGGTGAAAACTGAAAATGCGCGGCTCATGGGGTGCTGCTCCGGGGCTTGCGGATCCACGTCACGCTCGTCGGCAGGCCTGAATCCAACTCCAGCCCCTCGGGCAGGGTTCGCCAGACGCACCGCTCTTTTCCGTCATACGAATAGATGTTGACCGAGGTCCGCTGGCGACCGTCGGGCAGGATCGTGGTCAGCAGGGCGACCCAGGAGTCGCCGTCGCGAAACCACGTCGCCTCGCCGCGGCTGCCGTCACTGGCGAAACTCCAGGAACGAACTCGCCTGACGACCGGATCCCAGCCGATCCGCTGGTGCACGTCGATCATCTCCGGCGAGTCGTCACCCCCGGTCAGGTTTGGAATCCGAGCGTCGCGGATCAGAAAGGTGTGGCCGGCATCCCAGCGGACCTTCACGTCAGCGGTCGCCGCCGGAGCGTTCTGGTTGTCCGCGTCGGCGACGACGCTCCAGTCACCGACCATCCAGTCGAGATCGTCCAGCATGCTGCCGTCGGTGGAAACGGGCCGCTCCGACTCCCGCAGGCCGGCGAGTTTCCAGGAGTCGCCACGGCGAACCCAGATCGCCGAGAACCAACCCTCGATCGGGTTCGTCATGCCAGGCAGGGTGACGTCGACCGACCCATCCTCCAGAGCGACGTCGGCCGAGATCAGTCGGAGCCGCGTCTCGCCCACGTGAAACTCGGGCCGCGGACCGGTGGCAGGGTTGCCGGCGAGCACGCCGGCTGCCTGGGCCTCGAGGCGGTTTCCCCAGCCGTCGACGATGTCGCCATCCGCCGTCCACGCGGCGCGGATCGCTTCGGCGTCTCCCTTGCTGACCGCCTCGCGATAGGCCTTCGCGGCGGCTCTGATCGATTCGACAACGGCGGGGGCTGTCGCATCGGCTCCGACGACGGGGCGTTCCTGGCAGTGCGCAGTCGCGGGCCAGACCAAAGGAACCAGAATCGTCACGATGGCAACCATCATGACGGCGTTTGTCCAGGGAGCGGACGAGCCTTTTCGCCCGAGTTCATCACACATCGCACACCTCGTCTGAGGGTTCAATCCGCCGATCACAGGAGCCTATCGTAGGCCGCCCGTCGCCTCCTGGCACCGAAGCGAGAGGAAAAACCCATGCAGCCCTCCGCAGCCGTCATCCGTGGCCCAGGACACGTGAGAGAATAGCCTGAAAAGGTCGTTTTGCCAGTGCTGGGCGGCAGCAGCCCCGATGGCGAGAGGCCTCGCCGCCTCACCGCCGGAACGCGATGCACACGGGGCTCGGCACGTCGACGGACGTCGCGGTGAACGTGAGCCGGCCCGCCTCCCCGTCGATCCTGAACACGGCGACGGTGTTCGACGCCTGTCCGCCCACCAGCAGGAACCTGCCTCCTGGGGCGATCGCGAAGTGCCGTGGTGTCTTCGCCCGGCACGGCTCGGCGCCGAGGAACTCGAGAGCGCTGGTGTCGCCCACGACCCGAAACATCGCGATCGAGTCGTGGCCCCGGTTCGATGTGTAGACGAATCGCCCATTCGGATGGACTGCGATCTCGGCGCCGGAAAAGCCGCTGCGGTCGGTCACGTCGGGCGGCAGCGTCGAGCACGTGCCCTCGACGGTGAATCCGCCCTGACCATTGAGCCGCAGGCCGGTCACCGTCAGGTCGAGCTCGTTGACGCACCAGCATCGGCTGCGGTCTGGATGCACTGCGATGTGCCTGGGGCCGGCGCCCGGCCTGAGTTTCGCCACCTGAGAGGGGACGATCGTGGCCCGCTGGGGATCGAACCGATGCGCGAAAACGCTGTCGAGGCCGAGATCACAGACGACCACCTGATCACTGTCGCCGATGACATCGACCGAGTGGGCGTGGGGCTTGTCCTGACGCTTTGGATCGATGCCCTTCTCGTCGCTGCGGTGCCACTCATGCTGCAGGAAACCGCTCCCGCCAGTGCCTGAGACCAGGGCCTTGAGCCGGCCTTCGTCGGTGAGCCCCAGGCAGGCCACGCTGCCGCCGCCGTAGCTGGCCGCGAGCACGACCTTGCCCCGAGGATCGACCGTCACGGCACAGGGCCCGGCACCACCGGTCGATTCGGCGCCCCGTGACTCGATTCTTCCCGTCGTCTCGTCGATGGCGAAGGCCTCCACGGCGCCGCCCGGCTTGCCGTCGGCCCCCGCAACCTCAGAGACCGCGTAGAGCATCGGGAGCCGGGGGTGGAAGGCGAGGAATGATGGGTTCGTCGCCGCACCGGCGAGGACCGGCGGCGTGAGCGCGCCGGTGTCGGTGTTGAACCTCGCGACGTAGATGCCCTCCGATCCGGTCCTCGCGTTGGTGTAGGTGCCGAACCAGACGGGCACCTCACCGGCAAGAGCGGCGGCGGGAACGAGCGCGGCGGCGACACAGGCGGTGCGGATGGACGGCATCGTGAAAAACCCTCATGCTGCGGTGACGATGGGCGACGACACGACCGACATTCAGCCTATCCCGCCGCCGGGTCACCCTTCCATTCCGGCTGACCGTGACACGGGACGCGAGGCAAGAAACACCTTCTGGATCGAGTGCTACCAGATCGCGGTTCGCGTCGGCTGGATCTTCAAGACCGAGACGATCATCATGCCGGCGGTGCTCGACGCCATCGTCGACTCGGGCTTCCTCCGCGGCCTCCTGCCGGTGCTCAATCGCGGCGGTCAGAGCGTGCCGCCGCTGCTGGTCGCCGGCGCTTTGGCGCGACGGCCGCGAAAGAAGTGGTCGCTCGTGTCCACGAGTCTGGCGATGGCCGGCTGCTTCGCGGCGCTCGCCGTCGCCTGGGGGCCGCTCCAGGCTTCCCGTCCCGATCTGCTCGCGATCGTGTTTCTCGTCGTCTATGCCGCGTTCTCTTCGGTGGTCGGCGTCAATCAACTCGTCTTTGCGGCACTCCAGGGAAAGCTGATCTCCCCGGGGCATCGGGGCCGGGCGATGGTGGTGAGCGTGACGGTGGGCAGTGTGCTGGCGATCGCCGCGGCGCTGGTGCTCCTGGGGCCATGGTTGAAGGAGACCGCGGGGTTTCCGAAGATCTTCGCCGCCACGGCCACGTTCTTTGCGATTGCCGCCATCGCACCGATCTTTCTCGATGAGCCGGCCGATGTGGTTCATGCTCCGTCGACGATGGGCGGGCGGTCGCCGTGGGCGGTGGTGTCTGCGGGCCTCGCCGCCTGGCGGGCAACGATCGCGGCCGACCGCGCGCTGGTGCGGCTCTCATTCGTGGCCGCCTGCTTCTCCGCCGTCTTGATGATGTTTCCGCACTACCAGGCCTTCGCCCGGGATCGACTGGGGAGCGGTGCGGGCAGCCTGCTCGCCTGGGTTTGTACGCAGAACGCTGCCACGGGTCTCGCAAGCCTCGTCGCGGGTCCCGTGTCGGACCGCCGCGGCACGCGGATCGTGCTCGTCTGGCTGGTCGCGCTCTCCGCCCTCACGCCGCTGGTGGTGACGGCGCTCTCGCTCCTCCCGCACTCGACCGCGGTCAACTGGTTCTGGATCGTGTACGTGCCACTGGGCCTCAATCCCATCTCGTTGAAGCTGTTCACCAACTACGCCCTCGAGCTGGCCCCGTCGATCGCCGAGCACCCGCGGTATGTGAGCATCGTGGGGGCGGCGCTGGCGGCGCCCTTCGTGCTCTCGCCGCTGGTGGGGCTCGCGGTCGACCGCTTCGGGTTTCGGCACGTGTTCGTGACCGGTGCCGCGGCCATCCTGGCCGGCGCGGTGATCGCCGCCGGCCTGCCGGAGCCAAGGCACCAGACCCGCTGAACCGCGCTCCCGACGACCCGCACTCAATACAACCACAGCCGCAGCTTGTCGCGGCTGACGACCGGCTGGGGTGTGTAGCGGATCCTGCGGGCGAGCGAGCGGACCTCGGCGGCGTGCGAGCCGAGCATCGCCCAGTCACGCCAGGCGGTCCGGGCCGAAGCGGCAGGCAGGTGCCAGGCGTCGCAGGCAGTGTGCCAGAGGGCGTCGAGATGCCGCCGGCGGAGGTGGATCGCGTCGAGGCCGTACCAGTCGCCCGGCTGCTCGATCAGGGTGGCTGCGTGGTCGGCTGCCACGGCGGCAATCTCCGCGTCGAGGTCGGCGGCGGCCTGCTTGAGCGCCGTGAGCGGCAGCCGGCAGCCCGGAACGTAGCACGTCCGCAGCATACGGTAGCGGGCCGGGCCTACGGTCTCGAGGCTGGCGAGCGGTAATCGCGTGATCGCGATTCGCCCACCCCGCTCGGTCAGCCGTCGCACCGCCTCCCGCACCCAGCCCGCGACCTGCCTTGCGGAGAAACCGTAGAGCAGATCGTTGCCGATGTCGGTGACGAGAGCGAGCGGCCCGCACGAAGCTGTCGGGGGCTGCTCGCGCTCGAGTGCCCGCCACACTCCGCTGCCGAGGATCGACGGGAGCCGACGTGCCGCCACGCGGCTGTTGACGCCGTACGATCGCCCGTGGCCGGCGGTGACGAACAGGTCGATCGGCTCCGTCGATCGGCGGCGGGCGATCGCCGCCAGTCGCGCGAGGCCGCGGGAGACGTTGCTCGCGCCGAGCACCACCATGCGGGTGGTCGCCACGGCGGTCAGTTCCACCGCCTCCACGGGGTGTTGCCCGCGGAGATGCTCTGGAAGCACGATGCGGCGAGCATCGCGAACATGATCCCAAGGAAGT